>CESX01016409.1_pt1 | contig 13746 bp, 17 predicted proteins | sample 326941 | NCBI WGS metagenome assembly CESX01 (sample SAMEA2622357, study PRJEB7988) | marine metagenome | isolation source: saline water (ENVO:00002010), including
TCACAAAGATTGCACTGTGCTCATGTTTGGTTTGGTAGGGCGAACCTGAGCACTAGATGGGAGCCAATCAATTGTTTATCGTTGTGCATGGGTTGTCATAATACACTTGACCAACATCCTGCCTACGCATGGGAATTGTTATCGAAACATAGGACCGTGGAGGAGATCATGTGGTTGCAGCAACAAAAGGATGAAAAGCTCACGATCAAGATTCCTGAGAAACTTGAGAGGGAAGAGCGTGAAAAGATAAAGGTAATGTTAAAAGACTTAAAAGAGGAAAGAGGTAATGGATCAAGTATTAGTAAAGGCACTGGCAGACGAAATAAAAAGGGCGATAATTAAGTCGTTAAATATGCATACAGAATTTGAAGAAAAATACAAACTACAAATAGCGGATCACATTGTTCTACTATTGGAAAGGAGTGATGATGAGATTATCAGAGACAAAGACAAAAATAATCTTACAGGCACTGGAAACGTATAGAGATAAACTTATCTCAATGCGTTTAGATCCTATCTTGACCAAGGAGCTTATCAATGATATACGTAAAGAAAGTAAGTTGAATAAACCTATGGTTGAGGTAAAGCATGATCGTCAGATACATCCACTTAACGGTGAGCCAGTTTGAGTAAGATCAGATCTAAAAATCCTGAAATGCAGGGTGAGTATTTAGTCAGGGAAGTGTACAGAGCGTTGATCGCTGAATACCAAAAGACTGGCAAGGATTACTCAAAGTTACGTAAACGTCTAAATGAACTGGAGGATGAAAAATGGGGCAATTTATTTCCTGGGATGCCATTGCGGAGAAGGGTCAATTAATTTTACAATTTATTGTTTTCGGTGCGATGGTAGTCCTGACCATAATTGGACTAATTATTTCCATTCCTACGCTAATGCTTGCCGAAAAGTTGAATGAATTATTAGAAGGGTAAAGAAAAAATTTGTTGAGTGGGTCGATCCTAACGATAAGGGTGGGCATTACGATCTTATTGGCACCTTTGCACGTGCTCAACAGGATTACCCAAAGGGTGTAGGTGTAAGAAGAAGTTTGTTTGCTAAAAGATTAGCGGTGGGTGATAAAGAACTAGAGAAATGCACACGCCCTGAGCTTAAAAGAGTAATCTCTAAACTCAGGGCGGAGTATATGATGTTGAAAGATAAGGTTAAGGCCGTTGAGCAAGATACTGGCGAACAATAGAGCCTAGCAACTTCTGTAATGTAGTGCCTGCCAGTACAGCTTGAGCTCTGATCCTTTTACGCTCTTCTTTGCTAATCTCGATCTTAACGTATTCGTATTTTAGCTTATCCATTATAACCTCCTATCTTCATGTAATAAATGACCCATGACATATCCACGTACAGCAAATAACTGCATGCGATGCTTTGTCCTGTTTTAATTAACTTGTTCACCTGACCACACTCGCAATCACGTGACCTATTAAGTACAGAGCAGTAAATATCACCACTGGAATTGTCAACCTGTCCAGTGTATCTAAAAACTTTTCTGTAGCAATAATAATGGTATCGAATAATCTGTTCACTTCGACCTCCTATCTTAATTTGTTAGATGCTTTATGCACCTTTTCCTGATCAGCTTTTTTGATGTACACACGTTTTAGCATTTTAGTGTCCGCATGTCCTGCGATAATTGCTATGTCATCAAGGCTTAATTGGCCGTAATTAACGAGATTAGTCAGGTAGGTGTGTCTTACTGTGCCTAACGTACTTTTAACGCCTTTACGAGCTATTAGCTTTTTGAACCGTTTATTAGAATTATCTCTTTCATGCTTACTGGTGAACACTCCAAAGCACTGATCGCCATAGCGATCCAGTAGCTTTTCTAACTGATCGTTCAGGGGTATGCGTTGCAGCCTACCGTTCTTGCTCCTGCCATTGTTCAGGTTACGTCCTGCACAGTCAATGTTGTCCTCTACCTGATCAGGGGTTAGCAGTGATACGTCCTTAGGGTTTAATCCTGTATACCTAAGCCACGTCCATAAGATCACGTCCTCATCGTATGAGGCGTTATCGATGGCATAGTCAAAGGCCTCATCGTTAATGTATTCCCATTCCATGGTGGTAGCCGATCCGATCTGCTGTGCATACTCCTTAGGATTTTTATTTATGATGTCATTAGCTACAGCATAGTTGAACAACTGATTGACTGGCTTAAGGTAGTTCTTGATCGTGTTAGGTGCCTTGCCCTGATCTTTACAGTACCTGATGAAGTCATCAATTAGCTCAGTGTTGATCTCAGCGATAGACATGTTGCCTACCTGCTGATCGTTGTACTGCCAGTTAAAAAAGATAGGATGGCGTGACTGTTCATCCTTGAGCCATGTATCCGATTTATCTAGCTTGCCCAACCACTTGTCTCTAACTTGGAGGTAGGTCAAAGTAGTTGTGATCTTGTCATGCCTGTCAGGGGCATGATCAGCTATAGCCATAGCTAACTTTGTCTTGTCGCTAGGGGACAGTCTCTCGACTGCCCCTAGCAGGTCAATAAAGCTGAGGGTATTATTCCTAGCTCCATTATGTAGAAACTCCTGGTCGTTAGCCTGCTTGAGGGCAAGTTGCTTACCCTCTCGCTTGCCGTACTGATCGACCTTGAGTCCTGTACTCTTCTGATGGCGTTTACCATAGCTGTCGTAAAAGCTAAAGTAATAGTGGCCGTCCTTTATGTATACACTAGCCATGTAGCACCTGCCTTTTGCTTGTGTATTCCCAAGGCACAACAGGGATGCCGTCCTCCTCATAACCCCACGCCTGTTGCTGTGCCCAGTCTTTTATGATGTACTCTTTAAAAGCCTGTATGATCCAGTATGCATCGGTCTTTACATATGCAGGCTTGCCGTCCCTATCAGTGATCTCGCATGTTTGATACTCATAGCACCTGATCATGTTATACAGGGAACTGTCATTTACTTCAGGCTCTTCACCTATGCTAATTAGATCAGAGCATACTCCTGTATACTCGTATTCCTCCATCCTAGCCATGTCCGCCACGCTATCTTCACCGTACTTGGATGCTATTGATTCACAGTTAGCACTGGCTAGAACTACCGCACATTGCTTTGCTGTGTAGTCTTCGTTTTTAAGGTTAATTAACCTCTCGCCAGTTACCTGATTCCATATACCCTTGTTGGGTCTAAGGTTTTGTATTTTAGCTATCTCAGCTATGTGTCTTGGATGTACTATAAATGCACTCACGTTACACCTCCTCTTCTAATTTGTAATGACTTTCTAGCTTATAAAGAAATGCTCTAGCATCTAGTTTTAAAGCAGAAAAGTGATTGATCTGATCTTGTATGTCCTTTGGTCTGCCGTCAGAAGGAACAATCCATTCCATCATTGACTCTAACTTTTCGTCTAAAATAGACTGTCTTTCTGCACACACTGTTTCTAATGTCTTAGCTATTTGCCTAGCATCAAAACGTAGGCTCTTGTATTGTTCTAATGTATTCACGTTACACCTCTCTTTGGTTTGTTTTGGGGAATGGCGAGCAACCAACATTTTCACTCCAGTCGCATACGCCTATTTCGATATGTGGACATCTAGCACATGGTGCTACTTCTTTCCATCCACATATAGGACAGGTAGTTTTACCGTCCAGTGTTATCTCTATCTCTTCGCCACATGGACAGCACTCAAAGTCTGTAGCTGTCGTGTGTAGCTCGCTGTAATCATATTCTAATTCATCCATTGAAAAACCACTGTCTTCAACAAAGTCAACTATTCTCCAGTGTACTTTACTCACCTCACACCTCCCTGTAGCTTTTCGATCTTGCACTGTATTTTATATTGCTTGTCCTCTAGCTTTTCTAGCTTACGATCTAATGCAGTGGTTGGGAGGTAGCAATCCATGCGGATATAAATGTCACCTGTTATGCCATCTATTTGTTGGCTGATCTTCTCGAACTCGTTGTGTAATCTCTGTAGTTTATTCACGTTAAACTCCTTTGTTTGGTTTTTTGGGGCCTGTTTCATACACATATGTTATACAAGTTATACAACATATGTCAACATAATTTATACAAATGATAATCTTTTTATATGCTTGTCCTCGGTAAAAGAGTATAATTAAGTTATACAATGCAAGTTGATTTATTAGTTAGATCGGCCACACTGAGCAAACTTGAAAATTTGCTATTATAATGTGTCGATCAAGAAAACTGGCTTAGTAAGCCTGCGTTAATCGAGGAGAAAAGAACAGATCATGTCAGATAGTAGCGAAACAGTAACCAAAAGCAAGGGAGGCAATCCTAATTGGACCAAGGGCACCAGTGGCAATCCATCAGGTAGGCCACCTAATCATTTTGGTAAGTATTTGAGACAGCATCCTAACGTACCGTTGGTCATAGAAAAGATAATGGATACAGCATTAAATGATCACGATCCAAGACAGAAGGATGCATGGAAGATCATAGCTAATAAAGTAGCTCCTGACCTCAGGGCACAAGAGATAAAAGCTGACGTGGACACCCACGTTGGAGTCATCAGATTGCCTAGCAAAAAGCCTATAGAAATTGAGGCTGAGGCCACCCCCCTACTTCCCAATAAAATTGACGGTGGGTTAGAGACTGGCAAGCAATTTAGTGAGCCACCTGGAATCGACCAGGAAATCGACCCCCCTACCACCCCACTTTCGGAATAGGGGTCCCAAAACACATTTATGGTACCAAGGTAAAAATATATGAAAGAGAAGGTTATATGGTCACCCCATCCTGGGCCGCAGACTGAAGTCTTGTCTCGTACTGAGTCAGAGATTTTGTTCGGTGGATCCAGGGGGGGTGGTTGACTAGGCAAGACAGAAGCCATGACAGTTTGGATGATAGAGCCTGACTATATTGAACACCCAAGATATAGAGGCTTAGTCATTCGTAGAAACTATGACGATCTAAAAGACTGGATAGACCGTGCTAAGTTTATGTACAGATATATGGGGGTGAAGGTAACAGGCAACCCTGCCCAGTTTGAATTCCCATCAGGTGCAAAGATATGGACTGGTCACTTGTCAAACGAAGATGCCTGGATGAAGTATCTTGGACAAGAATTCCAAAAAATAGCCATAGAAGAGCTTACACTTATACCTAAGGAGCTTGACTACCTAAGGCTTATATCGTCTGCTAGAAGTACAATTAAGGGCCTTCCTGCACAAGTGTTTGGAACAACCAACCCAGGGGGACCAGGACATGCATGGGTTAAAGAAAGATTTGTATCTGTAGCGAGGAACAGAACCCATTATGACAAAAATAGTGGAAAATCTCGGATTTTTATACCCAGTAAGGTAACAGATAACCCTACTATTATGCGTGAAGATCCTGAATATATTAACAGTTTAAAGGCTTTACCTGATGAACTTCGGAGGGCATGGCTTGATGGAGACTGGGAAATATTTGCAGGACAGTTTTTTGGCAAGTGGAGACATGACCTACATGTGGTAGATGATTTCGAGATACCTCACGAATGGTACAAGTACAGATCCATAGACTATGGGTTTGCAGCACCATTCTCTTGTGGGTGGTATGCAGTAGACTTTAATGGCAATGTATACCGCTACAGAGAGCATTACGAGGCAGGTCAAGAATTATCACATCACATAGATAGGATACGAGAGTTAAGCGGTGACGAACAATACATGATGACAGTTGGTGATCCAAGTATGTGGATACGCAACCCTCAAAACACGAACAGATCGGATACGGTAGCACCTTCGTCAATGAGTATAGCGGACATACTAGGTAGACATGGAATAAATGTAATAAAAGCTAATAATGAGCGAGTATCAGGTTGGAACCTTTGTAGACAATATTTGGATCACGATGATGGGAGGCCTCCTAAGTTTAAAGTATTCAAATCCTGCAAGAACTTTATTAGAACTCTGCCAACTCTTGTACATGATGACCGCAAGCCTGAAGATCTAGATACAACTGGAGAGGACCACGCAACTGATGAATGGCGATATCTGCTGATGTTAATAGGTAGACCAAAAAGAATTGTGCAAAAGCCGTGGCTACAGAAAGAGCTAGATAAGCTAACTAGAGAGGACTCTACATATGAGGGGATTAGACAGTGAATGACTTGAACATAGAAGTATTCAATTTCGATACAGGTCAGTGGGAAAGACGTGAGGTAAAAGAGGCAGAAGATGTCCTTGCAGAAATAGATAAAATGCAAGCAATAGAAAAAATAGGACTGGATTATAAGCATGCACTTATAGATGTAATCAACACAGTTATAGATATGAAAATTGAAAATATATATCCGATGAGGAATTAATGGAAAAGTATACGCCTACCGCAGAAGAAGAAAAACTTATTAAAAAGCAAAAAGCTATGTTTGACATATGCTTTAAAGCTAAAACCAATACCGCCAAAGTATGGAGAGATAGTGAAAAACTTTACATGGGTGATCACTGGGGTGGTATGAATATGCCTAATTACAAAAACCAAGTCACACTAGATTTGATATCCAGTGCTATAGACACTATGGTCCCTATCCTGTCCAATCGCCCCCCTAGAATAGACGTGATGCACAATGGAGCCGATGAGGTAGGAGCTAAGGCAGCAGAAATTTTACAAAAACAAGTAGATGAATTGTGGGTGCTGCGAGACATGCAGAATCTCGTCCCTGAATGGCTACTAGATTACTTAGTATACGGTAATGGTATACTTAAGGTATCTTTTAATAACGATGATGATTTACCGGATTGTGATGTAGTAGATCCATTCGCCTTCTATTGTAACCCCTCCGCTACAAAGCTCGAAAATGCAGAGTATGTTATGTATGCAGCACCTACTCCTCTGCACGAAATTAGGGATAAATATGAAAACGGCAAGTACGTCAAGTCTGAAGGACACCTTGATCGCTTTCAAGCACTAAAAATAAACGACACTAATGTAGGTGGTAAACAGCTTACGCAGGTGACAGACACTAAAGGCTCTGAAACTAACTACTATAACAGTGAAACACGTGCCATGAAGGACATGGAAAATAGAGCTCTCATAGTAGAATGCTTTTCTCGTGATTACACTAAAGAATATGTAGACGATGAGGATGGAAATACCAGGGAAACTAACAAATTCCCAGGGATGATACGCCAAACTACCATAGCAAACGGTGTTTTACTGTACGATGGCCCCAGTAAATACCCATTTCTTACTAAAGATTACCACATTCCACACCCATTTCCCTTTGTTATGTTGAAAAACGGTGGATCTGCACACTCATTTTGGGGTAAGCCTGAGCCAAAAAGGCTCAAATCGCTCAATTTGTCGTTAGATCGTGTAGTCAGTCAGATATTAGACAATGCACACCTCATGTCTAACCCAATGTACGTAGTTGACGACACGACAGAAGTTGTTGACCAAATAGCTAACAAGCCTGGTGGCATAATACGTAAAAGAGGCCCTGGTCAAGTAACACAACTGCAACCTGCCGGAATGCCTGGCTACGTTATACAGTTGTACAACCTACTTGTAGACATGTTTGAGACTATATCCGGTGTGAACAAGGCGACCCAAGGTAAGGCAGATAGTAATATAACTAGCGGTGTGCAGGCACAGATATATAGACAAGCATCTACCTCTAAGATAGATTTCAAGTCTAGAACTGTGGACCAAGGTATACAAACATTGGGATCTATGTGGATTGCTATGATACAAAACCTGGGCACGAAAGAGCATACAGTCTTAGTAGAGACACAGGAAGGCAATGAAGAGAGATCCTATGTTGGTGCCATAATGAATGACATGGATTTTAATGTCAGGGCCAGGGCAGGATCTATGCTCCCTGAAAACAAAGAGTTTGTTGAAAACAAGATTATGCAGTTAATGCAAATGGGAGTGATTACAGATCCATTATATATCTTGAACAACATAGAATTACCAGGCAAAGAAAAATTAATCAATCAAATGATGGAGCAAAATCAGGCTATGGCTATGCAGCAGCAACCATTAACACCTGAAGAGCTAGAAGATTTAGGTACGGATGAGGATGAAATAATGAACAGACTCGAACAAGATCCAAGCCTAATGCAAAGGCTTAATCCGAATCAGCAATAAAAAAGGATTATCCTGTTATATTGTTGGGAATAAGCAGAAATAATAGAAGTTTAACAGCAAATTTTTGGAGATGTTATGTCTGAAAATATACAAGGTGGAACCTATGGAGTTGAAACTGAGGCTGATACAGCCTCATCATTGTTGGTCGATGATGCCCCTGAAGTAACAGGGGAAGTTGAAACACCTGGTGAAACAAGCGGTGAGGATGCTACCGTAGCAGAAACTCAATCTCAGGAGACTGAGCAAGTTGAAGAGGCTGAAGATGCACCTTTTGTAGATGAACTGGATCTAGATGGAACTGTATACACTATGGACGAACTCAGGGCAGCACTTGAGGACAGTCAAAATAAGAGTGAATGGCAGAAGTCCAATACACAAAAGGCCCAGGAAATAGCAGATGCTAGGAAACAGTTTGAAAACGAAAGACAAACTTGGACTAGCGTTATGAAGGATCAAGAGCTAGTAGATACTCTAAAGGATTACCTTGGAGAGGATCATGCACTTTTCAATACAAAAGAGCCAAGCAGTGTTACACAACAGGACACGAATCAAGTACCTGAACCAGTTCAGGATCGCTTGAAGGAGCTTGAGGAACGATTTGAAATGCAGGAGGCTGAGGCTGCTGTAGAACGAGACATACAACGACTCGTTGCAAAACATCCTGAATTGGATGGCAATGAAGATGCGTTACAAGAAGTCTTGCAAACATCAGTAGACAAAGGCATAACAAACCTCGAAGATGCATTCATATTGACCAACCATCAAGCATCTGTTGATAGTGCATTAGCAAAGGCTGTCAAGACACTAGAGAAGGCCGAGTCACAAAAGCAGATACCGGAGGCTGACGTTAAGCACAAGGCAAACAGAACCCCTGTGAACGAAAAACCGAAGAACTTCGATGAGGCACGTGACATGGCAATGAGATACGATATATTCAAGTAACTTAAGGAGTAATAACAAATGTCACTTTCATTTGACAATCTAAGTGCATTAACAAGGGATAAATATATCCCACTTCTAGTTGATAATATATTCGAGTCTAATGTATTGACTCATCGTATGCTTAGAAAATCTAAGCCAACTGCCGGTGGTAACAAGGTTTTACAACCTGTTGAATACGCTAAAGCAGATGCAAAAGGTTTCTACAGTGGATACGATGTACTTGATACATCTCCCAGTGAAGTTATGACCTCAGCCAGTTTTGACTGGGTGCAAGGTTATGCAACTATTTCTATATCCGGTAAGGAAGAAATGTTGAATGACAGTCCTGAGAGAGTGATCGATTTATTAGAGGCTAAAGTAAAAAATGCAGAAAAATCCCTAAAAGATATGTACGGTACACAGTTGTATTCTGACAATGACGGTTCTACCGTTACAACCGCAGGTGCATCTACCGGAGGTTTCTTAGGGTTACAAGCAATTGTAGACAAAGATGGTAATACTATTGGTGGAATTAACTCAGGCACCTACACATGGTGGAAGGCCAAAGAATTCGCAGCAGGATCTAACACATTTAGTGACGTAGCTGCATCTTCCGGTGCCAACTCTATTGGTCGTGAGTTTAGAAAAATGTATGGTCAGTGTACCGTTGATAACGATTCACCGACAATCATCACAACTACCCAAATAGTATTTGATGCTTATGAAGAATCTCTCACTGCACAGAAAAGATTTGCAGCGAGTGATGAGGCGTTAGCTGATGCAGGTTTCCAAAACCTTCTTTATAGAGGTATACCTGTTGTTGTTGACGATCACTGCCCTGCCGGTATGGCGTTCTTTTTGAACGAGAACTACTTGCAGTTCAGACATCACAGAAAACGCAACTTTGTGTTTGAGGACTTCACAAAACCTGTTAATCAAGATGCTGCCGTAGCTAAAATGCTTTGGCTCGGAGCCTTGACTGTTTCTAACCGTGCACGCCAGGGAAAAATCACTGGCTTGCCAACATCATATTAATAGGAGGTTCTAATGGCAATTGCACAAGTAGATGCTGATAAGAAAAAAGTTGGAACTCTAGGCGATAGAGTTAACGACTTCGTTTGCACTCCTATTGGTGGTGTCATGTTTATGACAGGTAATGGAGCACCAACCGCAGGTGCTAGTGGTGATGCAAAAGCAATGGAAAAAGGTAGTCTTTATGTAGATAGAGCAAATGGTCTATTATACATTAAGACATCTGCTGCCGGAGCAAACGTCACTTGGACTAAGGTCGGAACGCAATCGTAATGTAATAGCTAGGCAGGGCCTTATGGCCCTGCTTGGCAGAATGGGAGATTATAATGACTGGTAACGAGATGTTATCAACCTTAGGACTTCGATTAGAAGATCCTTCGGAATCAAATTTTACACAAGCAGCAAAGCTCGATTCATTAAATATTGCACAGAGATCTGTAGTTAATCTTGTAAACAATGCTTATTTAACAGACTTGCAGGTAATAGATAGAAGTAAAGGGGTAGATGCTGTTGGATCTTTGACTATAACTAATGCAGGAACTGGGTATTCAGGCAATAACACATTGACAGCTACCGGAGGTGGTGGGTCAGGATTTGCAGGAACGTACACTGTAAGCAATGGTAGTATTTCTACTGTTACAATTACAAACCCTGGATCAGGATATACATCAGTACCTACTATAGCATTGACTGGTACTAACGGTGGTAGCGACACAGATGCTGTAATAACCGCAGCTTTAGGTGGAGTATTGCCATTTGGATCTTTGTCAAATGTACCAATTAGAAATGGTATCGTAGCTGTTAGAGATGTTACAAATAATAAATATGCTAATATGATTGAACCTACAGATGTTAAAAGGTTGGAGAATTCTTATTTAGCAGGCAGTGCTAACAATCCAATCGCATATGTGTTTTCAGAAAGAATTTATCTTGAACCTTCTAGCGTAGCTACAGTAGATGTGTGGTATATTAAAAAGCCAATAGATATAGATGCAAATGCAACAGAGTGTGAATTAAATATTGCACTACATGAAATAGTAATAGATCTTGCTGAATCACAGTTATGGAAAATGGATGCTAAAGTTGACAGGGCGGCAGCAGCTTATGGAAATGCTACTGCACAGATAGAGGCACTCAATGCGAGGTATATAGCTGAGGCACCAAAAGGTATAGGTACTAAAGGAAGGGCGTAACAATGACCTGGGAATCGTTGATTGACAGGGCATTGACCACCTTTGGTTATGAAATACCAAGAGTAAAAGTCGAAAAGTACCTGCAAGAAGCTGAACAAGATTTTTCTAATGATACACGATGCAATGTTAAGACTTTTACGTACATGCCTAATACTGGTGACGGCCATATTGAGTTACCTGAGGACTTTGTTGAAATAGTAGGCCAAGTAGAGTTTAAAACAAGAACATTAGACAGGCTTGCAGCATTTGATGAATTTAGCCGTTTTAGAACTACAGATACTTTAAAAACAGGAGATCCTAAGTGCTACTTTATCAGAGGTGATAAAATGTTTATTTACCCTGGTGTGTCTACTGTGGGACTTATCACGTTTTCTTATGTAGCTGAAACTAAATATCTTGATGATGCACTGACTTACAAGTTTTTACAGTTTGATAATTTAGAGTCAGATCAATTCTACGATAATGAATCTATAAAAGGCATTACCTCTAATACCACTGCTGTAGTTGCAGATGTTATTGATATAGAGCAAAAGTCAGGTACGCTAATTTTAAAAAACATTACTGGCAGTGGATTCCAAGACAATGAAAAGTTAATAGTAACTAGCGATGAGCAAGCTATGTGGCAAACCACTTTTGGATCTTTTGCAAACTTATTAACTAAGTGGCAAAACCTTGGTTTAGGAGCAATAGCATTAGTCAATGGAGTAGTTTATAATTATGATACCAGGAATAGTTCTCCCACTATACCAAAGATTTATCATCGTTATCTTATAGACTTCGCCAAAGCTATGATATGTGAGGATATTGGCGATCAGGAAAGAAAGTCACAATACTATTATCAAAGGTATGAAGAGGGCAAGCAAAAAGCTAAAGTACAAACTACGAACAAGGGTATCAGTGGACCACAAACTGTTCACGATTCATATGGAAATGTTTACTTATGAGCTTAATCCAAATACCAATATTTGATGGAGGATTAATTACACATGCAGATCCTGAAGATATCCCAAATAACGCAGCTACCGAAAGTACGAACTTTGAAATAGACGTACCTGGTAAGCTCGTTAAAAGACAGGGCAGGGGTAATCCTACTACTATGACAGGAGATCATCCTGGTCAAATCATACAATGGGACAACCCTGAAGGAACAGCAAAGCTGTGGATTTATTTTGAAACACAGGCAAAAAAGATACGGCAGGCAGCAACTAACTTTGGATCTAATGCAGATTTAAAAACACTAACTAACGCAACAGATATATCTATATCTAACTATGGTAGGCAGTTACGTTTTGCAAACGGTATCGCTGATAAGCCTGGCGTACTACAACGTATTGATCGACAATTCTTTTTTGGAGCCTTTGATGTATCTGGCAATAACTCGATATCTCTTTATGATGATGCAACACCACGCTATCCTACTACCTTTGATTACGGCACTATTACGACAGAAACCAATAGCAATGGTACTCATGCTGCCGGCTTTTATTATTACAAGTTTGTACCTGTATTTGATGGAAACCAGGAGGCACCGTTTGGCGATACGTATGCATACAAAGAAGTTACAGGAAGTAACAACACAATCAATGTTTCGCTTACGGTTGATACGGCAGACTGGAACAAAAGAATTACGTCACTAAAGCTGTACAGAAGTTACAGTGCTACTGCTACCGGTGACCTAGATCCTGTATACTACCACATACTTACTATTCCTGTAAACACAAAAGCAACAAGTTCTGATCGTGATTCATTTACTGGATCTTACATAGGCAATGTTGTATACCAAGAAGGTTTTAACTTTAGCAACTATGAACCATCAGGTTCTACTTATTATTGGATAGAAATAAATACTGATTATTATCGTATTAGCGACAGTTTAAATGCTAATACAAATGTTGCTATTGTAGATGCATCGCATGATGGATCGTCATCCACTACATTCACTGGTGTTAATAATATATGGGATGGCAACTGGCAGATATATACTGGAACTGCTAGTGCACCAACTAATCCTGAAAGTGCAACACCTGCTGCAACAGGAACTGACGGCTATGCAGGTAAAAATGTAGTTTTTAATAATTCCTGGGACTGGGCAGATCAACAGAAGAATGACGACATTATTAGTCAAATAGTAACAGGATCTACAGTTGACACTGTAAAGATTATAAAAAGTTTAGGCAAGGTATTGCAAGTCAATACAAACTTTAGCGGTGTAGGTAACAATATTACTGTATTTATAAATAAGAAATATTATTACGCTCAGAACAACACTCAGTTTACATTAAATATATCTGATTATGGATATGCAGATCTAAGCATACACCCTTTAGGAGCTCTAGATAAAATTACTGTAAACCATAAATATTCAGTAAATATAGGGGGCAGACAGTTTGTAGGTAATGTACGTTTAGATCCTGATGATCTAGCAGAAGATCACGAGGATTGGATTGTGTATTCAGAAGTGTTGCAGCCTGATGTCACACCCATAGTTAACTACATACAAATTAAAGATACGCAGGGCGGTGAAATAACAGGACT
>CESX01117741.1_pt1 | contig 13681 bp, 9 predicted proteins | sample 326941 | NCBI WGS metagenome assembly CESX01 (sample SAMEA2622357, study PRJEB7988) | marine metagenome | isolation source: saline water (ENVO:00002010), including
ACCTCAAAGAATAAATTTTAAATCCAAAGTTTTTTCCTCTACATTCTATTTAATAGTTTGTAGAGGTTTTTTTATTTCTTCTTTTTAGCGGATTCAAAAAGAACCGAAAACTTGTTAATGTTTAAGGCTACCTTAGATCTGATGCGTCATGAACCCAGATCAAACCCCTAAAAGCCCAATGAGTGTTAATAAATGAAAAGCTACTTAGAGCCCTGACAGTTGGAAAGACAACAAAATAACTCAAACTTGGAGAAGTCATGCAAACTTTTGCTACTATCATTTTCGCTCTTATTCTCGTTATCATTGCAGTTTCTGTTCTGCGTGCTGTCTTTATGGTTATCTTTACTTATGAAGACATCATTACAAGATCAGATGCTGACGGATATGCAGATCGGAGAGGAGTTCGAATTGCTAGATTTACTATTCCTTTCTTTGGAATGGTAAAAGGAGAACAAGTAGGAAACGAATACTATGTTAACCAAATGCAATGGGATCGAATGACCGAGTAAACTCAATAGAAAGAACACTATGTGCAGTAAGCACCGCTGGTGTTCTTTTTTTATTTCTTCCTTTTAATGGAGATAAAGTCCCGCCTGCTTTATCTCTGCATAGTTAGCTACTGTGGTTTAATAGGGCCGGAGATAACTACCATGTTATTTTTGTTCATAGCTTGCTTAGCTTCTAATAAAGCAATCCAATTCCAATCACCCGTAAAATTGCAGGTCGAGTGGCAATCCCCTGTGAAAATTGTTGATGTAAAAATCGAAGAAGAAACCGGGGAGAGCAACACGCTTGACCCCAAAACAATTGCTTGGGACGCTGAATCAAGATTTAGTAATAGTGACTGTCGCCAGAAACTATTAACGATCTATTCAATCGAAAATGGCCTTTGCAAAAAAGTGGTCAAAAAGAACGGATCAGAAATGGTTTGTAGCGGGACTGTTGGATACTTTCCTGTGGATTACGGTTTTCTTGATGGGAAGCATGTTTGCAGAATATTAAGATAATAGTCTGCACAGAGAAGCAACTGTAAACTTAAAGAAGAACTAGTACTTATGTATTAGTTCTTTTTTTATTTCTCTTTTTAACGAGTATGGATCCAGGCACATGCTCCCCGACCCTCAAACCCGCCTGTAAAAAAAGAGGTGCCCAATGTCAAAGAAACTTATCTTTGCCTTCATACAGCTATTCATATTTGGTAGCTTTATCTTTCCATCCGAGTTCAGTTTTCCAGGTGCAGTAATGCGTCCTTGGGAAGCTTCTGTAACTGTAGAAATTTCTACAACTACAGAGGTTAAGTATGATTTCGATATTATACTTGTGCCTGAAAGAATGGAAATGAGAAAAGCAGTCAATGACTATCTGAATCCAATTGTTCTTTTGAGTGATGTTCTTTTATGGAACGATTGCTCTGGTGGAAAATGGGATGTCCATGAAGATGGTTCTTGTTTGGCTCTTGAAAGAAAGTGGTAATTGCTGCTTTTTGCAATGAAAAAAGTTCCTATACTTACTATTAATTTAGTACTGTATAGGTTCTTTTTTTATTTTCTTCTTTTTAACGGTGCGTAGAATAAGGTCCACTACGATCCCCACCATGCCGGACCATCTTCGAAAGGGGGAAATTATGGGAAAATCAAAAAGAGTGATAACACTTAAAACTGCATGCGTATGTGGCTATTCAGGTGCTACTTGGAGAGGTAATGCACTTTACTGTTCCAATCCTGACTGCGACATCCTTATTCGTTTCAAAGGTAAGAATAGAACAGAAGCCAGCAAACCAGTAGCCATCCCCAAAGGAAACGAGGCTTCTTCCTGGAACCCTGTTGCCTCGGTTGAACAGGTAAGGTCTATCGATGCAAATCGGTGGCCGATCGCATCCAATGAGCATCAACATCAATGTCAATATGTTGATGGAGTTAAATCGAGCCATAAAGTCTTTGATCCAAACTTGGCTAAAGAATTGTTTGAACGATTTGGCTGTGGCAATGGTTTGATATGCGGAGAGGACAGCTGTACGCTCTGCTAAAAGTAAAGAAGGGAAACTGCTAGACTAGTTCTAGTAAGTCCCTTTTTTATTTTTCTCTTTCTAACGAGTATTAAAACCTATAGACCAGGAGAAGTTATGGTAAGTAGTACTTTATGCCTTTGGGATTGTTATAACCAAAGGTACACCTATACAGGGTTCATGATTAGCCTTGAGCATTGGACACCAGGTTACTGGCCATCCGAAATGCAGACCATTCATGATATGCCAGCCAATATAGTGAGGATACTTGTTATACTGGATTAATGGCAACTAAAAGGACAGACTTCACATCTGTCCTTTTTTATTTTCTTCTTTTTAACGGAAGTGTTGCTTCGGTACCTTCCACCGCACACATAGCTGTAAACCATTGTGGTTACTGGTTAGTGGCTAAGTGCGTTTTGAGTAGACTAGTTTATATTTGACTGGACTGGCTTGTTATTGATTTGACTCGCATAGATTCTATTTGACTTGACTCGTTTGATTTCTATTTGACTCTCCTCAATTTGACTTGACTAGATTTGTTTGAATTTGACTGACATTAACTTGTCTTGCCTAGTTTTAACTTGTTTTGCCTAGTCTTGTTTAAATTAGATTTGACTAGATTAGTTTTGACTTGCCTGGTTTTGTTTAGCTTAGCTTTGATTTGTTTTATATAGCATTAATTTGTCTATATTTGACTTGCCTGGTTTTGATTACTAACCCTTGTGACTTGGACATGTCGCAAGGGTCCAACCTGTCTACCCGTCTTCGGACCGGTTCAATCTGCCTCAATATGTCTCCCTGGAGATGAGGCAGATGTCATTCTCTGACGGATGATTTGAATGTACGACTAGCCCGTATATTCTAATGATCTGTCACAGATCAATATCAGATTACCATTAACATAGGAGGTAGCCATGTCTGATAACATTAATCCAATTCCCCAAATCTGCAACTCGATTGTGGATATGAAAGCATATACTGCTTCACCCATTAACCCCACACCTAAACCCCAAAAAACAGGAGAAGCTATGATTTCAAAAAATCTCATAAAGCAGCTATATGATCCACAATTTCATACCGCGCAAAAAATTATCAAAATAATGTTAAAACAATTGCCAGAAGGAAAGGTTGAAGGCGCATATGATGCAGAATCTGAAAGATGGGAATCAACATTAAAGCGATGTTACCGTTACATGTTCTATCAAAGAAATTATCGCCACCATCGCGAAAACCCAGAAGTTCTTCGTGAATACGCAAGAAGAAAATTGCAAACCATATTCAATGCAATGCAAATTGCAAAAATTTTAGGTTATTCTGGCAAAGTAAGTTTTGGTCGCACATTGCAAAAAAGTTTCATCATTTTTAATGATGGATCTAAGCATATACTTAGCAACTTACCAATGCCAAAAGAGCCATAGGTAACCTTTGTCAATGCCTCAAATTGTAGGTCTACCAGTACCTTAAACTGGTGGTCTGCTGGGACCTTAAACCAGTACCATTACACGATACAGCCGTGACGTGGCGTAGTGGCCCGGAGTTCACTCTTTGAGTATTCCGCTAATGTATCTTACAGAAGATAAAACCCATAGACATTATGTCGCACCACAGCATTACGACTGATGGTAGCGACTTTATAGTCACCAGTATCTTCTCGCAGGAAAACCTGTACTCATGCACAAGAGTATAACGCCTCATCTATGAGTAAATAGAAACAGTGGGACCACAGCACTGACCAAAAAGCATTGGTAGGCACCTTTCAACTGCCGTTAATTGTTGAAAATGTTTTCGTACACACTAAGTGTACATTTTCACACTCAAAAATGTTTAGGAGCATTATCATGAGTATTTATATCAACGGTCTTGTGACCGCAATCAAAAGTCTCGAGCAGACTTATTCAGAGATGTATCAAGCGATACGTGACATGGATATGTCGGAAGTCGCGGGCTTTAAGAAAAGAATGGAGACGGAACCTTCTCTAGAAGAGTTCATGCCTCCATTCAATATAAACGTAAGCAAAAATGAAAAGAAACGTTTGCAAAAGAAGGCGCGAATTGAATTTGAAGCAGCTCACCTTCTCTGGGAAAATTATCATGCATACAGTCAAGTACTTGACAATCCATGGGACAAATATCCTCCAGAAATTCGAGCAATGATTGAAACAAAACGCAACTCCTTGCAAGAACTAATGGCTCTTCAAGAAGACATCAAACAAAAGAAGGAACTCTTGAGAGTTGCAGAGATCAAAGAAAGGCTAGCAATAGCTTGGAATAAAGAGCAAGTGCTCATTCCTTTTGTCGAAAATACAATTCCAAAAATGTTAAAGAAGTACACCTCTTTGGGAAGACACTTTGACAACGCAATCGAACTCTATCATGAAGGCGGCCATGTATTCGCCATCGGATATGAAAAGTTGAATGATTTTCAGCGCGAATATCATTCTTTCATGCGAGATGTCCTGCAATTGAAAATCACCATCAGTTCTAATCAAACAGGTGTAAATAAAGAATTCTGGCAATCAGAGTCTCTAGAAAGACTTGTTAGTCAATTTGACTTACTTGTCGCTAACGCATCTGCACTTTGGAAATCATTCGATAAACCACTTGAAGCAATTGCAGAAAGTGGCGTTGAGTGGATCGTTCAAGATCTTTACGGCACCGCTGCACGTGGTTCTATCTTTAACGCATTAGTCAATCAAGAACTCCTTAGTCTCTTCATTGATGAGACATTGAAGGGTGAAGCATTGGAAAATGCAAAGAACAATTTGTTAGATCGCATCAAATTCTGTTGGAAAAACAAAATCGATGTCTTTCTAACAGAAGGTCTCCACGAAGGTCAAAAGCTTGATGCGCTTGCGGGAATAAAAGACGATAAATTTGAATTTGTTGACTTTTGTTTCGATAAAGCAATTTACAACAAGTTGCACGAAGAGCTTGATAAGCTGGACTTAACTACGAGTCTTGACATTATTGAACAAACGCAACGAGCTAAGATAGCCGGCAACGTTTATCGTCCCATTCCCACCCTAACCTTTCAGGAAGGGCAAGAAGAGCCTTATATAAACGAAACCTTTGGAGTTCGTAGTATCGTTGAAAAAATCGCCCCAAATCTACTATTAAAAGTAGACAAAGAAGGTGAAGTTCCGGGAATGGAATGGATTGGAAATAGCACGGCTAAGTACATGAACTACTCGCTTCTCATGAGTGCGGGTGGTGGACGTGTGTTTGCTAATAAAGCAGGTTTGATCGCTTTGGCTACCCTATCCAACAGTGCTGTTGATGCTAAAGCTTATTCTATGTCTGTGGCTGGCTCCAGTTGCGTTGAGGACAAATCCGTAACCAGTGCTATCGGTACTATGATTTGGGTTTACGTTGACAAAAATGGTGATCCTATCGTTGCTGATGACGGGCGTATTCGCGGTAAAAAGAACTCCAATGAAGGTTCTTCTTGGAATTCTTGGGGCGGATCCCTTCCATATCAAGAACGAACAGTTGCGGAAGAATGGATTAGTTATCTTAAAGAAGTAAACAAAGTACAGGCAAAGTTCAGTATTGATTTTCAGAATAAGGTAAGACAGCTAAAACAAGCTATAAGAATTAGCTGTACCGTTCGTTCTATGTGGGAAAGGCCAAAAGATATTAAGTTCTTTGGAAAACTTTCAAAACTGAATGATGTTACTGGAATTCAATTCATTGATATCCCTGCGAAAGAGAAGGCAAGTGTATGCGGTGGTAAAACTTTCAGTTTCAAAGATCTGGAAATTCACACTGCTAAGTCTGGCAAAAAGTATATCAAGCTGCCATATGTTGGCTCTAGAGAAGCAACAATCAAAATAATTGAAAGTTTGCCGATGTTTACAATGGCTCTCGAAGGAAAATCCACTGTAAGCGCTAAAGTTACTGAAGCTCGTTGGGGTCTAACAACAGCGATGCTATTAGTTGAGCTAGACGACATGACTGCTAATGAAAATTGGAAGTATGACTGGCTTGATCACTTCACAAATGGTGTCGATCCAATGATCAAGTCACATTGTAGCAAATACAAGTGTGAGTGGAATTGGAAATCACTCGCACTCAGACGACGCAACATTGATGCTAACTTTAATAAACAGATGAAATCATTTGCCACTCTTTCTAGAAATGGAAAAACTATCATTGACGTTCGTCGTGAAATGGAAGACCGAGTTGAATGGCCCTCCTTTGAAGGACTAAAGTCTTTGTGGGGGTTTGTACCAGAAGTTGCACAGAAAGTATTGGATGAAATCGAGTTTGTTAAAATTCAAAGAGTTAACAAAAATTGGAAAAAGCAAAAGAAAAAGCTATTGAAAAAATTCCCAAGACTTGTAGCACAACGACTTGAAGAAGCCGTTGAACTTCCAACTTTCAATCCAGAAGTTTGGAACAATACTTTAGCGACAGGCATTATTGGTAAAGGTAAATCTTTGCCGATAGACCTTCACAGAGTATTTGTTCCTTGGAATGATGGTATTTCGGCCACTAATCTTCGCGGAGAAGTAAGCGAAGCTGAAATGGCTGAATGGTTGAAAGTTTCATTTGTCAAGAATAAAGACGATGGAGCTGATAAGTCAAAGGCCTACAAAGGTTTCCTTTCTGAAGTTGGCGAAAAAGAATTAGCATCAAAGTTTGATCTTGACCCAGAACACAGTGCGTTGCCGGGCCAGAAGATGGTACCTGTTGGGTATATGTTTGGCTCTCCTATGAAAGTTCGTGTTGCAGTTATGCGTCGCATGAAACTAGGCAAAGTAGGGGCTACTTTTCAGGCAACTGAGAAGAAACCGACAACTTTGCATGGTTCGGGACTTGCAGGTGAAGCTACTAAACTTAGTACTCTTGCTTACAGAGAGTATCTAGGCATTGTACCAATCGGTGGAGAAATGGATCGTAAAGATCTTCCACAGATACCAGCAAAACGTCGCGTTGAGTTTCTCAACAGCCTTGGAGTTGAGTACGTTGAGTGTGTAGCAAAAACTGAAGACTTATTGCCTTTACAGAAGTACATTAGTGATACAAAAAGCAAAAGTAAAAAGTCAGTTCTTGTTAGTTCTGACGGTTACATTGTCGATGGACACCACAGATGGTATGCTTGTTCTGATGAATATATAGACATTATCTATGTTGATATGGCAAAGGATGAGCTTTTGAAACGAGCTCTAGCTTTTGAGGGAAGTTATATTGCTAAACCAAGTAGATTTGAATTGATTAAACAATTCTTTAATACTGTAGCAAAACTTCCAATGCAAACAGCAGACGGAAGTGAATTGTCTGAGTTTCAATTTGAGCTCGCAGCAGACGATTTATTTCTGCCAGGCAAACTCTACGTAAACATGATGGAAGCCCTATGCAGAATTGAAAGTGCTGAAGTATTTAAGCGTATAAACGAAAATATTGCAACTAGTCTTGATGGTGAACTGTTAAAAGTTTATGAAGCCATGGGTTGTACTATTAACGATAGCGCTAAGCTTTCTTGCAAGCAAATCGATTCTATCAATGCGAAGCTTTCAGATTTTGTTCGTGGAGCAGTCATTAAGGCTGTGAACATCCCTGTCCACGTCTTTGATGCTATAGAAGCTGGGGCAGTCATATTGCCTCCAAAAATGCGAACCAAAAGTTACGATGGACGTCTAAGTCTAATCTTTAGATATCCAATCGCTTCTGCAACCTCTGTTGGTATTGTTAAAGTTTACTTTGGCGACGATCCAGAAGTTAAAGGTCTTTTAGAGTCCTATGGAATTAATTTTGCTGAATATCCTGATGTAATGTTCATTTCTTCAGGAGATAAGAAAAATTATCAATATGACGATGATGGAGATTGTTTTGGTGTTCTTGTTGAACCAAACTTTAATCTTGATGATTGGAAGTTGACCATTGCTCGAGCTTTAAACGAGTTTGAAGGCAAGTTCAACAAGCATGCAGTAAGAGAAGATGGTAGTATCAATACCAGAAAATACTCGAAGAAGCTTTGGAAGACGGTTCGTTCGTGGACAGCGATTAGTATGAATCTTTTGGAGCGTTCGGACTATGATCAGCAGAATATCGAAATGAGCGATATCAAAACTGAGAATAACAAAAAGTCCATGAGAATCATGGATCTTCGAGGTTATTGCACTGAAGAGTTCCGTAAACTTTCCCATCAGGACGCGAGGGGCCCTGTTGGACTCATCTCTGACCTTTTCACTGTCATTCTTGCGAGTGGCGCTAAAGGTGAAGAGTTCACTAGACTTGCTTGTATTTGCGGCTATATTTTACAGCATTCAATAGATTCGGCAAAGAAAGAAAAGTTGGTAATACCAGCTGCTATCTTGCTTTGTTCTGTTGTTTGGATTGAAGTAGAAAGCAAACTTGAATTGAAACCAGAAGTTAACGAACTGGTTCAAGCTTGGAACGAAGCATGGTCTCGAATGGACAAAAGTGAAATTGTAAAAATTGAAAACAAAGCTAACACTTTGTATCAAGATAGCAATGCAAACTATATCCAATGGCTCCCTACAATAGATAAAATTGTGGCTAGCGCGGCAATGGATGACCAAGTGCTTTTCTACGCACCAAGTACTCTTTTGGCAAACATGGCTCAATTCGCTGTTAAAGGAAAGTACGGTACCTATGAAATCTTTGGACAGAAAGTGCCTGTACATCCTAAATTGGTGGACGCAGTTGATCCTACTAGATACATTGCGGCTCATACTTTGGAAATCCATCAATTTACTGATAAGGATGGCAAAATTGTGCCTTGGAAAGCTTTTTCTGCTTTTCGAAAGATCAATGTAAAAGACAACTGTCACTTTGTTGCCAAAAGTCAACATGAAGGTGTTGATGAAAACAACAAGGACAAATGGTCGAATTGGATTGAATGGCTTGAAAGAACAGATGAAAACAATTTTCCTGCATACTTCAAAGATGTATTCGAAGGTGAAATCTGGGAATCATATCCTAATCTAGTTTACAAGTTTGTTCTTAGGTGGGCAGTTGAGCTTTGCTGGAACGGTAAAGACAAATTGAAAGAATATTCAAAAAAGTTCAATGAAAAGAACAGAATTGAAAAAGATCAATTTGTACTACCAAACTTTCCTTGGAGTATTAGTAAATCAAAAGTCTTGTTGCCAGAAAAAAGCAAAACTGTAGTTGAGCTTAAAAATGGAGAGTACAATTTTATTGTAGATGAAAAGCTTGGAGATGAGCTTACAAAATTCTTTACAGCAAGTGTATTATATTACAAAGACAAAGGTACAAGTAAATATTCTGTTTCTCTTTGGAAATTGATTGTCGATTGGGTAGAGACACCTATGTCAATGAAAGACGTTGTTGCAGACGAACGATTTGATAGAAACGAATTCTACTTATCATACACTCGATTGATGCGGCAGGTAGGTTTATTACTACTCGCTAAACTTCAATATTCTGAAGTTCCTCAGGACGGACTTGAATACATAAAAAGTCTTTCCAAAACTTCTTCAGAGTTCTTGCAGTTAACCAAGTATACTTTGGGCGAAACAGTTTACGAGTACACACCAAATCCAATTGGTGTTCGAATTGCGTCAATTGTAAATACTCGATATGAAGATGCTATTACGAAAAACGGGAGAGATCCTGAAGCTCGTTGGCAGCCTTCATTTATCAATTACACCAAAAGCAAAAAGTACAAAGGCAAAACTTTGTCTAACTACCAGTTAAAGCCACACTGGTATGTTGGTACTGATGCTGAATGGTCCGATGAAATGAAAGCAAATGTCACTGACTTGGTTGTACAGTCGCTAACTAGACACATTGAAGTGTTTGCTTGCGAGTTAACTCAACCTTTGTTGGAAGAACTTTCTTCTATTGAGAATTTGCATGAATATATCAAAGATGAAACAAGCAAGGTAAATCCATTCACTAAAGCTCTAATACAACATAACAAAAAGCATTTCGCTATAACGGGTATTTCATACACGGACTGTGAATGTTGCCAATCGCATATTCGTAAGCTAACAACTAAAACAGCACGCGAAGAAGTGATAGAGCCTGGCACTGAAAGACATCGTGAAAAAGTAGCAAGAAAAGCAAATGTTTATGTTGCTAAGGAGCTTATTCAAGCGATCAAAGCACAATGCGAAGTTCTAGTTACCAAAGCAATTGAAAGCGATGATTTCAACTTTGAAAACAATGCTTATGGTTTGGAAACCGAAACGATACTTCAATATGTTGAATCATTTGGTAGTGACTTAGTTAAGTCAAAATTTGGCTTGCCTTTGTATAGCGATTACTTAATCTTTCAAGATTGGGACAAGCTATGGCAAAATCTAGACAAAGTGATGAAAGGTCTTTTCGTTGACTTGATTTCTAAAGAACTTGATATAGTATGGTGGGATGCTCCTATGGGCTACTTGTTGAACAACTTGGAAGCATTTATGATCTCTAAGAAGTTAATCAGGCCCGATGATGAAAAAGAACCAGTAAAATGGATGTCTTTAACAGAATGGGAAGGTCAAAATCCAACTCCTCCACCTAGCGGTGGGGGAGGAGGATCCTTTAAATACACACTGCTTTCAGAAAAAGACTGTACGAAAGGCGAAACTCCACTTGCAAAAGTCCAAAAAGCATCTCAAGAGATAAAAAGACTAAAAAGCGAAGGTACTTTCGTTAAAACAGATTTGTCAGATGCACGACTTGTTATCATTTGGGCAGCCAAAGATAACTCTTCGTTCATTGAGGAATCAATTCAAAAAGTTGGAACTCGAAGCTATATTGTATTGAATAAACCAGAGCATGTTCAAAAGCTTTTGAAGTGGACTGAAACTCTCTAAGCGTTAGTTTATGACTGCACTCCGGGCCTGGTAGTTTACATCTCTCTTTATGAGAGTTGTAGACTCCGGGCTCTCTTTTTTATTTTTACCCTTTTTAATTTACCAACCTTATCACTTATCTCTCTTTATTTTTTCTTTGCTACTTCGATTATTGTTGCCCTATCTAAGTTAGATCTATTACCTACTCCGCTTTAGGATGGACGGGGCCATCCTACAAATATGATTCAAAACTTTGAGATTAATAACTAGCAGGTTGGTAATTGAAAGGTTGCAAAATTAGGATGGACGGGGCCATCCTTAATCTATGCTTTAAATTCACATCCAAACCTTAGGAGGGTATTATGGAAATCAAAGTAAGAGTAGGTCCAGATCGATACAGAACTTTTCACGTTGCACGAATGGCAAACCTCAACAATCTCATCTATATCGGAACTTACAGCAAAGGCTTCGGAGGTCTTGTGTATCTTGATATCCGAACTGGTCACGTAGTTCTGGTTCCAAACGAAGTAGTGGAAACTCCTCAGTCGCCGAAAGATATCAAAACTATCAAAGCCGACAAAGGTGACAGAGTTCTCGTCGTCAAACCAGTTGCTCCACTCGATCTTACAGTGAAAGGTTTTGCGACGCACTGGGGTTGTTTTGAAACTGATGGTGAAACTGAATGGGGATATGGAAATCCAGATATAGAAAAGGATGAAGAATCCGAAAACACTGCTGAAAAAACCACTGGTGAAACAGAAACAGAAACAGAAACTGAAGCAGATGAAGCATTTTAATGCAGTTCTGTAACAGGGTGCAATAAAGGGGAGCGCTGCTTCCCTGCACTTCTGAATCTAACTTTGGAGTTTATTATGGAATTCGCTATTGCTTTGGGTCCTGTATTTTGGGGCTTAGTTATTTGGTGCGCCGGAATGGCTATGAACGGGAGAAACAATTACCACGAAGGAGAAACCGAAAAAGAAAAGTGAACGATTGCTGCATCAGTAATCAGTTTGGGTGGCGGGGCCACCCTTCACACTTGCTTAACATCCAACAACAGGAGTTTACTATGGACACACAAGCAACACGTAAATCTTTGGAAGCCAGCATTGCCGAACTTCCACCACTCAGTCGAATGCTTTTGAAACTTACTCTCTTTGTCGGCGCTCTTGCGCTTGCGTGGAAAATGGGTTTCTTTACTGCGAGTGGCTTTGCGACCATTGCGGGAATCATTGCTATTTTTGCGATGATCTTCTTTGCAATCACCAGCGCTGAACAAGGAACTCGAGATACATTCTATGAGTACAAAGAAGCAATTATGGATTGGTTTGCAAAAGCGTTGGCTGAACAGGTCAAAGAAGAAAAACAAACCAAAGAGAAAGTCGGATAACTGTGAAATCTGATGGAAACGAAAACAAGGTGTGCTGACGCACCCTTGTTTTTTGTTACCTCAATCAATAAGGAGAACCCTATGAGTTACATCTACTTTTTTATTTACATCATCACTGGCGAAGAATCTTTATGGATTCGTGATGCAATCGAAAAAAATCAAGAGGAAGAAGAAAAGCCAGAAGATGTAGAGCGAGAAATTGAAGTATTTCTTTTGGAGTTTCCAGAAGAAGAGCGATCAATTATCAAACAACTCTGTTTATCGTAAATTGTCGATAATCAACAAATCAAAATCAAAAACCATACAAGGCAATGTAAGGTAATGATGGGTGGCGGGGCCACCCTCATTCTTTGCTTGAAACGGTTCCTTAGTTGTCATCCAGTGTAAACTTCAAGTAGTAAAATAGCAAGTGACGCGGTGGACGTTATGAGTGGAGTACCTTGTTCTTATGAGAGCGAGCGAAAAAACCTTGCTATTTTTACGAAATCTTTAGTGCAAGACAAAAGTGTTCTTCACTATAGCAATTGAGTCTTTTGATAGCAAAAACTGCAATTATTTACCTCTTAGATGGTAAAAAGTTGTAGTAAATTTGACGAAACGACTCGAAAAACTACCTCATGATAAACTCCTAAAGTGGGGCTGGTCTGACGACTGGCCCCCGTCAGGGGGCAGTTCTCCTTGATAGGAGAATGGCAAGAGGTAGAGCACACCGACAGGTGTGGGACTAGAGAGGGTAAAGGGACTAAAGTTGACATAATAGTCACTTCCCTTTGCAAAAAAGCAGTTTTAGAGAAGGTGAACCCTGGGTGAACCACCCCAAACTAACCAATCTAAAACCCAAAGCAAATATGCAACTACCCAAAAAGTCCAAAAAAACCACTCATAAAACCAACAGAAACTAATATGAGAGCAACAATTAAAACGACTTCCTTAAGGGAAGGAGAATAGTTGTAAAACTCAATAAGATTACTTACTGCTATATAAGTCTATGTAGTATAGTAAGATTAGTTGTAAGGGTATTTGTGAGCATTTAATGATGGAAAATGGGGCGCGGTTCCTTTTGAAGACAACTCAAAGCATAGAGTTGTAGGAACTGCAGAAACTGAGGTTAGCCTCCTATATATCCTTAGTTTCAACTCTTAGAAAAACTCCGGTTACGATTTTCTAAGTTTTAATTGCATAAACAAACTTGTGCAATAAAGTGTAACCTAGGAACTAAAATTATTCGTACTCCTCATTCAATTGTGTATTCAGTCGGGGGATGCACAATTCGAATGGAATGATTCTTAGTTGAACTTCTACACAAAGCACTGTTTGCCCAACAGTTAGTTGTACAAGTTCTAGATTAGAGAGAAAACAATGGGCAGTTTTCTTTCTAGTCTACCTTTTATTAAGGGTGGCGGGGCCACCCTTATTTTATGTTTTCATTAAAAAACAGAAGATCACTAGGCTAAATTATTATCGGCTCAAGTATCAACCTAAGAATAGATCGGCTTATAAGGTCGG
>CESX01117740.1_pt1 | contig 13627 bp, 3 predicted proteins | sample 326941 | NCBI WGS metagenome assembly CESX01 (sample SAMEA2622357, study PRJEB7988) | marine metagenome | isolation source: saline water (ENVO:00002010), including
TACAGGATCAGACACAGTTGCAGACCAAGCTCATTTTGGAATAGCATTTTTAGATACAGATACAAAATCTCAAAAATTATATTTATTAATGAGAACCCAAAGGTCTGGTGGAAATACATCTGGAAGTAGAAGTGTAGCTCAAAACTCTAAACAAAGAATTACTTATATTGATGTTTTTGGTGATAGTGAAACATCTAATATTACTAGTGCTACTACATTGTTTACTGATGAAAGTAAAAGTGGTGTTCATACATATGCTTTGCATGGATTAGGTGCAGGTAACGGAAAATTTTATTGGAAAGCACATTATGTATATAGGACTTCAAGTAAAGATGGACAACGTATAGATAGAGTTAGTTTAAGTTATGATGGATCAAATCATACAACAGTAACAATACATGATGAATATGGAAGCAGTCAAAAAACTACTGCAAATGGAACTTTTCATACTGATGATTTTCAATTAATGGAAACTAAAACTAGTTCTTCAAGTAATGATACATTTGTAAGAGATCAATTAGATACAGTTTATTTAAATGGTTATTTGATAAGTTTAAACGATCTTACTAATAAGTTAGATTGGCGTAATACTAGTTTTGGTGATGTTGGTATTAATTTTAGTAGTGATGGAGCTACTACTTTACCAGATGAAACCTATACAGGATTAGCCCTTATTCCAAGGATTAAAACATTAGGACAAACCCCTTTAGTAATAGGTAATAAATATCAAATAATTACTCATGGATCAAACACAAGTAATAGCCAAGCAAATCTTGTAAAAGTAGGTGCTTTAGCATCGTCTAGTGCTAGTGATACTTTTGTAGCAATAACAACAGGAATGGCTGATACTACTTTTGATCATACTAATCAAAGTACAGATTTTGCAACAGTTAAATTACACTCTGATTCTATAGAAACAGCTCAAGATGTTGATGTAATTATAATTGTTCAAACAAGGCAAGACGGAGCTAGTGCAAAATTTAGAGGAATATCATCTGATGGCAATCCTGCTTACTATCAATGTATGAAAAATATAACAGGAAGTAGTGATAATATATTCTCTAATCAATTATTAACTGGTCTTTTTGCAGAACGATTTCCTGATATTACAGATGTAGAAGAAGGAGCTTATTCTGATAAAAATGGTTATCCAAAATGTATTGCTATACACGAAAACAGATTATGTTTAGCAGGAACTACAAACGATCCGAATAGAATATGGTTAAGTCAAATAGATGATTTAAATAATTTTATTTTAGGAGCTAATGATACAGATGCACTAGATTTAAAATTTAACTCATTAACTCAAGATGAAATAAAATGGCTTTGTTCTGCTAGAGAATTAGTAATAGGAACTACAGCAAACGAATGGTCGCTTGGTTCTGGTAGTGATAATTTACCTTTAACTCCTACACAATTAAATTTAAAAAGAAGATCGCAATATGGATCATCAAAAGTACAAGGAACACTAGTAAATTCTGCTATATTATTTTTAATGCGACAAGGTAAAAAATTACGTGAGTGGTATTTACAAAACAACCAAGAAGATTATTTAGCACAAGATTTAGCCGCTATTGCAGAACATATAACTGGTACTGGTATTACACAAATAGCTGTGCAAAATCAACCTACTACTACTGTTTGGTTGGTTCGTAATGATGGTGTTTTAGTTGGATTAACATACGAACGTGAAAGTAAAACATTTGCTTGGCATAGACACGTTTTTACTGGAACTGTAGAATCGGTGTCAGTATTACCTACTTCTGGTGATGAAGATGAAGTTTATTTATCTATAAAAAGAACATCTGGAACTAAAAGAGATTTAGTAAAACTTGATAAACATAATTGGGGTTCTACTCATACATCAGAATATTCTGGATTAGATTTTTATGTTAAGAAAACAAGTCATAGTAGTGCTACAGTAACTGGATTAGATCATTTAGATGGAGTAACTGTAACAGCAAAAGTTAATGGAGTAACAGAAACAAAAACTGTTAGTAGTGGTTCTATTACATTAGGTTCTACTCCATCTGGAGCTACTGTATATGTAGGTAGAACATATACGTCTACACTTGCACCTTTGTATTTAGATGCAGATGCAAGTATAGGTAGTAAAAAATCTATACATCATGCTACAATAAGATTTAAAGATACACTAGAAGCTAAAGTTGGACAAAAAGAAACAAGCACAGATGATGTTAAGTTTGGAAGTACAACACAATTAAATACAGAAGATGCAGAAGTATGGCTTGCAAATCATAATGAGTTTTTACAAACTGTATATGTTGTATCTAATACACCACAACCTTGTGAAGTATTAGCAATGGTGGTAGATGTGGAGGGAGTGTAATGTTACAATTTATAGCAGGAGGATTAAGTTTAGCTCAAGGTATTTTTGGTTATAGAAGTGCTAAAAAACAAGCAAAAAGAAAAGCACGTATGATTAGACAGATGTCTAAATATAATGCTGAAGTAAAAGAAATGGAAGCACGTTCTATAGCTAGAGCAATGGAGGCTGAAACAACTCGTGCGTATAAACAAAAAAGAAAAGGAATATCAACTCAACGTGCCGCTTATGCTAAAACAGGAGCTATTAGTGCAGGTACACCAATGTCTGTAATGATTGATCAAGCGTTAGAAATGGAACTAGATATACAAGATCAAAGAAGAAATAGATTGCTAGAAATACAAAACAAAAGACAACAAGCAACTATGACTCGTTATGAAGGAGAAGTAGGAGCGCAAACTGCAAAAATAGAAGGAAGAGCGGCTTCAAGGCAATCATTACTTAGTGGTTTTGCAGGAGCAGTTGCAGGATTTGGTGCAGGAATAAAAGGTGTCGATCAAGCTAAATTTGACAAAACTTATCAAAAAGGAACAGCTTGGAAATACTAAGGAGATAATATGCCTAAAATACCTTTATATAATAGTGGAGCAAAAATCGGAACTGCTAAAGGAGTTAGTATTGATCCAAGTGTTGGGTTAGAATATGTACAAGCTCAAGATGCTAACAGACAAGCGCTTACTGATGGTGCGTTTAAAATAATGCAAGAAACCATTGGTGCAGGTTCAGAGTTTTTAAAACAAAGAGAAGAAAATAGAATAAAAGCAAATGCTCATTCGTTTACTTTAATGAAATCAGATATGGGTATGAAAATAGAAGAAGAAAGAATAAAAGGACAACAAGCAGGTTTAGATGAACAAGAAACTTATAATCAAAAAATAAAACCTTATTTAACAAACGCTTTAACTGAATGGGAAAAAGAAGATAATTCTAATTTTATAACTAGAGATATTGAAGAACAATATGAAATTCAAAAAGACGAATTAAGTAGAAAAGAAGTTTTAAAAGTTGTAGCTATTGAAAATACTAAAAATGCAGATAAAGCATTTAAAGTTGCACAAATAACATACAATAAAGGAGATGCAGAAAGTTTTAAAATAGCTGACGAACAAATAGATGGTATAGTAGGTATTACAACAACAGAAAAAGCTAAATATAAAAGACAAGGAAGAATAAATAGTTTTGAGTTAGATATAGCTAATGCTGAATCTGTTAATGATATTGATAATATTGCTAAAAGAGTTGATGAACAATTAACAAATAAAGAAATTCCTTTAGATGTAGATATAGGAATAGATGTGAAAAGATCATTAAAAACACGTAGAAAAGAATTATATCAAGAAGTTTCAAAACCTGCAAGAAATAGACTAAGAGTAAAAATAGCAACTAATACTTTTAATGAATCAGACCCAGATTTTCAACTTTTAGATGAAATAGATCAAGAAGAAGTAAGAGCGCAATACGCTATAAAAGCATATCAGGATGCTACCGCAGATGAAAAAACAGTTTCAAGTAACGCGCGATCATCCCTTAAAGGTGATGTAAGAAATGGAACATTAACATTAAATGATAAAAATCAATTAGTAAATGATAAAGGTATAGTAGACGAGAGAAATTACCAATTATTAGACTTAGATAAACAAGCATTAATATATGAATCTAAAACTATAGAAGAAGATCGTAAACAAATTGAAGAAAGAAATTTAAGCACAGAAGAAAATAAAAGAAGAACTAATCTTATTTCTGAAATAGAAAACGATATTAAAAATGCTAGATTTGATGTTAATAGAGATGAAAGACTTAATAATCCATTATTATCAAAACAAGATAGAGAAGAACTTATAGGTTTAGTTGAAGATAGACAAACAGAAATAATAGTAAGGTCTGAAACTGTTGCCGCGGAAGACGATTCAGTAACTTTAGGTTACAATAAAGTCTATGAAATGGTTTATAATTTTTCTATTGCTCAAGATGAAGATGGAAACAACTTAACTATAAAAAAATTAGCAGAATTACACCAAGATATATTAGATGAGTTAAAATCAACAAGACCTACACCAACAGGTAAAACAGGAACAGAATTAAATTATCCTCCTGATGTAGCTAATCGTATTTTAGATCAAATAGGTAATATTAGAAATGAATTAGGTGAATTAACTTTACAAGGTTTAAAAGTTAAAAATCCAACATCAATAGAAGAGATAAAAACAAACGCATTTATTGCAGTACATGAAGCGTTTAGGGGTTTAGAATTAGACCCAACAGAAACAGCAACAAGAGCGCAAGCATTTGCTACATTTTATGACGAGTATTTTGATATAATAGAAGATGTTTTTAAGAAACCACAAAAATATACAAATAAAGATGGACAACAAATATTAACAAAAAATGAAGATGGTTCATTTTCAGGTGGAAGAGAAATTATTTTACATATTGTAGAAAAAGCTACTGCTAAAGTAAGAAGAGCAAAAGTAGGTCTTATGCTTAGACAATCATTTATAGGACAACAAATAATGCCAGTTAACAAAACTGATGAACAAGTAGTAAATGAAACTCTTCAAAGAAACTTAAGTAGGTAATTATGACACGCGAAGATTTTTTAACAACTCTTCAAGAAAGACAAGTGCCTTCTAATACTTGGGTAGAAGAACTAGAAAAACGTAGACAACAATATGGTGCGTTTGATGACGAGCGTACTCCAACAACTACATATACTCCTGCTCAAGTTTTTTTAAGACGAAATGAAATGGAACAACAACAAAGTAAGCCTTTTCAAATGGCTGAACCAGAATTAGCAGGATTAAGAGATTCTTTACTAAACGCAGAATTTAATGAAATTTTAGACCCATTGACTAGTGATATGATTGTTCGCGAAGATATGGGTCTTGGTGATGATGATATTATAGATGACCAAACTTATTTAGATATAAGACAAAGCGAATACAATGATCTTCCTGATGTTTTAACTCCTATAGATCAATTAAATAACTCTATATCTACACCAACTCGTGTAGCGTCAGACGGATTTAGACCAGAAGAACAAAGTCTTTCTGTTGGAGTAGATAATAGAATAACAGGTGTAAGTGATGTTTTTGAAAGAGGAGTAACTGTTCCTGTTGAGTTAGCTTTACTTGGAAAATATAAATATATAGAAGGTCAAAAAGAAAGATTAAAAAATAAAAATTTTAAAACTGATGCTCTTGGTAGAAAAATGTCAGGTTCTTTTAGTGCGTTTGATCATTATGTTCTTGGTGATATACAAGCATTTGACACACAAAACATAGCTCGTTTATTTACATCTCAAGCGTTAAACAAAGATGGTTTTGATAGAGAAGTTATACAAAAAGCATTAAATGATAGAATAGATTTTACAAAAAGAATAGGGGTTGAGGCTTCTACAGAAGGTCAAAACATTCTTCATAGAATATTAGACGATTCTTTACAAACTGCCGCACCTTTAATTGAATCACAACTTTTAGCAACAGGTGCAGGAATAGCAACTACAGCTTTAACTGCATCTACAGTAGCAGGCGCACCTGCCGCACCTGCCGTAGGTATAGCTACTAGAAATATAGTAAGTGATACTTATTGGCAACAACAGGGTGCAGGTTCTATTTTATTTGAAATTTATAAAGATAAAGATTTATCTAAAGTTTCTCAAGAAGAGTTTAAAAAATCTGTTGCAATAGCTCAAGCTATAGGTGTTCCTTACGCTTTAGTTGAACGTCTATCTAAGCCGTTTGGTTTTATTGATAGATATGGTAGAACATTCCAAACAAGACTAGCTAACGCTATGTTTAAAAGAGCATTAACTGATCCTAACTTTGGTCGCAAAGCCGCAAGATTAGCAACAGGATATGCACTTGGTGTTTTTCAAGAAGGAACTGAAGAAGGAATACAAGGTTTCTTACAAGAATTAGGTATTCAATTAGGTGATAAAGAACAAGAAGTAAATGTTAAAAAAATGTTTAATGAAGCGTATCAAAGCACATTAGATGCTAGGTATGCTGTTCTTGGTTTAGGTATGGGTTCTTTTGTAGGTGACACAATTTCTTTAAATAGAGAAATAAAACAAGTAGACGCTAGAAGGAATGCAATGAAAAAAGCAGGGTATTCAGCAGAAGAAGCTGAAACATTTGCTTTAGGAGAAGCAGGTGCTTTATTTAGTGCAAAGAAAAGAAGAAAGTCTTTAATAGCTGTAGATGCGTCATCTTTAATTAATCGTGGTGTAACTGAAGACATAGCTATTGCAGAAGAGTTAGCAGAAAGAAGAGCTAATGCAAAACAAAGTTTTGATAAAGATGAAGCCAATATAGCTATATTAACAGAACAATTATATACACATCAAAAAACAGTAACTGAAGGTCTTGGTCAAAACCAAACATTAGGGGGAATGCTTGAGCAAGATGCTGATATTTCAAGAAATGAAATAAAAATTGTTGCTAGAAAAATTTATAACTCTAGTGAAGAAACAGGTGAGCGTATAGCTAATGCATATTTTAAACGTGTAAAAATAAACGCAATGACTGAAAAAATGATTAGTCAAGGCACACCTAGAGAAATGGCGCACAAAGCGGCTTCTCAATTATCAAGAGCAAAAGATCAAGAAGAAATTAATTCTATACTACAAGGTTTAAGAGAAGAGTTTGACACATTAAAAATAAAATACGATGAAACAAATAGTTATTTATATAATAAACTAGGAGCTATTACTCCTACAGAATTTAGAAGATTAGCTAAACAATCACCAGAAATTATTGAGTCAATAATTAAATCAAACTTAATGGACGAAGATGTTGCGCAAATTTTTAGAAGAGCAATTAATGGTGATAAACAAGCACAAAAAGATTATAATGTAAAAGTAGAAGAAAAGCGTTCTGAGAAATTTAAACAATTTATTTCAGAAAACAAACTACAATCTTTTATGGCACAAGATACAGATATGCCACAAAAAACATTACCTGAAATAAGATCACAACAAATATTATCTGGTTTATATGATACAAGAGTAAAAGCATTTCAGAAAAAATATGGTTTAGAAGATTTATCTATTGAAGAAGCAAGAAGTTCTTATGAAGCTACTATTAAAAGATTATACGAAATAAATATACAAAAAGAAAAAGATTTAAACTCGTATGAAAATGTAGATAAACAACGCAAACAAGAAATAAGAAGTATGCGTAAAAGAGTATTATCTGCTATTTCAGAAGTTAGTCCTAATACTAAAATAATATTACATAAAAGTACAAAGGCTTTTGCTACAGCAACAGGTGATGCTAATGCTAATGGTTACTTTATAGAATCAACAGGAACTATACATATAGATGAAAGTAAAGCGCAAGTAGGTCTTATAGCACATGAAGCGTTTCATAATCTTGCTTCTGTAGTAATGAGTAAAGGTGATTTTGAAGTTAGAAGTAAAGAGGTATTTAAACAAATATTACCTAACTTAAAACCACAACTACGTAAAGAAGTAGAATCTCATTTATATGCAAATGAACGAACAGGTTATGAAGGTTACGAAGGAGAAACATATTTTTATGAAGAAGGTTTGGCTAAGACATTAGAGCTTTTATCTACAGAATACCATAACTTAAACCAACAAGATAAAACAGCAATTAGACAGTTAATAGATGCTGTAATGGAGTTTTTAGGATTAGGTGAATATTCTAATCAAATATATAATTTTGGTGTAGAGTTAGATGTTAATAACTTGTCAAGAAGAGAGTTACAATATAGAGCTAAGTTACTTGGTATAGAAGGTCGAAATGTTTCTACTACTGAATTAAGAAAAAAAATAGGAACTGCTGTATCTAAACAAGAAATACAAACCATTAATGCAATGCAAAATTTAGCTATAAAAATGCATGATGGTATTACAATAGATAATAAAGATTTAGATTTTATAAGACCAGATTTTCATAATCAAACGCGAAACCAATTATCGCAACGCGCTAAACAATTAGGCTTAAAATCATCAGGAACTAAAAAAGAAATAATAAAAAGAATAAGAGATGAACACCCTGATTTAAGAGCAAGTAAGCACGTTATTAACGATCCTAACTTTATAAAAGATTTTGAAGGGTCAGCTGTTGTAGATGATAATGGCAACCCATTAATGGTACTACATGGCACTAATCAAACTTATGCAGATTATAATATAAGATTAACAGATGGCGCAATATTTTTTACTAATGATAAAAGTGTAGCTAGTTTTTATGCTAATCATGTTGAATATATGCCCATGAGAAAAGTAACACCTAGAATTTACCCTGCTTATATAAAAATGAAAACACCTTTAAGGTTAGATTTTGAATACAAACATGGTCTAGCAAATGTTCTTCGTGGAAAACAACTTTTAATAAAAGCTATAAAAAGTCAATATCCTACATTAACTCTTCCTAGGAATGCAGAAACTTTAAATGGTTTTGATTTTATAGACATGGTAAGAGGTTTAGGTATTGATGGTATTATTAGTCCTATAGTAGCTAAACCAAGTAGCTCTAAGCAATATGTTACTTTTGATATTGATAATGTTGTACCTGCATATACGATCCCAACATATGGTAGAGTACGAGCCGCTAAACGTGTACCTAGAACTAAAGAAGATGTAGCATTAGAAATATATGAAGATGAAATTAATGCTTTAGAAGCGGAGTATAATATAGATTTAGGATTACCTGCACCTTTAGTTTCTAATAGAGTAGAAAGAGAAGAAAGAGCAATAAGAGATTTTGATATACTTTCTGATCAATTACCAGATGATATAAGATATTCTGTAGGAAACGTAGATGGTGAAGCTGTAGTATATATGGATATACCTAATCCTGATAAAGATACTATAGATGCAGTCAAAGAAGTAGCTGATAAAACTCATGTAAAAATTATTAGTGGTGATCAACATGATGGGTTTATAGAAATAGATGGTGCTTTTGAATACAGACCTGTTCGTGGTAGACATATAGAAACATTAAAAATATCGGAGCTACGTACTCTAGCTAAAGATTTAGGAGTTTCTACAACAGGAGTTGATTTAGATTTCTTAGAAAAAATGGAAACTATGTTTCGTGCAGGTGGTAAAATATCTCCTGTTACATATCAAAAGAGTCTTACCGCTGATGTTACTAATGAAGAGATAGTAAATGAAATAGATCAGTCTGCTTTAAGACCAGAAGAAAGAGCGGCTGTTCAACGTGAAGGTGTAGTTCCAGAAGTTGGTAGAGAAAACTATAGGTCTACAGTAGCGACAAACAGACGTAAGTTTTTATATACAAGACAAGAATTAATAAACAGATTAAGAAAAGAAGGAAAGTTACCAGAATTTTTACCTCGTATAGTTAAAGGTAGACGAGCCTCTAAAGACAGAACTCCTGCTGAGATAGATAGTATCATAGATCAAATCATTGATGAAATGAAAGCTAATACTAAAAAACCTAAAACAAAAGCTGAAATTAGGTCTTCAACTAAAAGAGAGTTTAGAGGACGAATGGCAGAAAGGTTAAAGAAATTAGCTGAGTTAAAAGATGTAGTGCTTCGTGATATAGAAAAAGTAGAAGAGTACACAAATCGTAATAGAAACATACAACAATTTATTGTAGGCAAAAGACCATTGGATGGCGCGACTATTAATGCTGTAGTTGTAGGTAATAAAATTTATTACTTTGCTAAAGTTAAACAAACATACTTAGGTCAAAACCAAGACATTTATTATCGTGTAGATGAAAATGGAAATGAGTTAATGCCTAGTGGTGAGGAAGTAAGATTTAGTGCATTACTACCTGATGACACTAGAATAGAACAAACTATGATTGGATACACAGCAAATGATGCGGCTATGTATATGTATCTACAATCACTAGAAAGTTTTGGTAAACGTCCTACTAAACAAGAAAGATTTAAAGACCCTAATAGAGAAAAACAAAGAGAGTTAAATCAAGATGACTTTGGTTTATCTAGCTTTACAAAAGCTGAATTAATTTCATTAGGTATGGATGATAGGGTAAATGCATTTGAAGGTTTAGGTAAGAAGCTAGGTATTGTCGGTAAAGCAACACAAGATATTTTAGCTGATATGAGTGATACTGAAATAGCTAGAATGGTTAAACGAGGTTTAAATGCATTAAGAAAAGAAGCAATACAATATCAAGAAGAGCGAGAAGTATATCGTAATACATTACGTGAAGATTACAATATTGATCCTGATGGTGAAAAGGGAAGAGAATTATCTTTTGAAGAAATGAGAAGGATGCATGAATCTAAAGTTGAAGAAGAAAACAAAGAATTTGAAGAACCTGAAATTGGTGATGTAGATGACTTCTTAGAGTTTATGCAAGGGATAGAAGAAGAGCAACAGACAAGAAAAGAAGAAGACACAGTTAGTGGTGCGTTAACTAAAAAACAAATAGATCGTACATATAAAGCATACACAGAAGCTGAACCAGATAAGTTTGAACAACAAAAGTTTGCGCCTACTTTATTTCAAGCTAGTACAGAATATAATGAACAATCTGTTGAAAGTTTAATTGTTGATATTATTGCTAGTCCTAGTATAGGAGTTAGTTTTAAACAGTTAATTAGTATAAAATTAAGAATAACAGAATTAGAAGACAGAATAGAATCAGCTACTGAAAAAATAAATGATCAATACAGTATGGTTTCTGTTGGTGCAGGAAGTAATGTAGCTAATATAGAAAGAATGCAAGAAGCAGTAAGAGCTGATCAAAAAAGATTGTCTGATGCTTTACGAGCCGCGCGACTTGTTAGTAATCAATGGGGTAAAGTGGGTGTTGCATTAAGAATGAGTCGTACTGAAAAGATGGAGTTTAGATTAGGTGACATTCTTAACACAGCTTATGAAGCCTACAATCAAAATAGAAAAGAAGGTTACAAAGAATTACCACAAGAAATATTAAATGATCTTAATGAGAAGGTTAAGTTTTTAAGAGATGTTGATAAAAAACTAGATGATGTAACTAAACGTAGAGTAGAAGCAGAAGCTGTATGGGATAATAACGAAGCGGTTAAATGGATTTACTCTAGTGTAAAAGGTGGTAGATGGATTGCTACTGCAACAGAAAAGTATATCCCTAAAGATGAAATAGCTAATTTAAAAACAAAAGAACAAAAACTTCAATTTATATACAATGAATTATTGAAAAGAATACAATCATTTGGGTATGAAGTTACGACTAATTTTTCTGTTAATAATCGAGCATCTAAAAATAGAGATCAACTTTCTGAATACTATGAGACAGTAATAGATTTAGTAAAAACAGGTATAGCTTTATATAATTTTAAAAACATAGAAGATGTTGTTCCTTTTATACAAGAGTCTATTCCTGATTTATCTGAAGTAGAAATAATTAGAGTTATATCTAATAGAGGTGAAACCGCACAAAAAGCATTACTATCTGAAGAGCAACAAACATTAAATAGATTAAAAGGTTTAGCCAGAACATTTGATAATTTAGAAAGAGCTTTAGCTAGAATTGAAGAAGTTAAAGTACAAAGAAATCCTCAAGATGCAGACGTTGTAAATATAAGAAAAGTATTACAACAGTATCAAGTTCTTATTAAAGCTCATATAACAGATGATAATATGCGTGAACAAGTGTTATTAGCACTAGATAAGATAGATGATAATGTAGCATTAATAATAGATACTAATGTAACTATGGAAGATAAAGCTGACTTAGTAGAGCAAACAAAACAGAAGTTAGTAGACATAAACAAACAGGTTAGAGTTAGCGAAGAAATATCAAACATTGAATCTATAATGAATGATAAAGATAGAGATAGAGCTTTATCAAGATGGGAAGCTGTTTATGGAGTGTTAACTAAAAAAGAAAAAACTCCACAAAGCGCAGAGCTTAAAAGTTTAATAATAACAAGACGTAAAAAAGAATCTGAACTAAGAAGATATATTTTTAATTTAAAATTAAAAGATGCTAAGTTAAGAACTAAAGTAGGTACATATGCATTAGAAGTAGCAGGTGTGCCTAGACAGTTGCTTGCAACATTTGACTTCTCGTACTTTGTAAGACAAGGTTTGATGGGTTTGTTTATGAATCCTAAAATAGCAGGTAGCGCATATATTGAAGCATTCAAAGCATTAAAAGAATCTAATGCGGCTCTAATAGATGTTGCTATGAGAACTGATCCTATGTACGCAGAAATGGCACAACTAGGTTTAGATTTAAGTGCTTATGATGGTCGCATGAACTCTAAGGAAGAAGTGTTTGCTAACAATCTAGTGAACAGAATACCTTACTTAGGTGGGGCAACTCGTGCATCTGAACGTCATATGGTTACAGGTTTAAATGTATTACGTTTTCAACTTATGAAACAATTTTTAGAAAGTGAAACTGGTAAGAATGCATCTATGCAAGCGCGCGAGGCATTTGCTAACTATATAAATACTATGAGTGGTAGACCCAGTTTAGGTAAGGCTGAACCTCTTGCTCAAGGATTAAGTCAAGTATTCTTCTCTCCTCGATTTGCTTACTCAAGAGTTATACTCGCACCACAAGCTATAAAAACCGCAGTACAAAATCCAGAGTTACGAATGATTTTATTAAAACAATGGTTAAGTTTTATAACTACTGGAAACTTAGTAATGGCACTATCTCTTCTAGCTATACCAGATGAAGATGATGTAGAAGAATATCTTCGTGAATACCTTAATCCTTACAGTCCAAGATTTGGTTTAGTAAGAATAGGTAATATGCACTTCGATGTATTTGGTGGTGCAATGCAACCATTTAGAACAGGAAGTAGAATTTTGTTACAAGCATTTAGAGCTACGGATGCAGATTGGATTGAAGATATTCAAGTAGGTAGAGAAATATTTAAGTTTGCAGGATCAAAATCATCACCACAATTAAGAATGGCATACGAAGCTATAACTGGAGAAGATATAAGATATGGCGGTAAAGTAGATTTTTCTGATCCAGAAGTCTTAAAGGACTTTTTCAATATTGCACCTTTATCTCTACAAGGTTTAGCAGAAAATATTAAAGAAGTAGTTGCAGATGAAATGAGTGTAGGTTTAGCCGCGGCTTCATTCGCCGCTGAGTTTCATGGAATAGGAGCTAATCTATGGAGTGAAGATCATTGGATGAATAAGCAAGAAAACAAAGTTAGAAAAATTATGTATTATTAGCTTGACAATATTATTGTATAGGATTAAAACAGAGGGCGAGGGAGAAAAAAGATTATGCAAGGTTTTCGATATACAAAAACAGGTTCACCTATACAAATAGGTGGTATGAGTGCAGTAGGCAC
>CESX01117739.1_pt1 | contig 13579 bp, 13 predicted proteins | sample 326941 | NCBI WGS metagenome assembly CESX01 (sample SAMEA2622357, study PRJEB7988) | marine metagenome | isolation source: saline water (ENVO:00002010), including
TTGCGTATTTTGTGCATTTTGACTTAGTGTTATAGTGTTTGCACCTGTATCAACACTTACAACATATGTTCCTATAGGGAATGGTCTCTGAGAACCACTTAAAGAAGTAGTATTGTTGTAAACCATGTATTGATTTACTTGAGATAACTTACTAGTGTTACCATCTAAACCAGATATTTCACCAAAATCACTAACACTTATAACTGCTGATCCAGATGTTGCTGAACCTACACCCTGGAATGATTTTAAGTCTGTGCTACCTGAATAACTTAATTTGTTTGTATAGTCTGCGGTTAGTACTCTGTAACCATCACCTTTTGTAAGTGCTACATTTGAATTTACACTATTGAATTCTTGTTTTACAATTACATTGCCTTTTGCATTTATTGTATAATCATTACTGCCTGTACCTGTTAGTACATCTCCTACAAATTGAGCACTACTTACATTGCCACTTACTGTTAGATCACCATCTGCAGGATTGAACACTAACTTAGTAGAACTTACTTCTAGTGGATTGTTACCACTTGTTGCTGAACTAAATGTTACATAATGTGATGCATCTTGTGATGTATCATCTGTGATTGCAATGTTTGTTGCATTTGTGGCGTTTGTGGCGTTTGTTGCTGTTGTTACACTATCTGCTGGTGTAAACGAGAACACACCTGAGGTGTTATCATATGCTAAAGCACCGGCTCCACTTGCAGAGTTAGTTGTAACACTAAAGATTGCTTCAGCACCGTCAATAAACGTACTTGAACTTGTGTCTAGACTTACTGTTACATCTCCAGATGTACCACCACCTGATAAACCATTACCGGCTGTAACACCTGTGATGTCACCTGTAGGCAATACTGGTGGTGTAAATGTAAATACACCGCTAGTGTTATCGTATGCTAATGATCCAGATCCACTTGCAGTTGCAGTTGTAACACTAAAGATGGCTTCTGCACCATCTATGAATGTACTTGAACTGGTGTCAAGTGATACAGTTACATCTCCTGATGTACCACCACCACTTAGTCCGTTACCTGCTGTTACGCCAGTGATATCTCCACCTTCGGCAGGTGTAAATGTGAATACACCTGATGTATTATCATATGATAATGATCCGCCTCCACTTGCGGCCTGTGTTGATACTGAGAATATTGCTTCCGCACCATCAATAAATGTGCTTGAACTAGTATCTAGAGCAACTGTGACTGCACCTGAAGTACCGCCACCACTTAAACCACTACCAGCAACAACTTCTGTTATGTCTCCAGTAGCCGCTGTGGCTATTGCGTTAAATGTAGTACCGTCATTTGTGAGTTCCCAATTGTCTGTTGTTTCATTCCAACGTATGGCAACGTTTGTACCTGCAACTGGTCTATTTGCAAATATATATGCATCTTGATCTGTTGTTTCATTTACATTTAGTGTAACATTACCTTGTATGTTACCTGGAAAAGCACCTGCATCTTCGCCTACTGTTACAATACTTGCTGAATATATAGCAGGACTACCTTGATAAATGATACTCATAAACGATGCTGGTAAGCCATTTACATGACCTGTTTGTGTTATGTTAGAATCATTGTCTGCAAATGCCCAACTTGTCCAGTTACTTGCATGTGTAGTAGTATCTATGTTACCTGCACCAGCACTTCCTTGATACATAACCAGTGTTGCTGATCCACCTTCTACTAAATTACTAAGTGTGATACCTGTGATATCACCTGTAACAGGAATAAATGCAATAGTACCATTTGCAACATCAATTGTGATGTTACCTGATGTGTTGCCTGAACTAGGATCTATAAATTGTTGTGTTTCTTGATAATTCTTTAGTGTAACATTACCAGCAGTTATACCTGCTAATACTCTTGCGTTACTATAGTATAAATTTGTTGATCCTTCTGTTAAATTATCTGTTGTACCAGAACCATTTAGATATAAATTAGTACCTTCTGCTAGATCAGTTGTGCTTGTTGGTAAAACAAAGTCTGTGCTACCATCATTACTGAATCCCCATCTGTCTGTGGCTTCATTCCATATAATATATGTGTTTGAACTTGAACCTCTGTCTACAAATATCTGTGAACTGGCACTAGGAGCACCTACGGCTCCATATTGCATGGTTATATTTCTGTCTTCTACAAACAAATCAACTACTGTTTCTGAGTTGATGTTACCTGTTACATCTAAATTACCACCTACAGTAACATTACCGTTTACAGATAACAAGCCTGTAACTTGTGCATTGCCTGTTGTTGTATTTGATGTTACAGTAAGTCCTGCGGCACTCATATTTGCTGTAGCATTTATAGTACCTGTAGCATTTATGTTACCTGTTGTTGTAACATTGCCTGTGAGATTTGCTAAAGCACCTGTGTATGCAGTTATAGCCGCATTTGCTTGGTCTGTGCTAAAGTATTTGTTTGTTGCACCTTGTGGTAAATCGTCTGTGGTTTTAGAACCAAAGGAACTATTGAATCTTGCTTCAGTATAATAAAAATTTGTACTACCTTCAGGTAAGTCATCTGTGGTTTTACCACTAAACAATGCACTACTGTCAATACCTATTACACCTGTTGTGTTATCGTATGTTACTGGAGTTGTAGCACTAAAATGAGCCCTTACTTCTGTTGCACTAGGGCCTCCATATGTGATTATACCATTTGCTTGATCATAACTTAATGATCCATCACCACCTGAATCTACAACTGATATGGCGGCTCTTATATCTGCGTTACTGAGAATAGCACTAGAACTTACTACAACGTTTGATGTTGTTGATGCAACGTTTACAATACTGTTTGTAGTGTCAACTGTTACGTTGCTAACTGGGACACTAACTGTTACATTTGCCATGCTAGTCTCCTTATGCTACTGATGCCACTGTTACTGTTATGTCTGCGGCTCCTCCGCCACCCATATTGACATCTAACAATTCTATTGTGTCTCCTACATTGTATCCTGTACCTCTGGCAGTTATATCAACATTTGTAACACCGCCTGTTGTGACTTGTACACTAAATGTAGCACCTGTACCTTCTTTACTGCTAAGTCCTGTAACACTATATGCACCAACTACTCTATCGGCGTCAGTTGCACTATTGTCAGTGAATGTTAAGACACCACCTGTACCTAGTTGTACAAAGTTACTGTCTAATGTAGGATCTGCAGGTGATACTGTACTTGCCCAACGTTGCATAAGACACCATCTATGTGATTCAACAATGTCTGGCAATGCACCATTTGGGTCTGTCCATGTAAATGTTACTATTGTTAGTGGTACGTTTGTTCTTGCACTTGGTATAATTGGCCCTGTATATAAGCCTGCTGGTATAGTAAAGTCTACTGTACCTGCGGCGCCGTTATTAGTAATGTTACTGGATGCTATGGCTGTACCTGAGCCACTACCAAAATAACCTATAATTTTACTGTCTGTAAAGTTAGGTAGTCCAGTGTTTCTGTCGTATGCTACTGCATCTACGACCAATGTTTGATGAGTTGCGGCAAATGTATAACTTGATACATCTGTTCCGTAATCATATTTGAATGTTTTTGATGTTGTAGGAAACACTTCTTCGACAACGACATTGTCTGCGCCACCTACATAACTTTTGAAATCTAATAATCGACCTGACATATATACTCCTGAGGGATAAGACTGTTATACTGAGGCATAACAGAATATGTTTTATAATTCAATAGTATTTATCGAATTTTATAAATTTTGTTTAAGTTAAGGATAATGAACGTGGATGTGCAGGTACTTCTACAATAATAATACCATTACCACCATTTTCAACACCACTTTTGTTGTAATGACCACCGCCACCAAACGTTGTAGTACCTGATCCTGTCTGATAATTGGTATTTACACCACCATTACCACCAGCACTATATGTTACACTACTACCACTTATGTCATAAACAACACCTGTACCACCTTGTCCACCAGTACTTGCAGTAGCATCAGCACCTACTGATCCTGCACCACCACCGCCACCTCCGGCTTGTGTTGAAGTTATTGAATCTTTACCATTACCACCTGTGTTACCCTGGCCACTTACTGGTGTACCGCCAGGTCTATCTAAGCCTTCGCCTACAGAGCCACCACCTCCACCACCGGAGCCACCACCTTGTCCATTAGAAGGTTCAAATTCGGTACTACCTCCTCCGCCTCCTCCTGTACATGTTACAAAAGAACTAAATTGACTGTTTTTACCAGATTCTCCAGGATGACTACCTGCTACACCTGTTTGATCTACCCAAATACCGCCTCTACCTACAATAGTTGCGTATGTGGCTGTAGGACCTACACCATATATCAAACGTGTACCACCTGCACCACCGCCTCCTGATTGAAATGCATTTGCACTACCAGAGCCTCCTGCTCCTCCACCAGCAACAACTAATGCTCTAAAACCAAATGTTGTGCCACTTATAACTAGTGTGTCATTAGAAGTACTACCTGAACCAGAATATGTATAAGTGTGTACCTTGTTACCATTAACTGTTGTTTCTGTGCCACCGCTACTTGTAACATTAGAACCTGTCCAGGTTAAATTACCTGTTTGATTCAATTTACTGTCTGCGGCTGTAAAAGAAGGTCTAAAACGTAAAGTAAAAGGTTTTGTTGTTGTAGTGTTACTAGCGGCATATATAAAAGTATCTGCATAAGTTATGTTACCATTAACATCTGTAACACCAGATATAAATGTGTTACCTTCTACCATATCATCATTACTAAGTCCATCAAATTCAACAAATACTGTGGTGTTAACAGGATAGTTGCTGTCTAATTCTATGCGTATGCCATTGTCTATAGTGTCTGTGCTTAGTATTGTGTAAGTTGCACTTAGACTTTCTTGAAAAGGCACACCTGCGGCACCAACTCCTTTAGGTCTAAAAAATCCAAATCGTTTACTCATGCTTACTCCGGCTTACTTGGCCACACTATGTCTTCAATGGCTGTATATGTTGTTGAAGGCAAATCACGTAATGCTTGTCTGTATGTTGCCCATTCTGTTTTCTTTGCACTAGACAAAGGTGAATCAGCACCTTGTGTCCAATCACTTGCAGTTAGTTCATGATTACGTCTTGTACGCAAATATTCCATAACATTTATAGTTATGACTTTGTCCTCTACTTCTAGTGTTTCTAAATTTATTTGTTTTGCATTTATATTGCTTACACCTATATCAAGACTAGCATGTGTAGGGTTTTCTGCAAGCCTACGTGTAAGTATATCATCATCCATAGACCTACTTACTATAATTTGTCCTGTTGTTGAATCATATATTGTTCTTTGCATCATTGAGAACCTTTTGTAATTTTAATTGTGTCAAATTGTAGACTGTTAAATCCTCTATCACCACTAGCATTTTGATCAATAGTTGAATATCCTTGTAAGGCAATGTTTGCACTTACTGGTTTATAATCTGCAGTTAAGCCATATGCACTATTTGTTGGATCTGTAGAGAACTCTTGTGCAACATATATAGTAGGTATAAGACTTGTAGTAGGTATGTTATTGAATATGATACCTTCTTGTGGCACTTGTTTGTCCACAGTGGTTGTACCATTGTCAAATTTCAGTACAATGTTTGATCTAAGTGCGGCATCGTATGTGCTTGTTGCGGCACCTATAAGTTGTCCACTTGCTTGGAATGAATATTCACCAATATCAATACCAGTAACATTGAATTCTTCAATTGCGTTTAAGTTGTTAAATGATGTTCCTGATGGTATTGATACATTTGCCGCCAATGCGGCTTGTAATTGTGTACCAGCACCAAATGTACTCATTACTTCGTTAGGCACAAAGTTCTGTGCGTTAAATGATATGTTTGCTGTTTCAGTAACTCTGCTTTTCATACCTAAGAATGGATTAGAGCCATTGATAGCCATACGCACACTTGATACGTTGCCTATTCTTTGATTGTTACTCAAGAACTTGAGATCTACACCTAAGTTAGTTGTTACACCTCCTACAAAGAACACATTAGAACTTTGTCCATATATGTTTGTAGTTGCAGTACCTTCACTGCCATCACTCATTACAGGTGTAACTTTCATTTCCATTTGTGGAAAGAATGTGCCTGTGGTTGGTGTAACTGGTACACTCAAGAAAGGTCCACCTAAATCACCTGTACTTGGTGCCATTGGCAATGTTATACTGCTGTATGCTACTGTACTTACTACAGCACCTGTGGCACTATTTACAACATTAGCATTCACATTGTTTTGATTGTCAGCAACTGTGATGTTGCCTACTGTTATAACACTATTACCAAAAGTGTTCCAATATCCAGGAATACCTGTAGCAGGTAAGTCTCCTCCTAGTCTAACTGTTTCATGTGCATACACACTATCATCATATTCTAACAACACTAAGTTCACAGACAGCATACCATCTTCTGCTTCTTTTTCAGTACATCGCATAACACGAAATAACTTGTCAGTAAAGCCATATGTTGTGTTTGTTAACTTTACAATATCACCTACATCTGTTTGTATAGCGGCATAGTCTGCCTCTAACTGTACAACTAAGTCTTTTCTTGACTGTCGTAAGTCTATTTGTGCAAGATTTGTAACACGTGGTGAGTCATTGCATATAGGATAACGTGTAGTTAATTTATTTGTAGGTTCATTAGGATTTAGATCACCGCTAGGTGTAGTTACAAATACAGTAGCAGTCTGATCTCTTTCTGTACCATCAGGATATTCTGCTTCTATTTGATTGTATTGTGCATACAACTGCGTCGATGTGACATCTATTGCGCCTAAAACATTATCATCATTGAACACATAAGCCGCACTTTTTTCTGCTGTAGTAGCCTCCCTATTTGGTACTACAACAAATTTACCTACTTTAGGATTATATGTAAAGAATGTGCTACATGCTTGACAAATTAGGTCTATGTTTGTGAATACATCGGTGTATGTACCCATCATACCATTTATTTGCCATCTGTCATGTGTAGCAGATGCACCATTAGATTCTTCATATGCTACTTGTTCTGTTGCATAACTTGTAAGTGCGGCAATTGAAGTTAAGTCTATGTCTGAACTGCTTAACCCTGCTCCATAACGGCTGTTTGTGAGATAATCATCTAGTACTGCACCTGGCTCGCTTAGACTGTTTGTGATTTCTGCTGTATATTGGCCTAATCCTGTTAAGCCATTCTCTTGATCATAATCTATTTGAAACACAACGTACACAAGTCCTGAATAATTTGTGTTACCATTTATAGTAGATAATAATGTTGTTGCGGCAACTTTGTTTGTGGCATTTGTAGGAAATATTTGATCTGATGCGGCAGTACCACCTGCATATATTCTCACACGCATTTTGCCTGCAACATCATTACTTGCTGTTGCATTTGCGTCTGTAACTGATTGCACAATATGTGAACTTGCGCCTGAACCAAAGTTAAGTTGTTGATCACCTCTGAACTGTTTAGATACTGTATAAGTACCTGTATCTGTTTTTTCACCTATACAAATAACATAAGTCATTGTGTCATTGCTGTTTGATATACCAGCATCTGTGATTAGTCCACCTGTAAGGTTAGTACCATAAAACACAGGTAACTTGTTGTCTGTGCTAGGTGCTACTTGTACTTTTACACCTGGATCTTTTGCACTACCCATGCTAGGTGGTTTGAAAACACCTAATGCTTTACTTGTTGCTAGTGCAAGACCACCTGCAATAACTCCTGTGACCAAACCGCCAACAACTGTTGCGGCAAATGTGGCACCAAAAACACCACTTACGATTGCACTTGCTATTGCTGTAAAGACTGCCATATGTTATCCTTCGTAAATATAATTCTTTTCAATTGGACGCCAACCTCTTTTCTCTAAATCAAAGTCTGGTGACTGTTCCATGTTTGTCAGTGTAAATCCTTGTATCTCTTTTGCTTTTACCAATGCTTTACCATACTTGATATATCTTAACAGTAACTTGTATCCTGCACTACCCATTCTGTGTTCAGGATCTACCCACCAAGCAACTTCTTTCATTGTCTTGATCTGTGGTAACCAAGGATCTGGTTGTATTTGTCCTATAAGCATACCTATAACTTTGTCCTCATGTTCTGCAAGAAATATACATCCTGCACTCATAAAAGAACACAACAAACGTCTTACCCAAGTATCATTGTACTCTGGTTCATGTTGTGGTGCATATGGAGAACTATTTGCAAAGTCTATCATCATTTCCATAATGCGATCAAAGTCTTGTAATGTTGCTTTTCTTATCTTCATTATCTCATGTCATATCTTGGTGTATCATTGTTGTTACGGCCGCCTCCGCCGCCGCCTCCGCCGCCGCCGTAGCCACCACCACCTGTGTACTCTCTACCAAAGTCAAATGTAGTACCATTTATAACAGGTACTCTGTCAAATGTTTGATCTCCAGGAAAGAAGTTGTCTCTGTCTGTAGGAGATGTACGTTGTCCATTAACTCTGTTCTCTAATATTGTGTTTATACTTGCAACATTTATACCTACAGTATTTGTTATTTCACTGTTTTCTATATCTACTTGTTCACTGATGTTATAATTGGTTATGATACCTTTATATCGAGGATATACGTTAGAAACAGCATAACTGTCATCAAAAAATGCTCTATATATAGTTACAGAGCCACCTTTTACTTGATTTTGCAGTACTGTTTGCACATTACCCGCAGGTATTCCTGTTAAAACGATGCTTAAATCGCCGTTAGTTGTCTTGATATCCTCTTGAAATTCTCCCACACTAATAAATGCGCCTAATTCTTGATAGGTATTGCTATCATACACAATAGATTTCCAACTATTTGAAATATAATAAGTTGTGCTGTCTATTTGCAAGTCAATTAACAAACAATGTTTTATATTATTGTTCGAGACTTCTGTAATAGTTGTAGCCATTAACCGTCCTCTTTTCTAATAAATTCTAAAAATTCAAAATCACTGTCAAATTGTAGTAGATCATGTGGTACTACTGAATATCTAGGTTTGTTAATCATTTTAACACGCCATTGTACACTAGAACCTGCAACAATACCTTTGCCACTTACTGTATAAGAGTCTTGAGGTATAAAAGGTCTGCTCAAAGGTACTGTTATACTTGTACCACTGTATGTAACATCTGCTGTTACTTGATAAGGATATCTATATCCTGATGCTAATTGCACATAATCACCTTTCTTGAATGCGTTACCTGTTGGAGAACCTGTAACACTAGTTGTATTTAAAACAAGACTAGTACCTGATGCACTAGTAACGGTAATCTGTCCTAATTGTGTTGGTGTAAGATCTCCTTGATATGCTGTTATATAACTCAATGATGTATTTGTACTACCAATATCTATAGTGCTTTCTTCAGTTACATCTAGTGCATTCAAGTCTTCTGTAAGTCCCCTATTCGTTGAATACTGTAAGCCGTTGTGCATACCTATTGTGAATTGATATGGTACAGCACTTACTACTTCACTTGTAAGCAATCTACCTGATCTTGAAATACTTTGTCCAGCAACCTTCTTTCTATAGATTGTGGCAAATATTGAATTATCTACTATTGTTTGTAGGCTCATCGTGGTTGTCTCCTCGCACCAACTTGGGTAACGTTAAAAATAAATTCTGGGTCTTGTGCAACTAGTTCTTTGAAAGAACGTGCATCTACGGCATTGATATTGTATGTTACTGCACCGCCACCTAATGCACTATTTGGTATTACATTACCACCTGCTGTTGGCATAAACAATTCAGGACCTTGTTCTCCTACAATGACTGGTCTATTCTTCATAACTGGTCCACCATTTGCTCTACCAAATAGTCCTCCAAAGAAAGAACCTGCAAAGTCCATACCTTTTACTGAACCACCAGCACCAAATGACAAGCCAAACAATGAACCTAATATTGGTTGTATAATTTGTAATCTTAATATATCAGCAAGTATTTGTGTAACCATTTTCTTAAAGAAGTCTTGGAATGCTTCTCCGGCACTTTGTCCTTCTAAGAAGGCTGTTGCTAAGTCTTCACTTAAGGCTTTTTGTGCTTGTCCTAATGTATTTAAGAAGTTATTCATTGCCTCATCTTTCATGAGTGCTTCATTCAAGACATCTTGTGCTCTTGCGGCTTCTTCAGCCATCTCTGGATATTTCTCTATAAGTGCATTTAACTGTCTTTGGAATTCATTATATTCTTCTGTGGTTAATGTTAGTCCTTGGAGACTGTCTATAAAGTCTTGGAATGGTGTTATACCCATTATGCTGTTTAATTTTTCTATAGCAATACCAAATGCTCTAGTAGATATCAACCCAGCATCTAAAAATTCTCTGAGTGTGTTTACTGCTTTTGCGGCAAATACTTGCTGTACTGCCATGTTATTTGATTCTGCTAGTATGTCAGATAAAAATTCTTGATAGTTACTTAATGGGTCGTTACTGTCGAATATTTCTTGTTTGAACTTCTCAACTGATTTACTTGCATTGTCATAACCACGTTGGAATGCTTCGGCGGCATCTGCGGCGGCTTTTGTTTTGGCTGCCAATTCAGCCGCTTTTTCAGCCGCTAATCTTTCTTGTTCGGCTTGATGTTCTAGTACATGTGCATTGTGGTCTGCCGCATCTGCTAATTTGTCTGATGCATCTGTAAAGAAGCCCATAAATTTAGCAAGTTCAAATATGGCAAATCCGGCGGCAATTGCGGCCGCTATGTAAGGAGCAAAGGCGGCAGTTGAGGCAACTAGTGCCGCAATTAGGCCTCTAAAGCCTAATCCTGCTATGCCTGTGCCTAATAAACGTACTGCATCTGTAAGTGTTTTAAAATTCTTTGCTAACAAGCCTGTGCCTGTAAACAATGCTTTTGTTTTGTCAAATACTGTTATGAATATCTTAGATATGTTTAATGCGGCTAGTCTTACTGCAATGAATCCAGCACCTAATATTTTCAATATAGACACTAGCGAGTCCATATTGTCTGCTAATTTGTTTATTGCACTTGTAAGTGACTGTATACCACTTGCGGCATCTTCACTAAAGGTGGCAAATAGTGCAACTTTGAATTTATCTACAGCATCTCCTAACTGATTCAATTCAAAATTGATTAATCCTACCTGTGTGCTGAGAGCACCACCAAAGTCTTCTTGTAATCCTGCAAGTAAGGCACTGATAATTTGGTTTGCACCATCGGCTGTTTTACCAAATTCTGATATTTCTAGTCTTGCTAATCCTAATCTTTCTTGTAGTATTCTAAATACAGGAATACCTCTGTCTGCTAATCTGTTTAGATCTTCTAATCCTAAACCACCTGCTGTACTACGTGATACTAAGTCTAGTGCGGCTTGGAATGTGCCCATTTGATCAGTAGATACACTAGCAGTATCGGCAAATGTTTGTAATAATTCTGCTGTTGGCTCTACGCCAGCACCTTTTAATTGTACAAATGCACCTGTGAGTGTTTCTACACTAAATTGTGTACTTGATGCAAAGTCTTGAACACGTTGAAATGCGGCCGCTCCTGCATCTACACTACCAAATACAACGTTTAATGAATTTTGTAGATCTTGGAATGCGGCACCTGTTTCTACAATACCTCGTATTGCGGCACCAGTACCTATGGCGGCAAGTGCTGTTCCTATAGCACCAAAGGAAGTTACTGAGGATTTTTCAAATCCTTTTACTTGCTGTTCACTTTTCTTAAGTGATCTATCGAATTGTTTACTGTTTAGTTCTAATGTAACTTCAATACTTCTTGCCATTATAATTTCCTTATTTGACTTTCGATGTAGTCTTCTATAAAGTCTATAGTAGGATCTGTAAAGCCATCTGGTGCTTGTTTACTCCAACCGTCATCTAATCTACCGGCGTATGCGTACTTACTTTTAATCTTAAGAGTACTGCTTTTCAATGACGTTTTACGTCTTGCATTGCCAGATTTGATTGGTGTTTCCTTTTTAAGAAAAGGAAAAGCCTTTTTCATGGTGTCAAGAGGTAGACCATCTAACTGCTTAAATAATTTTTTAACTTGTTTTGTATCTACCTTGTTTCCCATTTACTTGCTCTTACTAGTTACCTTTTTGTGGTATGCTTCTAAATCTCCTTGATTTACAAATTCTCCTACACCTTTTTTATTGTTCTTTGCGTCTAAATATTGTTCGTATGTTTGTGCTACATCCATAACCATCATATCAAACGAATCTGCTTCTCGCAATATCTCACTGGGTAACTTGCTGTATCTCCTTGCCATAACATCAAACATTAGTATCATGTTTGTCTCAGGAGAGCCTTCTACTATAGTATGGCTTGTTACTTTCCCAAACGTTCGCCAATCATTGTGATTGCTTCGATCATTACATCCATAGGCAACACTGATTCACCATTTATAATTGGTTCACCTTCTTCATTTAAGATTAGGTCTTTCATAAGCATAGTCATTGCACCAGCATCTTTGCTGTCAGCATTGGCTAATTTAGTAAAAGTGTCTAGGGGTTGTCTATCAAAGCAATAAAATTCTAAAGTGTCACCGTATTTTTCTACTAGTTCTGCTTTATCAATTTCTATCTTGATTAGTTCTGGTTTTTGTGATAATTCTGCTAATTTCATATCTTTACTCCTTTATATCTCTATTGTTTAAATGATGAATAGCACTTAAACAAAATGCTATCCTATTTTGTGCTTTTGACAAATCGCCATTAGCACAACGAAGTTCATTCTGAGCCTTCGCTATCTCTTTCTCCATCGACTTTATGATCTCCGGAATGGTCTTTGTTTCCCATATCTGCATGTATATTTACCTCTTTCTTTACATCTTTATGTTTTTTAGAATGCTTTGAATCTGGTAGTTCAATACCATGTTCTTTTGCATATTCATCAAGGTTATGACATTCGCCATCTACCATAATGCTTCTGTCTTCGTTACCTGTCCACTTACCGTCAACAAATAATCTTAAAAATTTTGTGTTCATATCTTTATCCTTAAAATACGACTCCCCCATTTGAGGGAGTCATATATGTTTGGGTTACCTATTAAGCCGCAGTTGACTTAGTTAATTCACCATTAACAACAATTTCCATTGGTGTTAGCCAAACAGCCGCATCCATAGATGCAGTTGGGGCCAATCCACTTATGAAACCTTTACCTGAGATAATATGATCTCCTGTATCGCTTCCTTGGAAAGCAACAGAGAAAAAGACCTCTGTTTTGTCTACTGATGCTTGGAATAAGCCATCATCAGCAATCTTGTTGGTTCCTCCTGCCGCGTCTAATCCGAAGAATGTTTGTTCGTCTAACAACATGTTAACGGATATAGAGTTCTCATTTACTGTTGTAAATGCGGAACTTGAAGAACTATCTAATGTTGAATACCTTACAATACCTGGTGATGCATTGACTGTTACGTCTTGCAAAAGTGGAATAACCATTCCACCACTCACTGCCGGTACTGCCAAAGGTGCTGTATTTCCTAGTGTTAGGATGCATTCGGTACCCGGGGTTACATTAATTACTGCCATTGTATTTCTCCTATATGGTTGTAAATGTATACTCGAAAGTATATGTTATAACGTCACCATCAACTTCTTGTTCTTGAACCA
>CESX01001462.1_pt1 | contig 13534 bp, 8 predicted proteins | sample 326941 | NCBI WGS metagenome assembly CESX01 (sample SAMEA2622357, study PRJEB7988) | marine metagenome | isolation source: saline water (ENVO:00002010), including
TTGGCTGCCGATCGGGCAAGCTTATGATCAGGATGGTCTAGTTGGTCTTTCAACTCCTGAAAACGTTTGTTCATGTATTCCAGTACGCCTTGCTCAAAGTTTACAAGGACGCCATCCATATCGCTAAAGACTTGGTACTTCATAGGAGCACCTCCCTTCAACATTATAATACCATATGTTTTTAGTAGGTCAAGAAGTTTATTTTTTCTTCTTTGCTTTTTCTTTTTGTATGTTTGTGGCGATGGCGTATGCCGCTCTTTCGCCGTCTTCATCGCCGTATTGTTTTTTGGTGCTTTTCATTATTTCTTTAGCATCATCATCACGACCCTTGATTTGTTTCTTGGTAAGCTCTTCTCCCATAACGTGATCGTATTCAAGGTAATTCTTAATTACACCAATATAGTCAGCCACCTTAGTCATCTTACTTTGGAGCCAAGCTGGATAATTATCGCCGGGTTGGATCATTTGTAATATTTGGGAAGCATCTCGTGCCGTCTTATACATCTGACGCTTGGCCATATCGCCCTCATGGTCGTGAGAGTCAATGGCTTCTTTGATCATTTTACGGATAATGTCTTTTGTTAGGCGCATACAGTAAATAGTTTGTCAATCCATTAATGTAATTTTATCCGTCAAATATCCTCTATTGTTTTCATTTTTCAGAAGAAACTCTCCGGCTCTAACAATAACTACTGCGTCAGCACGGTCGTCGGTTCCCTTTTTATAGTTTTTCCCGCCACGAGCCATCTCAAAAGTGAAGGCTGTTTTTTCTTTTTCTTTTACTGCCTCAATAACCATTTTCTTTCTTTGGGGTCCCTTTGTCCCCCGTGGAAAAGACAAGCCATAAAGTGTTCTGGCAGTATTCACGTTAATAAAGGTAGGAGCTTCGCCAAAGGTATCAAAACAAAGCCAAGAAACAATCCCGTTAAACTTGGCTAACTTTATGATAGTGTCGGCTCTGGACTTGCCTGGGAAGAACTTCTTGAGGGCTGTCTCTATAAAGACCTTCTCGATTTTATGTTCTGTCTTTAGTTCCCACAAAAGTGAGCCGACCATTTCAGCTTTCTCGAACAAAGTCTCCTGTTTGGAGATGTCCCAGTGATCGCTGACTATTAACTTACTCTCATCGTCAATAAGAGCAACTCCAATAATAGTGGTAGATATGTCTAGTCCTAGTATCATCCAAGACAGTATACTACATGTCTAGCTTTAGTTTAAATGTATAATTGTCCGCTTCTTTTTTCTGGACAGGGTTTGCTAGCTTAGCAACACCAATAAGATTTTTATCTTTATCAAAGATCCCAATCTCGGTTATAAAGGTTTGCTTCTGGAACTCATCCTCGTAATTACAATATCGACTATTAATAGTATTCTTAATCTTCGTTTCATCAGGCTCTTTATAATTTACCTCTGCAACAGAAGTATTGTCTCTCCAGTTAGAGTTGGAAGAAGATACAAATGTAGGATTTTGAGAATTATTCAAGTCCCCTGGTTGAGCCGTGGCAAACATAGTCATTGTTGGTATCTTCTGAGTTCCTTCAAAACTTATGGAAAATAAACTAGCTGAAGATAACCCTGAGGCATATGCTCCAAAATATTGCCAACTGGCTCTTTCATTGCTGGCACCTATTGTGTACTTGTCTGTGTTGGAGCTTATATCTACCGAAGAGGTTAGTAAAACAAACCCCTCATTGTAAAGCACGACTCCGACTACAGAACCACTAGCTCCGCCCATAGTGGATATAAGTTGTCCATTTTTTCGTGAATCGACAGCCTCATCAATTAAAGATCCGGTGTAATAAAATTTTAGACTTACTGTTCCCTTTTTAATTTCTTCACCAAACATTATAGAAGGGATCTGAAGCATATTGACTGTTCCAGATATATAACTGCCATTATAGGCGAAACTATTACTCAGGTAACGGTAATAATTCATTGTATTCTGAAGTGATATTAGTTCTTTGCGATTTGTTACATATGTATCTTTTGCAGTAGGAGTGCCAGAAGGAAAAGGATAAGTTGTTGAATTAAAGTATTGTCGAACTATCGATGAAGTTAAAGGATATGAACCTGTTATGGTTGTAACAGATGGATCTAAAGAATTATATTGTTCTCTTGTTAGATTATTAGTTCTAAATACAAGTCCTGTATTTCTTGTCACATAGGGTCGAATTAACTGTTGAGACACACCATCTCTGTCAACATTGTACTCAAATAAATTTATTGTACCAGTTGTAATGTTTGCTCCGAGAGTGTCTCCATTATTGTTAATATATGCAGAACCACTATACATCACAAAGTCAAACTTTGGACGTGTGATGATCCTATTCTGAAGAATATCGTTCGGACCAAAAGTATGGAGGTAAGGCATTTTTACCTCCCAACTAGTAGTCTAATCTTACCCGCAAGGTTGCTTCGTTGTCTGGCGTCTTCCTCAAAGGTTCGCTTAGTTTAGCGACAGCCAACAAAGCATTGTCCTCACTGTAAAGACCGACAGTAGTTATATATGATACAGGCGTATCAGTTGGGTCGATTTTTACCCTTATTTGACTAGAACTCAAATAAGTTGGATTACTACTGTAGTTGAAATCTGTATTGTTTGCTCGGCAAAAATAAATTGTCGAATTAAGCTCTGTTGTGTTATTAAAACTAATATTTTGAACTCGGTGACGCATGGCTGTACAAGAACCACTAATAGAGCCAGATACTAGCAAATTATTTATTTTTGCCGAGGTGGTGTTCATATTACAATCTTCTACAAATTTATCAGCAAAGACTGAAGCTGTTACAACAGCCACGCCGGCTTGATAAAATAGTAACCCACATGGTCTCTCTGAAGATGCTGCAAATCCCGAGCCGGTAGCATACAAAATATTGAAGTCTCCCGATGGTGAGTTTGTCTTTGCATTGATGCCGTCTTTATCATATACTGTAAGAGTTTTGCCAAAAGGATTAGCAAATGAAGCACTAACACCTAAAATAAGATTAAAACCACCACCTGTTTGTTTTTGGATTTCATCTTTTGTTAATAATCTTGAAAAATTAAATAACAAGACTTCATTCATCTTATCAGCAGCAGTTGTGCTTCCAAAGTTACCACTAACATCCAATTTATTAATACTACCGGTAGTATCATAACCAGATAACATTTGAGATAGTTCATTATAAATGTCATTCTTTTTGTTTCGTAAAGTTACACCAGCAGCACCAGACAAAGATGAGTCAGTAGCCCAAGCAACACTTAGGTCAAGTATATGGTTTGCGGAAGAACTTAAAAACGGATAATCATAAACACTCTGAAACATTCCATGAGCATAGTTTTTAATATTGTTATCGTTATAAGTTCCTGACAGGATTGTGCCTGTAAGAGGAATCGCCTCGTGCAATTTTGTGCGGGCACGAGTCATATCATTATTGTTAAGTGCCTTGAAACTAGATGCTGACATATTTTTTATCCTATGAAGTATATTTTAAGAGTTTTAGTGGTACTTCTACCCGATAGCCTGTGCTAAATCCTGTAACTCTCATTACAGTGTTGATAACATTGAATGTATCACCTGCGCCGATATTAATTGTTTGTGTGCCGCCCAACCTAGTGAATAGTTCTGTACTATTCTGAAGATTGAGTGACGATCTAAGGAGAAATACAAGGCGAGAACCAAGTCTACCGGTTGTAGATGTTGGTCCAATAACAGAGTTCTCTACAGTTTGTCGTTGACCACCAGGGTCGATCGAGAAAGATGGTTGTGCCGAGCCGCCGTTTCCTCCTGTTTGTTGTGCAAAATACGGAGAGTTATTAGAAACAGGAAAATAATACGAGGCGATATTATCGTCATCGATAAATCGAGGAGTTGCGACCTGACCTTGATCACCGGCTGGGGTTGCAACAGACAATAGGCGACTATCCAACTCTACCATATAAGCTGTTTCGTATATATTCTCGTCTAACCCATCACTTCCTCCCCATAAATATCCAAGTGATAATGCTTGAGTATCTACGCCTTGATCTAAGATTATTCTTGATTCGTCAATTGCTGATTGCGGATTAGCAAATCTACACCCATCAGAAATAGCTGCGTTTGCACTTAACTGTCTTAATCTTACTGTTGTATCTTGATCAACGGAAACATAATAACCACCAACTGGCGCAGAGGTTCCTATTGCGGTTGGGGTGAATAAATTGTTTAACTTTATAACTGGAAGATATAGTAAGTTATTGTTTCTGTAAGACAATAACTTATTTTTTAGGGAAGTTGTATTATTTGTGAAAGCCTCAAAGACTGGTAGCTGTAGAATTCTTGTGTCCTGATACCCAGACCCACTAGCAGGAGAGACATCATATAATGAGTAATCTACCTCATCATCTCCGAGAGCAAATTTTGTAATCCTAAAACTACCATCACCCATTGCTAATCGACGACGACCCTCGTCAGTCAAAACAGCATCTAGTATGATATCACCACTATTGTCTAAAAAAGCCATAACGTTTCCTCTTAACGAACCAAACTGTAATATTAGTTCCTAATAAATAGTTCGTATTAATCAATTTTGTTTTTTTATGTTCCTTAGTTAATTGGACTGTCGTTAATCCTAACTGTAAAATTTAGCTTTAAGTCAAATTTTCGACCCGTGTCCTTTGAAGTCAGCCGAACAACAAAGGATTTATTTTCAATTGAGTCTGACAGAAAACTTCCCATACTCCGGTTTGGCAAAGGCTCATTATTTACTTCTGAAACAACAGGAACTGTTTGGATATCAGAGGCTTGTATTTTAATAAACTCTGTTAAATTTTTACTAGGAACTTTTTTCTCTAACTTGTTCATTTTAACTAAAGTTATTTCTGGAACAAGCAGCCCCTTATCAAATAATAACCTAACACGAAAAATACTACTTGGGTTAGAAGGATTTCCATGAATGTCCTCCACTACAGATGTATAAAAATACTCAATATTTGGCGAGATTGTATCATACACGTCGTAAGAATTTAAGAATTCAGCAGTATTTAAATCCTCTGGATAATCTCTTAATAGAGTATAATTCCTGGCTACTACTGATGAATTTACAGAGGGATTAAAAGACTTATAAATGTCACTATACTTTTCTACATTTGTATTAATTTCTGTGGCTCTATATAAGATAACATTTCTTATCTCTGCAAGACCCTCGCTTCTGTACTCTAAAAAGTTTGGCTCTAAAAATATGTTCTTAAAATTATCTTGATAGTCCTTGAGGATGTTAATCCTATCACTGCGGTCGCCAATACTTACAATTTCCACTGCGTCTTCGCCCAAAAGAGACCCGTCGCCTATAGTTGAATTAACAACAACCTGGGTTGGGTTCCCAAGAAGCGGGAAGATATTTATCTCTGGAGGTAGAGGCGGGTAGTCTAGTACTTTTGCAAGTGGATACCTAATAGAATTAATATTTTCTACTACCTCGAAACTCTGGTCGAGTTGTAGTCTAACTCCTGTGTCTAGACTGAGCCCGTTACCTAACTCAAGATTACCTTGCTGCTGACTGCCAGGAGTCTCTACATATGGCATAACTTCATAAGAATATTCACTATCATATATTGGTATTTCTAAAACTCTTGGATATTGAGTTGTCTCAAACCAGCATCTAAATGATATATTTGGACGATCTTCGATAAGTTGCCTCTGAGTTAATCTTGTCCTAATTCCCAAATAATATTCCATTAACCAAAGAGGAACACTAAGATTATAATTTGAGTCTAGAGCAAATACATTGAAGGAATATTTTGTTCCGTATATTAGACGATATTCATGCAGGCTGTATGAATACTCTTTACCATAATGTATCTGGGAGTCATTATATGTAATATTATCTGCACCATCACCTGTTCCAATGTAAAAACTTTGTGTATTATTGTCAGCATCTTTTTTAGAAATTTTATACCCAAGTACTTCACTAACTGAATCATTAGCGTTTATTATTCTTGGTGGGCTGTTTCTGGTAACAGAGTTTGATATTGACAACAACCCATCCTTGATAAGTTGCAATGAAGTAAAACTAGACTGTCCTGTTTCTCCAACATTTAACATTGAAGGTTCTGTTCGTAATGGCTCCAAGATACTGTTGATAGTAAATTCTGGGAATGTTTTTTCAAAGTAATCACTCTCTACCTCATTGTAGTTTAATTGTGCCGATGATCCTGCTAAAAATTCTGTCGAATACAAAGTTGTAACCTGTGGGGTTTGATTTTCCATCATGTTAATATTCTCAAACATTGTATCCCTAAAATCAAGAACCCCCAGTGTTGATATTAAATTGTCTATTGTAGGCGCTGATTCTCTACTGAACTTGACGCCGATAGCCATTGGGGAGTTTTCGGCGATTATATCACTTGTACTAACAGATCCTGATTCTAAAATTATATTACTTTGCCTTATGCTTAAAGTTTGCGAGTTAGTTTCAGAAATACCCTCTAATCCTTTAGCATACAAGTTATAAAAAGTTGGCTTATCAAAATTTATATATTCTAGGGAATTAGGGGCTGCACCATACAAACTCAAATATGTGGACATCTCATTAAATTTAAAACTTTCTTGAGTATTATCTTCTATATCTCGTCGAGAAAGATCAGAGTATTTTTGCTTGACATATAGATTTGGTAATAAGGTCTCTGGTATGTCTAAAGATAAGTCTTCATATGTTTTTGAGTAGTAATTATAGTTACTATTAATTGTAGATATAGCATTATTTTGAACGCCATCATTTAAGAAATTATATGTTTTTCTATTTGTTATGTACGGGGTATCAAACTCAACATGCTGATGGGTGTACTCCCTACTAATAACATCTCTTAGCCCAACAATGGCTGAGGGTAGTACCCTAATCATAGTCTGTACTATAACATATTTTGTTAGCTGTTTTTCAGAATCACGACTAATTTGATCATCATCTACTATAACTAAAAGATCATATATTATTTGAGCAAAACTCACATTCTGACCGCCTTCAGACACCCGTTGCCTTAAGGACATCCTATACCGATTAACAGCTTGTCCAAAATCCTCCCCGTTGCCAAAATTTAAATCTATGCCTAGATTCTCTAACCTAGCCAAGAATAATCTTATTTCATCATCTTCTTCTGCAAAAGCAGCGGGTGGATTTCTCTGTTCTCTATATCTAACCTGAATATCGTCTAATTCCTGTTGTAACGGGATCTGACCGCCGCCTATATTAAATAAAGATAATATAGATAAAACATCTTCAGATGTCTGTAGGGTAGCACCGAGCATTTCTGCGGAAAGACTATGATAAGTTGGAGGATTTCCATCAACTGATTTTCTCACATAAATATAAGGGTTTCCACTATAAAATAATGCCTTATAATATTCTTGAAAATTTTGATTATTCCTTGATGGTGGTCTTATCGCCGCAACAAAAGCTTGCAATTCTACTGTACTTACCTGCTCTGACATTCTGCCATTTTGATCAAAAGGAGCAAGACTCCATTCAGCCTGTGGATTAAGACTTACTTCTGCGTCGTATGGATTAGAATCAAAAAAATACTTTAAGTTTCTAGAGTTATCAATAGGGTTTATAAACCTAATACCATCTTTGTTCCCGTACTTTGCTCGTGAAAAATACCAAGAACTTAGTGGATCTAAGAAATTTCTAGATACAGTTATTTTTCTCTTTTTGTCTGACTGATTTCTATTTTCCCCGTTAATACCTGGGATTGGCTCCACAACAGGGATTTGAAAATTAGGAAAGTTAAAACGTGGGATATCGTCATCCTGTTGATCATTTCCTGAACCCTCTAATTCAGGAGGTAGCAACCCTGTGCCTCGAAGATCTCCTGGCGTGCGCCTTAAATAATCATTAAGATTGACGTCTGATTGTCCTATATTGCCAAGCAAGTCTTGATTCTCTAACTCAGGGGGTAGCAATCCTGTACCTCGAAGGTCTCCTCGGTTACGTTCCTGGTCCTCTAGTTCTGGAGGTAGCAATCCTGTGCCCCGAAGGTCTCCTGGTTGTCTTGCCTCTTCTTCTTGTTGTCCCTCTGGTATTCTGGGAGCCTGAAAAGGCCGTGGTCTAAATCTTCTATTTAACCTATCTAACCAACTAGACATATTAGTCTCCTCTCAAGTACGAACTTAAATTCCCACTGTTATTAGATAGATTAGAGACAGTATTTACACTACTACCTTCTTCCTCTTGTTGAATATAAAAATACTGATTGTATAAAGGAAGATTAAAAATCTGCTTTGCCTCGAAAAATTCTAGAAGAGCAGCCCGCTCGGCGTCAGTAAATACATTTTTAAACATTTTCACATACTCTACTGGCTCGATTGACCTGACTCTGCAAAGAATTTTTCCAGCCCCTAAATCTGGGTTATCAATTACTTTAGAATCTAATATGTTCCAATTATCTAACTTAAGCCTTTCTCGATTTGTTGACCTTCCCTCAACTGATGAGAAGCTATCAAGATATTCAACTACAGCTATCTGCCTATAATTCATCCAAAACGCTAAAAACTTAACATATGATTTCATAGGGTCATCTGCTTCTGGGTATGGTGGGACATCTTTACTATCACTAAAAACGCTAACTGTATTTTCTGATGTAGCGGCTGGATCATTTATAAAAGGTCTTCTGGCTTTGTAGGTGTTTAAACTATCCAGAGATCCAATATTCGCTTCGCCTGAAACTGATGAAATCAATAACATGCTCTTTATCTGATTTGGAATTGATGCTAGTTCTTCAGACTCTATCTGATCTGCTATATTATCTGAAGTTAAACTTAGAATTTCCCTTAGTGAAACTAGTGAATTATAATACTGAATTCCTGTGCTTGTGACTGATGTCTCTAATGTTTTGTCAAGCTCTAACTCGCCTAATAACATAAATGGAATTTTTATAGATCGATTTTTTGACACAGTATTTATTACTGATTTTTCAGGGTCTTTTGTTTTAGTATTCTTTATTTTTTTATCCACTTCGGATAAATAGCTACTGGCACTGTCACTAATAGAATTAGACCCACCAATAACGCTTGCAATTAAGTCATCAGACTCACAAGGGGCAAAACCCTTCTTTTTTGTTGTATTATAAACTGTAGTTTTTACTTTCCCCTTTTGTACAACAGGGCTAGAAAACTGAGGAGTTATTTCTGTCGAAATGTCTAGGGAATATTTGTCGTTAAGCGTATCTAGAACATTCAAGTATACCTGATTATTCTGTTGCTTTTCGTTTGTCTTATACTCTGGCAGATAAACATCGTAAATTCCCAAATCTTTGTTAAGATAATTTCTAGCGATAATATCTGAAAATATTTGTGCGTACTGGTTGTATGAATACTCTATTGCGCTATTCTTTATACTGTTTATATTTATCTGATTTATAGTATTTTTCTCGTGTGTTTTTACAGTCTTTGGAGTGAAATAAGACAAGGAAGAATTCCTGTATGACCCTCCAGGTATAGTTAAGTCGCCAGCCGCCTCAAAATATTTTGCAAATTCTTCTGCACCACGAGAACTAAATTCATCTATAGTCAAAACATTAACACTCTTGTGTTGATCTTTGTTAAAAATATAATCATACCCGAGGGCTTTGTCTCTCCCTGTGTCTATGGGTAAAACATAATCGTGGTTTGCTACAAGAACAAGACTATGATTTCCAGAGTTCGAGTTATTTCTTATAGGAGAGGCAGACACAGACGTTTTAGTTGTTAGCAGATTTGATCGATTTGTTTTTTCTAGTTTTTGTAACAATGAAGTAATCTGATTGTCAAACAGTTTTTCAATCTCATCTAACAATGAAATTTTTACTCTGCTATTATTTCTTTTAAGGATTGTTGAGTACTCAGATGAAACTCTATCGCCTGAACTAGTCATCCCTAGGGCCAAACTTATATTATTGTACTCATCTAGTAATGCTTCTATTTCAGCTAAAACATTAACTGTTCTATCACCAATGCTAATATCTATAGAATCAATATTTTGCGCAAGACTGTCTGTCTTAAAATCATATATTTTTGTATTGTTTGTTCTGAGTGCAGTGATTATTTCATTTATGACCGATTTCCCTGTATAAAGAGCATTAGTTATATCCCTAATAAGATCAACTGAACTGTCCTGTACTGCGCAAGTTACCGAGTAGGAGTACCTTCCATTGTCTAGGTATTCTGACAAATTGTCATAACATTCATAAAAAACAAATTGTCCGTTTTGATTACCTCTTAAAACATTAATATCAACTTCTTTAGCCGTCAAGATTCTCTTTTTAGGGTACTGAGTTGTTGGCGTCATTTTAGACGAGTTCTCTACGGTTAACCCATTATTAGAAACATAAGATATTTCTTTTACATGATTCCTGTGGACTTCCACAGATAAGAGTTCTGCTTTTTTAGACGCCGGGAATAATCCATTTATCGCAGCATTAAACAATGTGTCACTCTCGTAAACAAACGGATGAACAGAATTTTTAATTAAAAAAGATCGAATATCGAAAGCGAAGATAATTTTATTACTATTCTCAAGACCTCTGGATATCCATATATTAGAAAAGTTGTTCGTATCTTTTACTATTTTTGCAAACTCATATCTTTTTACAATACTTTGTTGTTCATTATTATCGGAGAGAATAGCTTGATTTTCATTAGGAGAAGTCTTGTCTAGTGTTTGGAATATTTGTGAATCTGGTGATCTTACTGTTCGTTCTTCCTGTAGCCCTAAAAGCATCTTTTCTGGAGACGGGGAAACATATATGGTCCTCACTCCCAATGGAGTTCTTCTATCAACAAAATTCATCCCGGTATTTATAGAAAAATTGTCAACCGGGTTGGATTCTGTTATTTTAGGAACTTTGTTATTATAAACAAAAGCATATACAGATAAATTACTAACATTACCTACCGAATTTGGTAATTCTAAATTCACTGTTTTAAGAATTGTGCTTCGGTCACTTTGCTCCTTAAACGCTTCCTCAAAAGGTATATCATATATTATAACATCCTTAAAAATACTTGATCCATTTCCATAATTTGAAACGTTTTTTTCTAAAACGATATCCCTCGTTATTAAATCAGTTGAGACTGGGGAGAAAGGAATCGAAGAGTCGAAAAGATAGCCTCTGTTCTGCACTGTTCTTTTTATGAAGTTGTTATAATCGTAAGTTGTAACATCCAGGCTGTTTAGACTAAGATATTCGTTATACCTCTGGGTAATAAAGTCAAGAATTTTTATTGTTTCAGGATCAAGAGACAAAAACAGCCTTAGACTCATATTGCTAAACCTAGTCTCAGGAACTTGTCCCCTAACAGATAAATCTATAGACAAATTATTTGATTTTTTATTTGTGCCCTGGATTTCCGAAGTTTCATGAACTATCGAATCTATGACCAGCTTTGAGTTATTACTTAACACTTGCTATACCTCAGATCCATCATCGCAGATGTCAACAGGAGATGAAATATCATCCCTATTATAAGTTGGAGAAACATCACCAGAAGAAAACGATGTTGATATTTCTCGATCAGTCTCAATATCTAAAAAGAACTCAACATATTCCCCGTCAAGAACAGGAAAAAATGAATTTATTTCATCACTTGTGCCGTTGATGGTGCTAAGTAAATTTTGAGGAATTTGTTGCTCTTGTAAGGTATTTAAGTTTTCTAAATTATTATTTATAAACCCCAAAGGAACAAACCCTTGTTGTTCTGATGATGATACAAATACCTCTATATCAAAATTCCCATTTTCTTTAAATACAGTATTCAGTTCTTGAACGCTAAATACCACGGAATCGTTACCTGCAAGCACAAAACTTGTCAATCCTGTTTCGGGGTCTTCTTCTGTTACATAATTAATATTAAGAGTTGCACTCATTTGAGGAATTATGTTTTCAGACATATATTCCACGCCCCTATCAAACGCAGCATCGCCAATATCAAGAACACGGATATTCCAGCTTGGATAGTATTCTGAATTTGGGTCACTTGATCCCAGGACCCTATGGAATCTTGAGTTCCAAACATTTTCTTGAATGCTATCGTCCGAATATGTCAACGAAGATAAAGAAACAGTAGATTGATTACCTGATTCAAACCTAGTTCTTGGTAAAAGTCTGGGTGTTTCTTGAGTGATTCTATTTTCTATTTGATTTTGTGTCTCTTGTATGTCTCCATACTCACCATCATAGAGAATTCCAGTATCATAAAAAGCATAATAAAATGGCATAAATTCACCTTTGGCAAATTTATTTTTACCATAAGGAGTAAGCTCAATAGCCAAGACTTCTTCTTTTTGGTTAAAAAATCTCATACTTTAAATATTACCGTGCTCAATTATTATTGTTTGTTGTTTTTGATGATGCAGTTGATTGTACTAGACTCTCTGTAGATTCCTCATACTCTTTACTAAGATCAGGTCGGAAACCAACTTTAGAATTAATCTTTACTGATTCTATCAAAGAACAGTAATCATATGGCCAATTATAAGTTGGACTTGACAAGGAGTGTTTAGAAATATAAGTATTCTTAGCAAATTCATCTCGGTCGCCAAGAATCCTCTCAACTTGATCTTCTGGGAGCCCTTGTAAAGTCATAAATTCTTTTGCATTATCATATCCAAGAGCGTTTGGACCATCAACTTCTTCAATAATCATTTCAGCATAAGTTGAATACCCTTTTTGTTTTACCTTAAACACTAACCATCGGATTTCAGGGAAGAATCCCTGCTTACAGGCTTTTTCTGCTATATCCAAAAGATCATAACGAGGATGTCCATCTCTGATCTTTGCATTAATATTTAATTGTTCTTTTAGCACTTCTGGGAATTGTGTTATCTTATCCTCTACGTTGTCGCCGGGCATATAATGATCAATTGCAGAAAAACTAAACTTCATTTTTCTTGCTAGATCGGGCATAATACCCTGCCAAATATCAGATAAATCTTGCTTATTTAATTCGGCAGTATGTTCCATGAGATAAACAACAGGTATTTGCTTTATATCTTCTCCTGAAAGTATTTCATCGTATTCATCCCCGCCAAATGGGTTGATTGTATCGGCGATTGTTGGGTATCCCTTCGGAACAAGACCTAGAAGTTTTTGTGCAAGAACTGGTGGTAATGAATATTTGGTAAAGTTCTTGCGGAACTCTTTAATTTTTGGTCCCAATTCTCTTGGTGAAGCCTGGAGTGTGATAAGTTTTGAATCTCCTGATTCATCTACATAAAATGGCAAAGCAACAATTGCTTCTGATATTGTGTTCTCTTTATTGTCCGCAAGCTCGCCAAGCCTTTTGGCTTTTTTAGGGTCGAAACCTTTTCTTATAATTTCATCAGAATCAAATCCACAAAGATCCGCAAGAGAAGTCACAGATCTACTAGAGTCAATTACAAATTTTGGAACCTTTCGTACATATCGATAACTTCCAACTGTACCTACCATCCCGCCAATAAATCTCAAATTAGCCACAAGATCATATTCTTCATCTGCACCTGTTGGCACATCTTTAATATACATATAAACACCCTCACCCTCATCAGGTGTTGAGCCATATTG
>CESX01011421.1_pt1 | contig 13475 bp, 16 predicted proteins | sample 326941 | NCBI WGS metagenome assembly CESX01 (sample SAMEA2622357, study PRJEB7988) | marine metagenome | isolation source: saline water (ENVO:00002010), including
ATGCCTAAAGATCCAAATACTGGAGAAAGACTACGGGACGAAGAAGGAAATATAATCCCTTACGAGGGGGAGACTATGGAAGAGGCTGAAGCTGATGCCCTTTCTACAGAGATGGATTTCCCTGCCAGGGTTGAGTCCTTAATGCTTGAGAAGTCGGGAGAAGAGATGCCTGTTGAGGCTTCTGAAGAAGAGCTACCGGCGGAAGAGGTTTCTGAGGAGCTTACTGAAGAGCAGGTTCAAGAAGCTGCTCAAGCTCTATACGCTCAAATGTATGGGGCAGATGCTCCAGTTGACCCGAATGTTGTCGCCATGATTGCTGCTGAGATTGCAGCTGACCCTTCTATCTTGGCTGATGGCAACATTGTTGCAGCTTTGGAGTTATTGCCTAAATTAAGGTCAGATGGAACACCTCCTAACGAGGACCAAATGATCCCTACTTAAAATGAATAATCCATTACAGGGCGGACCCCCGCCAGTTGCCTCCAAGGGGGAGGAGCTTCATGCGGAGCATTCTGATGCCTCGCAGGATTCTAGGATGTCAGCTACTGACCTCCGCGCCGTTCACGATAAGTCCTGCGAATTGGTCAAGATGATTGAGTCCGGCAATTTTGAAGAGAAACTTTCCAAGGGCTGGGTCCAGTCAAAGCTGACCCTGGCCAACGACTACTTAACCGCTATTCATGATTATATTGTCCACGACAAAGAAGCCACCGATTCTCATGGGCATGGGGATGACGGAGGAGAAGGTGGCAACATGAGTGGCGGTTTCCTTATTTCGATTGAGAAAAAACTAGGCAAGTAAAATGGCACTTAGCGCATCCCAGTTAAAGCAAGTTGTATCAGCCCGTGTAACTGGCGTGGGTGCTACTTCAAACCACGTTATTGGCGGGACGAACACGATAACCGATGACGTTGATATTGCTTTTGGTTTCACGATGAAGTGCGGTCATGCCGATAATAGTGTTATACTCAATTACAGGGATGCTTATTCTTCAAACAAACCCACGTTGGAACACAGTAGTGGTGCTAATACCACTATAAATTGTGACCAAAAGATAGGTGCTTTTGAGAGTCAAGAGATCATAGAAGACCCAACTTTTACTGATATTGCTGCAATAACCACGATAGTAGCTATTTACTTTGAAGCCCCTGCCAGTAACAATGGCACGATCAGTATCGCGGGAACTCCTAACGATATAGGTGATGTGGATTTCAGTGCGGCAGGGGGATCATTCCTACTAACTCCACGCTTTACCAACACCACCTCTACCAAGCACGTTATAGATTTTAATGCTATTGGAGACATTCTTAAAGTGATAGTCTTAGGTAAAGGAGCATAACCCCAACACCCATGCCAATATCCTCTAACAGACGGCAACGGGTAATTGAATTCGCAACCCCGAAGGTTGCTGATCTTGTCGTTGTTGAGCGCGTAGATGCCAGTAAGAATGTAAATTCGGCGGCAACCGCTGATGACAATGCTTACGGCACAGCACACCCTGATACTACTCGATTCCCCAACTTCAAGTTAGCCCTTATCAAGAACGGGGATAACGACCAAGGGCAATTTCAGGATTGGTATTATGTAAAAGACCGCGCCAACCAAGATGACTATAATTGGGAGTTCCAAGCGGCTGGCGCAGGTAGCCCACGCTTTGATACCGTTGTCAGGACGTATGTTTTACCCAGAGCCGATGGAGGTGGAACGGGAGGGGTAACTCATTTTGATGAATCACTTCCTGCATTGGCTTCGGCAATGCCTACCACTACAAACGATCCGTTTGGTGACGGCATAGGGGACGCTGATCCGAATACGGACTCTAGTTATATCTTGTTTGAAAAGAAGCAGGTTCGATCTGGTGACGAAACACTAGATACCCTGTTCGTTGTTGAGCAACGGGTTTACGTTAAGCGAGTCACTATTGTAAGTGTTGATTCGGATAAACAGTTTCCATATAGTGGATACAATGCATCTGGTGACCCTTACGGGGGTTTAATTTCTAAGGAGACGCTCTATTATAGAGATGAGGTTGTGTATGCGACAGTCGATTTCTCTGACTCTGAGGAGGATACTGCTGGGATACAAACTGGAGGATTCCGTATTTTCTCCGTGCATAATTCAGATGCCGCCAAAAAGAAGGCTGAGTATATATTTACCGATAAGGATGCGGTTTACCAGTATAATCCAGATGGAGGTTCCTCCCCCTCCACATATAATTTTTGGGGTATTGATCCAAATGGTGTTATGCGTGAGGGCAAGCAGTTGTCCGATAACTGGTATGCATTATCCGAAAGACAAGTAATACGCAAAGACAGCGATGGGTTGGTAGCTGAATATTTCACAAACCAGAACATGAGTTGGCCTGCTGTGTTCAGTAATTTATACGCCACTGTCTGGAACCGTAGGGACGGGGGCAAGCATACAAATGTTTACCCCGTGTATAAGCGCGAGGTATACAATGGCCCTACAAAAACCAAGGTGCAGATTTACTGGCAGAAAGCTCCTTTTTCAGAACCAGACACAGTTGACGATACGGATGTAACTACTTTATGTCTCCTAAAGCCCATGGAGCCTATGGAGATGGAGTTCGTAACACCAAACTGGCGGGTAAAAACAAAGCCCAGTTTGCATGGCATTGTAACTGTAACATATACCAATGGCACTGAAGACCCTGTATGGGACTATGGTGGGTATAAGGCAACGTGGAAGCCTACTAACTACACTGATTGGCCTGATGAGATTGTAATCTCTGATTCTCAGGAAGCCTTTAGGGGAGGCTACCTCCGCACGAAAGTCACGGCATATAAGCCGAACATAACCACTACTGATGATGCCGCCCGTCATAGCACTGACAAGACCAATCCCCCTGTATTAGAGGCCTAATGCCCGAAGAACCTAAAGATTTTCCTCAGAGCGGGGCAGATGGTTCCGGTCAAATTGGCAAGCAGGATTGGGAGTTACCCAATTCTGTATCCGCGCCCCCTGATGGTTTTTCCCCGAACGTGGAGACTGCCTCCTATGGGGGATACGATGAATCCATAACGGATTACCACCCACCCGTTGAGCAGGCATCAGAAAGCCTCCACCCATTTAAGGTAACACGGTATACAAATGAAGATGACGAGGTAAAAGTTCGTGTGCGCCTTGGCAGGTTTTATTATTCAAGCTCAGTGATGACTGTAGCAAAGCTCCCCCCACATGGGCCACATTATGGTGCATTCACTTTGGCACAAGGCGGTGACCCCGAACATAGCCACAACGTAACCATGGATGCTGGATCATCTCATTGGGCGGATATGAATGGAGTGGATCAAGCTGGGATGGGTGGCACTGCCGCGGGTTTTTGGCCTATAAATGTAGGCACTAGGGACGGCGAAGGAGTGGAAACTGGGGGCAAAGCGGCAAATCCCTATTTTACTTTCACGGGGATGGGTGTTTCGGGCTATTTTGAGCAGAATGACACCCTTGGCAAAAGCATCCCTTATGCCTTTAGGTTACCCTTGGGGGTCGAACCAACCACATTCACTGGTCGGGTTAATGAAGCGATTTCGGACTATATTGAGTTTGATTCTATACCGGAGGCTTCTTCTGTGTGGTTCCGTTATGTCCTTGAGGATAACGGGACTTCAATTGATTTAGCCAATTATGAGGCTCAAGATGTGGTCTATGTTAAAGATGTAGTAACTTCAGGTATTCGCGCCCTCCCCACTAATCATGGCCCCCTTCAGCCATTGATTTTAGCTCCACTACATGACGGTAACAACACCGTCCCTGATCTAGTCCGTGGAAATCCTACTGGCTGGGAGACACTACCCCCCGGTATGACTACCTCCACCTTCGGTTCGCCTCCGCCCAATTTAGGTGAGGGGGACGAGGCAGGTGAAGCTCATTATCTTAAAATGGGGTGCTACTATATAAGATTAGCCTCACTCCCACCAGAAGGTGATGAAGAAACTTATGGGGGAAAAGTCCAGCAGGTCATTCACGATAATATTTACCACTCCACGTTTTGGCTTGCAAATAGTGGTGTAGTCCTATCACAGCATGATATTAATGGTAGAGGTTATGGTGCGGCGAACCGCGCTCCTGATCCTGACGCATAACCCACCCCTTGAAATAACCCCGATTTCCCCTATATTAACGAGTCATGCCAGCCAAGACAATTACGCAACTATATGATGAGGATTATCTCAGGGATTTCCTTGAGGCTCCTTATTCTGCTGCCAAGTTCCGTAACGCGCTGAACGAGATAATGCCCCGCATTTACAAGATGGGCTACTGGCGTGAAATGGTTTTAGAGCATACGCAGAGTGCATCTGACGGTTATGTTTCACTGCCCCACAACACTGACAGTATTGTAGGGGCTGTTATTGATAATAACGCAGTTCCGTCACACTCCCTTTGGCATGACTATAGGTTATTTGGGACAAATGACAGTGATGACAATATCCTGTCCGCCTTTATTGATGACGGATACGCCAGCACTTACAGGGATATATCCACGACAGCTGCTGACCAATACCAAATTCAGTTAAAGTCGATCTCGCCTGAGACTTATTTACCCAATGGGGGAACTATAAATGTAGCTGTTCGTTATTCCACAGCCGCCTTACCCGATGGTTACCTAAAGGAGACTATGGTGCTGAACACAGGTTCTGCCACTACAAAAAATTCTACTGCTACAACAATAAACAAAATCCATCAAATTGCGTACAACAATATCCCCGCTGAAAGCGGCGTTCAAATAATAGCAGTTCACCAGGCTCCGTCCCCTTTGACTAATGTCGTTTTGGGCGAACTCCCAGCGGGTTCTGGTGTTCTGCGTTATCGTCGTTTTAGGATAGGGGACACATCTTCCAATTCTTCCGCGCACATGCTACTCAAGCGTCGATGGGTTGACGCAGTAGATAGTTCAGAAACAATCCATGTGCCTGACAGAGCCATTTTAAAACACGCCCTTTTGGGCAAACTTTCAGAAGACAACGCCGATGTACAACGTGCCCAATATCATTGGGGCATATGCAAACAGCTTTTGGAAACCGACATGGATTCCTACAGGGGTTCCACTAGGCCAAGAGTGCATATTGCGCCCGAAGGTGCCAGCAGTGGTATGTCAGGCATGTATTAATTTCAAACAAACAATAATTAGCTATGGCTACATCAAATATAGACAAACAATCCTTCGGAGAAGCGGGGGCAACCATGTTAACAGGCACGGAGGGCGTAGCAAAAGACATATGCGCCATTCTTGTTATTGAGGACGCAATCTTCGATGGTCATGGTAGCGACACCAGTGATAAGTCCATATGGGATGAATTAACGGATTCAGCGACTAATGGAAAAAAACTTTTACGAAGTGATTCTGCCGCTGATGGTGTAACTGTCCCTGCGGGGATAACAATTTATGGGCAATTCCGGTCGGTTAAGCTCCGCTCAGGCACAGTCCTCTGCTACCACGGCGCATAAAGAACCATGGCTCCCCGTTTAGGATTAGGTGGCGGTGTATCCGCTGACCCAGCGAGTGGGTTGTTTGCCAGCACACCATTGCTGTTGGACACTTACCCGAACGCTCACATAGCGTATTCGGTTCGTAAACTACGCACTGAATATACGGGTCATGCCATGAAGATTAGGGTTGATGCGTCACCTGACAGGGTAGCTGATGTAGCCTTTGACGATGACGGCTTCGTATCTGCCAGTTCAAAGGTATATAATAGGGATGACGGGGGGACTGAAGGGGTCACTCTTGCGGCTTTTGTAGATACAGACAATGAAGTTTATGTGCATACATGGTATGACCAGTCAGGTGAAGGTTCTAATGCAACTGATCGGGCGGCTGATTTTAGTGTGAGTGTAGACCCTGCAAACCAACCCAAAATTTACACCAGTAATAGTCTAATCACAGATGATACTGGGTCGGGAACAGCAAGAGCTGCTCTACAATTTGATTCATCCGACCGTCTTCACGTCCCCAACGATGGGTTGAGTCTTGGATCAACTTCCGTATTCTCACTTTTTCGGCATAACAATACGAGCAATCATACAGCTTGGTCACTTGTCTATAGCGCAGTTCCAGCTAGATATTATATTATGTATCAACTCAGCAGTGAACTGAAATGGTATTATGATAATGCCATTGCGACCTCACTAGACCTTAACCCTTCCGGCTCTGGAATTCCTAACATACGGAGATTAGTTTCAACATTAGCTGGCTCTTCTGCTCAAACTATGATCGTCAATGGGACTACCATTTCTGACGCTTCCCCAAGTAACGCTACAACCGCATTAGCTGGCCACGTTTCGTATTCGGCTCTAGGTTTTTCCTTCACCTCTGGTCTTACAGGTTTTATGCAGGAGTTCATCGTTTACGACTCCGATCAGACATCGAACAGTGCAGGGATTACATCTGCAATAAACACCGTTATGGAGGTATACTAATGAATTATTTGATAATGGATAGTGAGCAGGAAGCTACCGCTCGTTCTGAACAAGCGGCGATTGACAAAAATATTACTGGTTACACCACCATTTGGGGTTTTATCCCTGACCACAATTCGGATAAAGCCGCTCTTTGTATTCATGGAGATTACCTCTACCTACTAACAGAGGACGAAAAAGACTCTCTCGTAGATGAACTGCCCGAAGGTTGGATTAAAAACCCGTTTGAGTAATGAACACCGGAGAAATCATAACCAAAGGAACGACAGGCATCGCTGGCTCAGTTGTGGCGGTTCTCTCACCTTATCAAGAACACATGGAGTGGGCGATTCAAGTATTAGGAGGTCTTTTAGGAATTGCAGTGGCCGTTGTTTCGCTGTATCATCTGTTAAAGAACAAGAATAAAAAATGAGCAAAGACGCTATACTAGGAATCGTAAGACACATCCTCACCTTCGGGGGAGGCTTTATGACTCAGGCCGGAATCGCATCCGACGATCAGATCACAACTGGTGTATCAGCCATCGTGACCCTCGTCGGACTCGTCTGGTCGGTGCTGAATAAGAAGAAGTGAAGTTCTTCCGGTTGTTAACAACCGCACTGGAGGCTTACATTGCGTATGCCAACTGGCGTAAAAGAACCTACGTCTATGACCTGGAAGATACTGTTGATGCTTTGGCTGCCGATGGCAGTCCTGCTGCAAAGTTGCGCCTTGAAAGACTCGCAAAGAGACTTGAACGAGAGCGCGATGTATGACCCACCGACAGTAACCCTTATCGAAGGGTTCAAGTATCCTTTTGTCGAAGGGACTTTGATGGGACGAGGGCAGAAGTTTCATTCGGATTATAGCTACAGGCGCGCTGTTATTATAGGAGGAAGCGGTAAATGATCGCTTTATGTGTGGGTCACAGCAGACAAGGAGACAGTGGAGCTTATTCTGTTGATGGGACTCCTGAGTATGACTACAACTGTAGGTTAGCCGAAGCAGTTGCGTCTAAGCTGTCTCAGGATATACGGGTGTATAGTTCTTACGAAGGCAATGGATACACCGGTGCGATGCGGTGGTTGTCCAAGAAGCTCAAAAGTGATGGGGCAGAATTTGCTGTAGAGTTGCATTTTAATGCAGCTGGTTCTTCTGCTACTGGCCATGAGTGGCTTTATTGGAACACCAGTGAGAAAGGCCGTCTTTTGGCTCGTTCGTTACGCGACTCAATGGAGGATTCATTTCCTCAATTAACGAGCAGAGGTATCAAAGCGCGTGGAAAAGGCTCCCGTGGAGCCAGCTTTTTACGCCTAACCCATTGTCCTGCTGTGATTGCAGAGCCGTTCTTTGGCACTAACCAAGATGATTGGCAATTAGCAGTCGAACATATGGAGGGGTTGGCTACTGCCATTACAGGTGGTATAGTTCTTTATAACGATTTAGCCAGCAGATGGTGATAACCTATGAAACTCCCGAAGACAGTCACAATCGCTGGAAAGCGGATTAAGCTGATTGTTGAGGAGTTTAAAGGAGCAGATAGTGGCACCTTTGGGGAATATTTTCATGATGACAAGCTGATCCAGTTGAACACTGGCTTAACTGACGAAGACGCTTTAGAAACACTCCGGCATGAGATGATGGAAGCCAGCCTTTTTATATCTGGATTAGCTTGGGCAGAGAGGTATGAGCAGGAGTCAGTGGTTCGTTGCATGGAAGAAATATTCTTTCCAGCCTGGGAAACAATTTTAAAGAGGATTCACCGAAAGAAATAATATTTAATTATGGCTGCCAGACAATTTTTTACCCCACGAAACAAGGATCTCGCTAAGTCCGAAGTCGGGATTTTCATGACAAAAGAAGACCCCTATGGAGTGGGGGCAGTAAGTTCTGGCGAAGGTGATAAAGGTGGACCTTCTTTTGGAACTTTTCAAATGCCTAGTGTTCCCTTTACAAAAGGAGGAAAAGCAAAGGTTAGTCTTTTTGTGGAGCAATTACCTTCCTCTTTATCAATGAGATTTAAGGATAGAGCAGGGAAGTTTTATTCCCCTCAATCGGAGGAATTTAAAAAAGGGTGGCGGGACACTGCGAAGGAAAACAACTTACTTTTTGGCCAAGCACAAGAAAAGTATATTTATAAAGGGGGCAAGGACTCCGTTGGCATAGAGGATTATTTAAATAAATTTGAGGACATCACAGGCAAAAAAATGGAATCCCTTAGTCCTTTAGGTAAAGATCAAGTTGAGGGTACCTACAACCACATGGGGCATCTAGGACATGGACATGCTAGGGTTGCCAAAGAGCTAGAAGAAAAGGCTAAAAAGAATAACAAACCTTTTTCTGAAGAAGATTTTTTTCAGGCATTTATTAAGTCAAAACTTAATTTATTAGAGAAAAATTTTATAGGATCAAAAGATGATTGGCCTGGGCTCAGGAACCGTTTTAACCGCGAGCTTTCTAAATTTTCCCCTAGAGTAGATACTCCCAACACATCTAGTGCCACTGAAATGGCTTCTGGTTACATGATTAAAAAGGGAGATACCCTTTCGGGGATAGCCCGTAAGCACGGAGTTTCAGTAGCGGACTTACAGAAGGTTAATAATATTAAAGGCGACAGGATTCGTGCGGGAGACTCCTTGAGTATCCCTTCCCTAACAGATCCCCCGAAACCTCCAAAAAAGATTCTTCCTGAAGCAGGGATACAGCATCAAATACAACAGGGGGATACTTTATATGACTTAGCGCGTAAGTATGGAACAACTGTAGAATCTCTCCAGAAGCTCAACAAAATTAAAGGAAGTAAAATACGGTCTGGCGATATCATACAAATACCTGAGCCAAGCCAAAAGCCTAAGAAGGTTTCCCCCGAAGTCTCGTTCATAGACAGCATAGAAGAAAGGTTAACTTAAAGCCACATGAGCCGCCCACGCAGAGGAAGAAAGCGGTTCAAGCATGTGGATGACCTTGCCGTCTTTACTCCTACGGGTGATGACATAGCCCTAGCCCATGAACGCTCTTGTGCCATGGGCATTCTCCCTGGATCTTACACAAGAGGCATGGGAAACCTAACAGGCTGTTTGGGTGAGATCGCCGTGAATGCCTACTTACCCCGTAGCCGATATGTTGGTAACGAAATATTCACCCATGATCTTGTATATAAGAAACAGAAGGTCGAGGTGAAGTCCAAGACTTGTAGTGGGCAACCTAAGCCAGATTTCAGTGCTTTTGTTAACTGCAAAAAAGACATCACTCCTGAGAACGATGTCTTTTTCTTTACTCGCGTGAGGCGCGACCTTGCCAGGGTATACTTAGTTGGTTGGTTATCAACCCCTACTTTCCTTGATGAGGCTACTTTTAGAAAGCGCGGGGACGCAGATGATACGGGGTTCGTGTTTAAATCTAATGGCTACCAAATAAGCATAGGGGAATTAAACCCACCAAACAGTTTCAAATAACAGTGTGAATAAATATTGGGCTGCACTCATACTCTTCTGAAGCAGCCATAGTATTTTTCCAAAAGTATTCCTCCGCATCTTCTAACGACATACCTTGGTTCGTAAGGGTGTTAATGCAAAGGTCTATACTGTAGATAGCTTTAGGAGGATCCAGTGAAGCCCCAATAAAGGCTCGGTCAAAATTATCTACGAGGATAACCTCCTCTGCGTCCTTCCCTAGTTTTTCTTCTAGGAACTCATTAACTTCTTCGGTTGTCATGAGGCTACTTTTTCTTTCATCTGTTGTTTTACTGGCTCCTTATCTATATCAAATTTCTCGTTCAGGTCAATCTCCCATATCTTCCCGCCCCCAAATCCTATAGACTTTATGGGGCGCGCTTTCTTATTATTCTTGCTAGTCTCTTCGAGTGTTATAAAACCCCTGCGAACAAACTCCATGTTTCCAGATACACCTATATTACGACCACCGTTAAATTCCAAAATACTCCCCTGAAACTCAGTAAGAGTTCCTCTCCAAACAGGGTTAGAAAAGTACTCCCGCGCACGTTTGACGAAGAACTCTACCAGTTCCGCTACAGTAGACCGGCTGGAATTATCATAAGCCGCTGATGCAATTGACTTATCAATGTAGCTATCTACCCCAAAGCGGGAAGACCCCTTTACTTCTTTCGGAACCTCCCAATCTAAAAGCCAACGAGCCATATGAGGCAACTCCTCTGCTATAGTCTGTTCTAGCTCATCGTTTGGGGGAAACTTTGTCCTTGCCGAATCACTCATGCGTAATGCCATTAGTTTGTCCCTGTTGGATGAATCTAGGCTTGGGATCACACTGAGGCTGTTTGCATCCATGTTCAACGACATAACGACACGGCCTGTCCATGGAACACTAATTGCATCAACATACTTTGCATGGTATTCCATCCTTGGGTTAGCTACGCATTTCTTTATAAGCTCTGTTGCCCTTCGTTGGTCTTGGAATGAGGCCGCTGAAGTGGTGTCGTCTACGACCCAGGCTGCCACTCTAGCAAGGTCTTTGTTGAAACTCGTTTGACCCGATAGGTAATCAGAAGCGTCAGCAAAGCCACCAACTAACGCTGATATAACTTTGTTTGATAACAGCGATTTACCAACACTGGTTGGTCCTACCAAAAGTAAAGCGTGTCCCTGTTTACGTTTACGCTCCAACACAGCTATATAGAACCGCTTCAACCAAGCAAAGAAATAAAACACGGTGCCATGTTTAACACTGTTAGCAAAAAGCTGATGTAGCCAGCTATGGAGGAATGGCCATTTAGATGGGTCACCATCGTCTGCTGGTTGAATAGGTTCTATGTTTGCATTATTCAATATGCGATGACTGTTGTAGTTAACAACTCTGTCTGGGCTAAATACAACTGGAGCTATTTCATCGATCCTGTTTTCATTCGCAATGGTCACTAAAGCAGTCTCTAGCTCAGATAGGTTTTGCCCCCTCCGCGCTCTTGGAGAAAACCCTGCTTGCCTTAACTCCAAGCAGAGTTGGTCTTTCGGTATTTGTTGGGCAGAGCCATGGAGTAATTTGAAGTGCATTTTTCCATTAAACCAGTAATGGTCTAAAAGGCTCCCCATTTTCTTAACTTCATAATCCTTGACGAAGTCTGCCCCAAATATCTCTGACCAAGACATAAAGCCTTTACCGGCTCTATCGCTATAGCAAATCATACCCTCTTCAGAGACTTGGCACCCGACACGGTCAATGCCGTCATCTAGCCAAAACAAAGGGCCACGCGATCCTACTGCAAATTCCCCATCCCATCTGTTAGGGAATACTTTATGAACTTCCTGCTCAACAACATCAATGGGGATAGATGTCTCACCTGACTGCGGTGGTTTCTCGTTGGCTGCCTTCAATAAAACGGTCCTGTAAACCTCTTTAGGTAATGGTTCCCCTATCTTTACCCACTCCTCCCCAATAGCAAAAACTTGGCTCGGTCTATAAGAAGACTCATCGAACCCAGCGAACAGGCGACCCATCTTCAAGTGGTTAGAGAGTCTCTTGATAAATGTATCATACATATCAGGAGATATTGGCAACCGCTCTTCAAACTCCCACACCAATCGTATATAACCAGAGTAAGTCTTGGAATACCAAGTAGGAGCCAAATCCTTGCATTGAGTTTTAATTAATGTCTCAACATCTTCCCAATTAACTGGTGCGTCATAGTCGGCTACTATGCCGTGAACCGCATTTACTGGGTTGTCTTTATTAACTCTAACATTGGGATTATCTCCCTCACATAAAGTGTAAAAAATGTAGTCAGTGTCATCGTCCTTGCACCAAGTTCTAAACTCAGCTTTTGACGCAAGTTTAGGTTTTTGGCAAGCCAATCCAGATATATCATCAGCTTTAGATATCTTCTTTTCCGTGAGGTTTTTAATGTATCGATATTTCATTTTTCATATCTTTCTAATATTTTGCCTTCCGCTGCCAATGGGATATCCGGTATCCACTCTGGTGCCGTTGACATGCTTTCTATTACTTCTTTCAATGTTGCTTCTGCTTCCTTTTCACTTGTCTCTATGATGAATTCATCGTGGACATGAAAAATTATATGTTTGCCCTTCTTGTCTATATTGAGGAGCATTTCGGCAAATATTTCCCGTGCTAACGCTTGAGACAAATTCTCAGCTAACAGCCCACCCCATAACCGAACCGGTATCTTCTTTGACCCCTTAGTAACCATAGCCATGTAGCTACGTCTACCATTCTGCAAAGCGGTAGTGATTTTTCCGTAATTTAACGATCTACCAGTAGGCAGTGTAAGAATGAAATCTTCTTTCCGTGTATAGGCGACATGCATTTTCCGCTGCAGCGTGTTCCATAGCTTAACTACCTTATTAAGTTTGTACCTGTAAAGGTTAACCGCTGTCTGAGCCTCTTTGAGGGGCATACCTGAAATTATGGAAAACTTATTTGCAGAAGCCCCATAACCACAACCTAGCACCATCTGTTTTACCATGTGCCTAGTTTGTGGTTCTTCATCTTTCAATGCACCCTTTTCGGAATCCCACTTACCAAAGCGAATTGCAAAGGCTTCGTAAATATCTTCACTCTTTTTAATCTCATCTAAAGTTTCCGCATCTTCAGCCAACCAACAAAGAGTCCTAACTTCGATCTGTGAAAGGTCTGCAACAATTAATTTGTTCCCCTCTTTAGGTGATATAAGGCTACGCAAATTTGTCCCAAACAAATCCCCACGGGGGAGATTTTGCAGGTTAAGGTTTCCCCCGGATCCTGACCACCTGCCGGTGTGCGCCCCGAAATACATCAAGCCTCCGTAGAACCTTTGGTCCGGTTGTGTCGCGTAGTCAAAACTCTCCAGCTTCCTTTTTAAGGCATTAATCCTCCTGTAGTCCCGAACTGACTCAATCCAAGCATACTCTTTTCCATACTTAGCTATCCACTCGTTTGCCTCTTGATTAGAAAGAGCCAGGCTCGCGGGTGGCTCAATATTCAGTCTCCGGCATTCAGCATTAAACGCTTTCCTAGACAGTGGTGGGGACTCCCCTATCCAAGGGATTTGATTTTCTGAATCAAATAACAGTTTCGCAACAGACTCTTT
>CESX01003911.1_pt1 | contig 13426 bp, 20 predicted proteins | sample 326941 | NCBI WGS metagenome assembly CESX01 (sample SAMEA2622357, study PRJEB7988) | marine metagenome | isolation source: saline water (ENVO:00002010), including
AAATGGTGTTGTTGCAGGTGCGCCGTCAGTACCTGCGCCTGCTCCTATCCAGAATAATAGTTTTGCAACTTCTGATTTTACGTCCGGAGAGCCTGATGTTGGCAGCCCTGTATTTACAAGAATTATAAACTTCTCTGCTTCTAGCGTTGTTGCCGGTTCGCCTGATATACCAGATGTTGGTTTAACAAGAATTATTAATTTTACTGTAACTGCTATAACAACTGACGCACCAGATATTGCAGCGTCGCAGATAACACAAGCTCATAACCTTACAGCAACTGCAATCGCCGGCACGTCTCCTGATGTTGCTTCAGTCAATATGGCAGAAGACGAAACATTCACAACTGCGAATATGATCAGTGGTGAGCCAAGTGTTCCTAGTGTATCAGCAAGTGTAAGAAACGATCTTACTGCCGATGACATAGTAAGCGGTGCTCCGTTAGTACCAAGCGTCGGTATGGCAGAAACTGAATCGTTTACTATAGATGATCTAGTTGCAGGGGCGCCGTCTGTTGGTTCTGTAGGCGTTACACAAGAGCACAGTCTAACTGCAACCGGTGTGGCTTCTGGTGCTCCTAGCGTACCGGCTATTTCATCAATAGAAGATGAAAACTTTGGAGTTGCGACATTAGTGGCAGGAAGCCCAAGCGTATCTAACACCTCCATAAGTCAAATCCATAACTTTGTTGCTAGTGCATTAGTTGCAGGAACTCCTGACGTCGGTAACGTAACAACAGTCGAAAACGAAAACCTTACTCCTAGCAGTATTGTTGCCGGCGCGGTTTCAGTGCCAAACATCTCAATGGCAGAAGATGAAAGTTTTGGTATTGCCACAATAACAACCGGCGTACCAACTCTTGGCACGCCTACACTAGATCAAAATTTAAATATTACTCCGGCAGATATAGCCGTAGGACAGCCGTCAGTGCCTTCTATTGCGGCAACTCATATACACAATTTTACTGTTACACCAGTTACCGCAGGTTCTCCAAGTATACCGTCGCCAGAGTTTACTCAACTTTTCGGTCAAAACGCTATAACGGCCGGCGTACCAAGTCTGGGTGCTCCTGCGCTATCGAACACAAATCATTTCTTTAACGCAACAGCCATAAGACCGATACCTACGGTAGACATCGATCTAGGCGTACTAACACAAAATCACGCATTAGTTCCATCTGGATTTACAACCGGTGTTCCTACGTCTAATGTATTTATGGCTTTTGAAGGTGGGCATCCACAAGTTCCACTAGAGACATACACAAATGTTTCTGATAGTATACCGGCAGAAATATGGTCAGAGCCTACCGGAGCAGATTTAACAGTGCCTGATCCGTGGACTAAAAATGTGGCATAGAGGAGAATAAAATGACGTTGACAGTTACAAAGCCAGTTGTAGGAGGTAGTAATAACGCTTGGGGTCAAATAATTAACACTGCGTTGGATGATATTGTTCTAGAAATTAATAGCAACGCAGACGGCACTAATCCAGTTACATTAAATGTGGGCGGTACTGCCGTTACTGCAACCGGCGCCGAGCTTAATATATTAGATGGTGCGAATATCACTACAACCGAATTAAACGTGTTAGACGGCGATACTTCAGCAACGTCAACAACCGTAGTTGCCGCAGATCGAGTTGTATTTAATGACGACGGTGTAATGAAGCAAGTGGCTATGTCGGATCTTGCAACATACATTGGATCGACGACAAGCTCCGGTACAGTCACAAGTGTAAATGTGTCAGTGCCAACTGGTTTATCGGTAAGTGGTGGACCTGTAACAACATCAGGAACAATCGCTATTTCATTAGCTAGTGGATTTGCGATACCTACAACAAGTTCTTTATCTCAATACGATACGTTTGTTGGTTATGGTAACCATGCTGCCGCAGGTTATATTAACAGTATTGCCGGAGGCACGGGCATAACTGTTACCGGTAGTGGAGCTAACAGAACAATATCAGCTAACCCTTCGGCAAACGGTATCGCTAGTACAACTCGTGGTGCGGTTGGCTCCTATGCGTGGATTGGGGCTGATAATACCGGACCTCTTATCGGTGGATCAGATTATTCCACAAACGCAAATAATCTCCACTATGCCGGTTTCTTGTCTGTAAGTGTTTACAATGATGATACGGCTGCAACTATTGATAATAACGACAGTTCAACATTGGTTTCTGGAACTTGGAAAGCAATTGGTAACGCTAGAAGATTAAACCCTAACGGTACTAATGCTGTTACTAACAGACGCCCATCAACATTAATGTTAAGGATAGCATAATGAGTATACCAATTACAGAGTATCGAAATGCAAAGTCATACGCGGCTGATAACAGCCGTATTGATGTTGAAATAAATCACCCAGATCATGGGTGGATACCTTATTCATGTAATTCATACGACACTGACATGACAATAAACAATGATGATTTATTAGCATTAATCGGAGATGATTTTGAACCATATGTTGCACCCACGCAAGAAGAATTAGATGCTAAAAAAGCACTAGATGTAAGAGAGTTGCGTGATCATTTACTGCAATCAGAAGTTGATCCTATTGTTTCTAATCCTTTACGTTGGGCAGAAATGAGCTCAGAAAAACAAGCTGAATGGGCGCAGTACCGTACAGACTTATTAAACGTGCCGCAGCAATCGGGATTTCCAAACACTATTTCATGGCCAACAAAACCAGAGTAATGACATGCCGCTAATACCGCTAAAAATTCCTGCCGGATTTTACAGAATAGGTACAGATTTAGACGCTTCTGGCAGATGGCGCGATGGTTCATTAGTAAGATGGCGTGACGGGTCTTTACGTCCAATAGGAGGATGGAGAACGCACACGACACTTGGTAAGGTTACAACTTACGCTCCAAGAGGCGCTCACGTTTGGAGAAGCAATGCAGGAACAAGGTATATGGCTGTAGGGTCATATAGTGAACTTTTTGCAGGTATAGCGTCAGGAAGTAAGTTTGATATTACGCCAACTGATTTGACAGATGGGCAAGAAACTGCCGGTCAAAATTTAGGATATGGGTACGGATTTTATGGTGGTAACGGCACATCTATACTTACAGGTCATACTTACGGCACTCCTAGACCAGACACAGGTGCGAATGTAATCGAGGCTACAACATGGTCTATCGATAACTTTGGAGAGTTTTTAGTAGCTTGCTCGACAGCCGACGGACGTTTATTGGAATGGCAATTAGGCACGTCAGCAAAGGCAGCGCCAATTGCAAATGCGCCAACAAACAATGAAGGTCTTATTGTTACAGAGGAAAGATTTATTCTTGCATTAGGATCTAATAACAATCCTCGTAAAATTGCTTGGTGCGATAGAGAAAATAATACTGTTTGGTCACCATTGGCCACAAACGAAGCAGGAGACTACGAGCTACAAACGTCAGGATCAATACAAACAGCCGTGAGGACAAGAGGTCAAACGCTCATTTTAACTGACGTCGATGCTCACGCAGCTCGATACATCGGCCCTCCATATGTTTTTGGATTCGAGCGAGTAGGCACTTCGTGCGGTATTCTTTCTCGTAAAGCTGTAGCCGATACTGATGCCGGCGTTTTTTGGATGGGAACCGGAGGGTTCTTTAGATTTGACGGTAATCGTGTATCAGAAATACCTTGTGCGGTACATGATCATGTTTTTGATAACCTAAATATTGATCAAATCAGTTTAACTTGGGCGCATGTAAATGCAGAACATGGAGAGATTTGGTGGTTTTATTGCTCTACGTCTGCAACAGAAATAGATAAATATGTCGCTTTTGATTACAAAGAAAACCACTGGCTGATTGGCAATTTATCTCGCACTACCGGAGCGCCTAGAGGTGTCTTTGCTTATCCAATGCTTTTTGATAATGATGGCTACGCATATGACCACGAAATTGGTCTGAGTTATGATACAACAGCAACAGACACTACGCAGCAATTAGTGTTTGCAGAAACCGGACCAGTTTCTTTAGGTAATGGCGATAATGTTATGCACGTAACAGATCTAATTACAGACGAAAAAACGCAAGGTGACGTCAATATTAAATTTAAAAGCAGGTTTTATCCAAACGCCGCAGAAACTACACACGGCCCATTTACACCGGCCAACCCGACACCAGTAAGATTTCAAGGCAGACAGGTTCGTATGAGAGTTGAGGGTGACACACCCTATGCAAATTGGAATGTAGGCACTATGCGTATGGATGCTAAAAGAGGCGGTAAACGATAATGGCTGCTCCGGTTTTACCACCCATTGGCGATGACGTAAAAGCATGGGGCATAAGTCTTAGCACTTATTTACGTCGTGCCTTGCCACGGTTTTACCATAAAACAGCAGATGATAACCCATCTGAAGATGGGATTGTGCTATGGGATGCTTCAAAAAAATATGCAGTTATATCGTTAGATGGTGCTTTTCGACAAATGGCGACAAAGCAAGCTACGCCGTCATCTAGTACCGGAGCGTCCGGAGATGTTGCCGGTATGATTGCGTGGGACACAAACTATATCTATATTTGTACCGGTTCTTTTGACGGCTCTACGGCTATCTGGAAACGTGTCGGATTAACTACATGGTGATAGGGGTATAAATGTGCTAGATAATGTAGTAAAGTTAGACACAAAGCCAAAGGTAAGCATATTGCCTGTATTAGCTGAAGACTTTGACGACTGGCTGAGCGAAGGCATGGATTTAATAGCTCCTGCGGTATTAAGGCAGTCTCACAACGTCACTATGCAAGACGTTGAAGACGACATAAGAGGTGGTGGCTCTGTTATGTGGCTTATTCATCTCGAGGACAAGTTAGTAGCAGCCATGACAACCGTGGTTGTAAAGCACCCTCAAAGAAAAAATTTAAAGATTGAGTTTATTGGCGGTAAGCGAATGAGACAGTGGATGAGTGAAGCATTAGAGTTGTTAAAAAAATTAGCAGTAGATGCAGGGCTTGATGCTATAGAAGCTGATGGACGCAAAGGTTTTGAAAAATATGTGGACACGTCGCCATTTCAAGCGATGTTTACTCATTATGAGATGGAGTTAAGATAATGGGATCTAAAAGCACCGAAACAAAAAGTATGCCACAATTCCAACAGGACTTTTTGGAAGGCACTGTTATACCATTTGCTCAAGACTTTTTAGCGCAGCCATATCAATCCTTCGAGGGTCAGCGCGTTGCAGGCATGACGCCTTTACAACAGCAAGCGATGACCGGTTATGGTGCGCTAAGCATGGGAACGCCTCTATATAATGAAGCGGCAGATACTTATAGCGATATAGCCAATATGGCTACTCCAACAGCGCAAGCAGCCCAAATTGGAAATGTTGGCAGCATTGCAGATGCAAACATGGCTAATTACATGTCGCCATACACTGACGCAGTTATTGAATCAGGATTGCGCGATTTAGGCGGCGCACAAGAAATGGCGTTAAATCAGCAAGGCGCTCAAGCTACGGCCGCCAAAGCATTTGGTGGTTCTCGTCAAGGCATAGCTGAAGCAGAAACGCGCAAGGCATACGGTCAACAGGCGGCGGATCTTATTGCAAGAGAAAGAGCTAATGCTTTTAATCAGGCGCAGCGTGCAGCTCAATTTGACATTACCGGTCAACAGCAACGCGCAATACAGCAAGCCTCTTTAGATCAGCAAACAGGACTTGCAAATCAGCAAGCAGCTCTGAACGCTGCAAGAATGAGAGGAACAGGCGCCGCCGGACTTGGCTCAGTAGCAGGTCAACAAATGCAAAATCAATTAGCCGGTCTTGGCGCACAAACGGCGGCAGGCGAAGCTCAGAGGGCTTTAAACCAAGCAGGTTTAGATGCTGCTTTCCAAGATTACTTAGCACAACAGCAATTCCCACTGACCCAGTTCGGCGTGCTAACTGGTACAGCCGGAGCTATACCTCAAGGTTATGGTACAACTACAACGAGAACTGGTGGCCTCGGGCCTGCGTTGGGTGCGTTAGGTTCATTAGGCATGGGCTTTGGCGCTATGGGTGGCGCAGCCTCACCTATCTTTAACCCTCTTTTTGGCGGAAGTGGGTTAGGTCTTAATTTTTAGGAGCGTATTATGGACCCAGTATATTTAACAGAAGAAATGATCCAACAGTTTAATCTGCGCGATGCCGTTGCAGGTGACTTAGCTAGTATGCAAGATCTAGAAATAATGGGTCTGATTTCAAAAACTGACGATACAACTGGCTTACCAATACTACCGCCAAGAACAAATGCTGTCATAGATCCAGAAGTAAACGCTATTACTAACGATGCACTAAACGCCGTAAACAATACAAATATAGATCCTAATATTAAACCCCCGATAGATCAAAACGTAAATCAAGCAAATGAATTATTAAGCAATCAAAATTTATTAAATTTAATGATGAACCCACGTCAGGAGCCAAAAGATCTATTTAGTAATTTAACTAAAGATCAGCGCATGATGTTGGCGTTTAGCGCAATTAAAGATGCAGGTATGACCTTGCAAGGTCAAGAAGGTAATACAACAGTAGAACTACTAAACAACTTTAGAAAAGCTGCGGCAGCTACTCAAGCTCGGGAAGCAATGGCAAATTCTGCGGCTATACTGCAAGGAGCCGGCACGCCACAACAAAAATTACAATTTTTAACAAATGAGCTTACGTCAGGCCGTATTACTCCAGAGATGTATAATGCCTTAACGTCTCAAATAAATCGTGAATTGCAGACTGTTAAACAGCAAGTAGGTGGTATCGAAGGCGCTCAAGTTGCAATTAATACAGTTGAAGAAATGCAGCGCCTGATCAGTGACAATCCTAATTTAACAACAGGATTTTTTGGGTCAATTTTGAAATTTGCACCATTTACCAAGGCTGCCGAGCTAGAAACTTTATCAGACACTCTACGCTCAAAAATGGCGCTTGGTGCTCTACGGGCTTTGAAAATGGAAGGTGGCGCGACGCTTGGAGCAGTGTCAGAAAAAGAACTTAATTTGTTAGAATCTGATATTGCTAAATTAAAAGTAGGTCAAAGGGCCGGATTTATGCAAGATCAACTTGCTAAAATTAAAACAAGATATGAAAGCATAATTAAAAAAGCTTACAAATTAGCAGAAGCAGATCCTACGTTAAAAGCAGAATTAACTAGACACTTTGGTGCAGACGCATCAGCCTTATTAGGTGATGCAGAGCCGTTAAGTTTAGAACAGATTAAAGAGTTGTACGGGGGCGGTTAATATTATGGAAGATGAATATGAAGAGCTAATGAAGATGGTCCAAAGGGCGCACAACGCCGGAGACACTGAATCTGCTCGAAGACTTGCTGATGAAGCTAATAAATTACTTGATGCAGACGGAAGAAAGTCTCTCGCATCTGGCGCTATGCGTGGAGCTGCGGAGACGATGGATCTTGGTGCATCTATTACTGATCGTATTTTAAATTTGCCACTAGAAATTACGCAAAAACTTGGATTGTTAGAGCTATTTAGAGATGCAACCGGTATTGATATGGGCAGCTCAGACGACATTGTAATACCACAAAGAGATCCAGAAGCTCCTACTGTAAGATCAGGTCTTGCCGAAGCTACTGGTGGTTTTAGTGAGTATCAGCCCCTAACAACTCGCGGTGAATTTGGTAGAACAGTAGGAGAGTTTGCAGGCGGTGCGGCGGTTCTTCCGATTGGCGGACCTTTGAGATCAATTGCAAGCTCGTTAGTTCCTGCACTTGGAAGTGAAACAGCCGGACAGCTAACAGAGGGAAGTGAATATGAAAATTTAGCCAGATTTGCAGGAGCACTGGGATTTCCAACAGCGCAAGCATTATCAACTCCTGTACTCCGACGAATGGTGAAGGGGCCGTCTGATGAAATCTATGCTAATTTACCAAGCAGTAATAGGTCTTCATCTGTCCAAACATTACAAAATGAAGGAATTACTGACATTAGTGCAGGAGCGCAGATTGGGTCACCTACTTTAATGAAATTAGAAGGTAGAGCAGGACCATCGTTGATAGCAAAACAACAATTAACCTCCTCGATTTTAAGACAAGCAGGTACAAACGCTGACCTTGCTACGCCCGAAGTTATAAATGCTACACGTAAAAGAATTGGCAAAGTTTATAACATGGCTGACGACGCTGCCGGTGGTGTACCTACAGAAGCAGAAGGTAATCTTATGTTAAGCGCTTTAGCTAAAGCGCAAGGCGATATGACAATTGGTGACGTTCCGCGTAATTTGGAAAAAATTGTTTTAGATTTTTCTGAAGCAGTTTTGGAAGGTAGAGTAATTAATGCACAAAATATTAGAAGCACGAGAAAAAAACTAAACGAAGCAATGACTAAATATGCCAAATCTGGCGACATGATCCAATACGACTTAGCCTACGATATGAAAGAAATATTGGACCAAATGGTCTTACGACAGATACCTGATGCATTAAAACCTAGTTTGCGTAACGCAAACAATCAGTACAGAGCTTACCTGACAATGGAGCGAGCTTTAAACAGACAAGGGATAGATGCAGGAGCAGGTTTACTTACTCCCGAGGCGCTTTCGTCGGCTACAAAAACACGCGAAGGTACAAGTTATTTAAAAGGCACAGGAACCGAAGTAGCAGATATTGCTCGAGCTTCTCAAGAAGTGCTCTCGCCGTTACCATCGGTTATGGCAGGTGGCGAAAGAACTTTTGGGAATTTACCATTTGCAAAATTATTTAATGTAGTGCCTAGAACTTACGCTAACATGGCTCAAGAAACGCTACCACTAAGCACAAGTCAGGCAGTATTTCCTAGCCTGTTTGAGCGCCTCATACGCCAAACAGGCGGCTTGTTAAATATCAACTAGCTTTCTTTGATTTCTTTTTAGGAGCTTTGCCACCTACCCAAGCTTCATTAGTCGGTGTTGCAGGATCATCTGCGCGAAGCGTACCATCTGAATTTCGAGCTCTTTTTGGTTTTGCTGCCTCAGTAAGTGCTTCTAGCTCTTCGGCTTGACGTTTAATTACTTCCGCAGCATCTGTGCAAGCCTGCATCATTGCTCTTGGATTTGATATTCTGTGTGGAAGCTCCAAAAGCATAACTAAATTTTTTTCTTTATCGCTTAACATTTTATTCTCCGTGACGTTAACATTATTTAAACTACCATATGTCGCTTGTTTTTCAATAGTATAAGCTATATCTTGCCGATATACCTCTGAGAGCCTCTTGCCTGTAGGCTCTTACACTTCCCCGAGCCTCTTCCTCATTACGATGCTCGGGGTTTTTTTTATTTCATCCCCGAAAAAAACTTTGCTTTTGTGTTAACTTGGGGTTAACAATGTGATTCTATATAAAAAAACGGAGGTTATAGAATGTTTAATAGTAATGAATTTCAACCGCATATTTTGAAGTCAGATGAAATCGAGAGTAAGATTTTATCTATTACACCAAGTTTGGCGGCAAAATGGTTGCATAATAATAATTATGGTAACAGAGCAATAAGCCCTAAAGTTGTAAGGAATTATGCACACCAGATGAAATTAGGCCGATGGATGTTGAGTCCGCAGCCAATTGTCTTTTCTAGACAAAAAGGTAGATTACTAGACGGGCAACATAGATTATGCGCGATTGTAGAAAGCAAACAAACAATCAAAGCACACTGCTCACTCGTCAAAAATGACGCAGTTTTTAAAGTTTTAGATCAAGGTAAAAATAGATCTAATGCTGATATTTTAAACTTACCGAATACTATTGTTGGCCCAATGCAGTTTTTATTGCGTATTGATACGCATAGAAATATCAAAGTAGTTTCGACTGATATAGAGCCTTTTTTAAACTCTACTTTGCATCATCGTTTAAATCATATTGTTGAGACAATACAGCCAAAAGATAAGCGATTTAAAAACATGCCATTTCGAGCAGCATTTGCCGTGGCAACCTGTACAGGCGCAAATTACGATAAATGCTCTGAGGCGTATCGTGCATTATCTCATTTAGATTTTGAAAACTGTAATGAGATAATGAAAACCTGCTATTATCAATTTGACCGAGGTTTTGAGATGAGCCGCGTAAACAGTAACAACCGCACTAACGAATATTTTATTAGAGGTCTGTATCTTTTTTATAATTTAGATAGCGGAAAATCTTCTATCAAAATAAGTGAACAGTTTAAGTATGAATGTAAAAACAAAGTCAGGTTAGTGATGGAAACGTGGAGGAGCGGCAAATGAAACTGGATGATGTAATGGTCGATCTCTTTAATTGTGATAAGTCAGAGCGACGTAGAATTTTAGAAGAAACAATTTACCAAGTTAAGTGGCAAAACATGCGTAGAGTTGAGCGGCAAAACATTAGAGAAAAATCTATGATTCATCGCGGCACTGCAAAGACAGAGGTAATTAAAAATGATTAAGTATTACACTTTCATGGTGCTAACCTACTTCGTGCAAGGCGAACCACTAACCTATAACATATTGTTTCCATCTTATGACGCGTGCAGCCATTCTAAAGCCGCTATGTACGCCATAACAAGACCGTATGTAGATGATGTTCACATTCGTTGCAAAGGCACTCACCACGCTTCTAATGAGCTTGTAAAGCCAAAGCCACGGCCGAAGGTAAATAAATGACAGAGCTACCGGAACATTTTGCAATCGCTCAAAAGATTATTGAAAGAGCTGAGCGTGGCATACCACAAGACCGGTGGATACGAGGCGACCACGAGATGGTCGCCTTTGTAAAAGCTATGATTGATCTGTCTGATGCTTACGCTCGACTATCGCAAGAGATGATTGATAAAGGCTCTCAGTCGATGAGCATCGACCCAAAGAACACTTAAACAATAGACAAGGCGAGTTCCAAAGTTTCTTTGTTTCGCCTTGTCCACCCTTTTCCGTAAATTTTAAAATCATCAAGAGACTCATAGTATTGCTGTCTGCCGTGATGATATTTATCAAGCGCGTCTTTTGGGGTTAAATCATGGCAAGCAGCAATTGTCTTACTGCCTATTATGCCATCTGGTTTTGCTGAAACCGCACGTTGCAATATCTTTACACTTCTACGACCTCCGGCATTATAAGCCATATCTGCAACACAAATATCCAAACCGCTAGGTAATTGGTCGCCGCGCACATTATCCCAGTATTGTGTTTTAACAAAAGGCTTCACATCTTCTTTTGTCAAAGCTTTCATAACATCTTTAGGCGCAGGCTTGCCAGTATACTTTGCCCAATTCCATGCAGTAACGCCCCACATTGTAGAGCCTTCATTACCATGCCCGTCACCTTGAGCATTACCAGAATCTCTCTGGTCGTCTTGAAACGCTCCTTCGTGGACCATAAGCATATCAAAAAACATATCCCAATTTTTTTGCATGTTATTCTCCTACTGGTTCTTTGTTACCACAGACACGCTCATACACCATGTCAGAGGTGTAGCTTTCTGCCCATTTATTTTCCGTAAAAGTACAAAACTCCCACAAATCATTCATGTCCGCATTAATTAAATCTAGGTTATCTTGTTGAGCCGACACAGTGCCTTGCAGGTGCTCTAAGTCATGCACCAGTCCAGAAATATACCAGACCAATGCAACTAGCTGTACAGCCATTGCAAACGCAAGTGTGATGTTGACCTTCATTTTTTCTTAGCTTTTTTCTTTGCAGTGGCGCTTAGATCTTTAAAATGAAATAGCTTCTTGCTTGTTTTGCCGTGTCTCGCTCCAGAGTGCAAAGAGCCGTCCGGCATTTTGTGAGTGCCGCCTTTGTGCTCTGTTCCATCCCTAAAATAATGTTTCACACCTTTAGCCATTTCTTTTACCCTCCAGATATAATCTTAAACAATTAACTAATGTGTTCAAAGATACTGCGGAAAACAACATAATCCATTGCCACATTTCCATTTACTTATTCCTCTTAAAAAATGCTGTTGCGCCACGTACACCGAAGCTTGCGCTGATGGCTATACCTAGACTGTAAAAATACCAATCCGGAGCTTTGTTGAGTTGCTCAAAGCCTCTCTCGACCCAACCCTCTGCCGCCGGTATCCAACATAAAATTAAAGGCAAACTTAAAATTATTACGAACCACTCGTCCTTCCAAGAAGAGCGAGAACCTTGCGCCATAATGCGCTCCCAATCCGCCACCGAGGTCTCTTTTGAGAGGAGGATTTTACTCCTCGTTTCGGCCTCTGTGAGCTTGAGCTTTGCGTTTGCTTGTTGAGCTTGCGTTTTGGCATTGAGCCACCCTCCTGCTAATTCAGCTATCGGCCCTATCAGGCTTTGTAACATCGATATCTCCCCTAAATGTCTTGGTTTCTTTGCCTAACCATAATGCAAACGAGGCGCTTAGCATAGCGGTCACTATCGAAACGAACGAGCTTTGAGCCACACTTGGGTCTGGTAGAGTCATATACCACATACATACTTTCCAAGTTAAAACTATCTGGCAAAGAAATGCTAGTCTCGGTAATATTTTTAACTCGTCAATATAACTAGCTGTTAGTTTTACCATTATAATTCCTTACATATGCATTAATAATTTTTTTATCACGGGTGATTATAACAACTTTTCCGGCTTTGTCATATAATATGTATTTATTGCGCCATTCTCTTAATATCACCGCTCTATCTTGATGCAAACCACCTTGCTGCTAGTGTTAGTCACTAAAACTTTAGCGTCCTTCAGCGCGTCTTTACACGCCTCCTCAGAGCTATGGCTCGATATGTGGTAATGATCAAAAGTTCCACTGAGTAATTGTAACCACAATAGCACCCACATTTCTACCAACGTCCCTGCCATTTACCCAAGAAGTAGAATAAGCAGAACAGGATACCACCAGAGATGACAAAAATAAAAGCACCAATAGTAAAGTTAATAATTGCATCGATTTGCTCTTGCTTCCGATATAGCTCATCTTTTCGCCTTTTTCGCTGCTCCGCCTCGATGGCGAGGACTTCCTTCCACGCGCTCGGGCCGTATACAAATGAGATTTCGTCCTTTAAAGTCTGGCGCATTTCCTTAAATTTACGCTCATTATTCCATATTAAGATAGCATTTTCCTCGTCGCTACCTTTAAAAGTTTTTTTCCAAAAGGGTGGGTTCTCCTCACGTTGCTGAAGCATAGCAAAATCCGAGCAGGCTTTGCCCCACTGATTCAGTTGGCCGGCAATTTCGGTGAGATCCTTACCGGCACTTACAGCTCCCTTGATGGCCTTAAAGCTTCCTGTGGCCAGAGCGACGCAACCACTGATTGTAACCGGATCGATTTTAGCCTCCTAAAAACGTGATATTCAGTAGCAGCAATAAACTAGCGCCAGTTAAGGCGATCATTATTGCTTCGAGACGCTTTATCTTATTGTACAAATCCTTGAACTGTATGCGGATCTCAGTCTTAATTTCTGCAACCTCGACCTGCATGTCATCCATACGTTCATGCGCTGCGGAAGTAGTGCGTTTAGCCATAATAAATATCCTTCT
>CESX01030328.1_pt1 | contig 13377 bp, 7 predicted proteins | sample 326941 | NCBI WGS metagenome assembly CESX01 (sample SAMEA2622357, study PRJEB7988) | marine metagenome | isolation source: saline water (ENVO:00002010), including
GGATGACCGGGGCCGCGAACGTGCGGCCTTCGGTTTCATCCAAGAGAAAACTGGTGCCACGTTGGTGAAGTTGCCAAAGACTTACACCGTTGACTTCGCTGCACTCCGTGACAACAAGGTTGTCTCGTTTGGCGAATACAAGTACCGCAACATGGTGTGGGGTGATTACAAAACAATCGTCCTGAGTCTCAAGAAGTTTCTTGCGGCAACGCAACTGTACGAAACGACTGCTTGGCGAACGTACTTTTATGTCGAAGACAAGAAAGGCGATATCAGGTACGTTGACATAACAACCTCGTCAAGATTGAGCGGGGCACCGAGAACAGTCAGCATCGGCGGACGCACCAAACTCACACGGGACTTCAACGACATTGAACCTGTGTGCCACATTCCGATCAATCAATTTTCAAAGTTAGGGGTACGAGATGGAACAAGTAACGATCAATGATGGGTTCACGTTAGAACGTGGCGATGGATTCATCACCTACAACTTCAATCGAAAAGCCAAGCAAACGATGTTGGGTAAGCATTTGAAAGACCACTTGAAGTGGTACCCAAAAGCACGCACGCAAGGCAACCGCAAGTTTCTTGAAATAGACCATTTTGACCGTGAAGTATGGGGTCGCCGCATGTGGGTTCCCCGTGATGCGACAAGAACTGAACAGCAGTTTGGACTCACAATTCAGAAAAGCCTTGATGGTCTTGCCAACAACGTCGGCGGATACAACGTGTGCATCCGGTGCCGGCCAGAGGGCTTGCAAGAAGACATGGCAAGAGCAGGCGACATCGGCTTCGACACATTCTCTGGCACCATTGAACTTGGGGCCAACCGTGTCAACTACCCGACCGTCATCCATGAGTTATCTCATCTGTTGTGTTACCCGCACGCAAACCATGGCAACGCTTTTGGTGCCGCATACCTTTTAACTTTGCGAAGTTATGGATTCCCAACTAAGACTCTTAGCCGTACAATGGGACGCAACAGTCTTTGCTACTGGGCAATCAATCAAGACACAAATGATCGCCTTCGTAAAGCCCTTGACGTGGGCAAGGAAGTGATCCCCTGACGTGAGTTGAGCGGTTGTTCCGCTTGGTTCCTAGTGAGTGCCCGGAGGGGGGGTTTTCTCCCCTTCGGGTTTTTTATACTCCACAAGGATGTACGTCGCGGCCTGCTCTCCATCTTCGCACCAACGCTTTCGGGCGTTCAACCCTGCAACGATTGAATCGTCTGTCAACAAGCCTGAGTCAACAAGGCCATCAAGTGTGGTCTTCAGCATGTTGTCGATGTCTGGTCTACGCAGGTGCGGGGTGCCGTGCATGGCCTTCTTGTTCTTGGTGGTCATTCGCATGGCAAACGTGATGTCCATCTCGCAGTGTCCTTCGATCACAAGGTCGGGACATTGATCCAGAACAGCAGCCTTGATGGCTTTCCTGTAAGAAGCAGACTTGCCCTTCGGGACGTAAACCTGAACTCGGTTACCAAGCCTTCTGGCTCTGGGCCGTGGCTGGGGAACAGCCTGCTCAGGCACAATAATTTTTATCTCGATCACACAAACACACTAACACAACGAAGGAGTTGACAATGAGGTGGGACAAAAAGACTGGATGGAATGCATCGTTTGACGAACTGACCCAACTTTGCACGACCTTTCCCAGCATTAACATTTCGCAGCAACTTGTACGAATGGACGGGTGGCTTCGGGCAAACCCACGCAAGCGGTACAAGAACTGGGAGCGATTCGTACACAACTGGCTGTCCCGCGAGGAGCCGCCAGCCGAGCAGGTGGTGTTGAGCGAGACAGCCAACGCTGCGTTAGATGAGATGATCCAGTTGGCTGAAAAGCATGAGACTGGATACAAGCGTGACGATTGTGCTGCTGCATTGGCTTTGATGTTTGTAGCACAAGGCTCACTGCCAGATGCTGTCAGTAAAGAAGAAGATTTTTACAATGAGGTCAAGCGTTGCTGGTGGGAGTATGTGTATTATCACGACCACTACAGACGATTTGGAACGAAGCGTTCGCTCCAGTCTTTCCTTACTTGGGACAAATGGAAGGGACCACATGAGTCAACCGACTTCGCAACCCACTGAACTTACCGCAGGAATGCTGCATGACCTACCGGAAACGATGTACCGGCAGCACGCTGGCATCAACTTCTCTACGTTGAAAGCCATCGCACAGTCACCGCTGCATTACCAGCATCAACTCACTGCAAAGCACACACCCACCGCCAGCATGCGTTTGGGGACTGCTGTTCACAGCATTGTGTTGACACCCGATGCTTTTGATCTGGACGTGGCTGTTGCCCCATCCGTCAACCGGCGTACCAAAGCAGGCAAAGAAGAGATTGCTGAGTTTGAGCGTGTCAACGCAGGCAAGGTGGTAATCACCAAGGATGAGTTTGACACAGCCCAGTATGTAGCAGACTCAGTTGCTAAGTGTCCACATGCCAGCAACGTGTTGGCGGCAGCACCACAACGAGAGCAAATGGCTCTATGGAACTGGGGCGAAGACGGTGCTTTGTGCAAGGGCAAGATTGATGCTCATGGCAAAGGCTTGCTGGTGGATCTCAAGACCAGTGCAGACGTGAACCTGAACACGGTGCGTCACCGCCTATCTTCGTTCCACTACGACGCTCAGATGGCGTTCTACGCCGCAGGACTCAAAGCCTGTGGTAACCCAGTCGAACAAGTAATTATGGTTTTCGTTGAGAACACCGCACCGTACGGAGTTACGGTGGTAGAGGTGGCTCAAGAATGGATTGAACTCGCAACTAGGAGGTGCGAACTATGGCTCAAGAAAGTTTTGGATTGTACGATGGAGGACAAATGGGATCGGGGACCGGGGGGGATCGTCCTGATGGAACCGCCCGCTTGGATGAAGCCCTCCTGAAGGCCCAAGCAGAAGTCGGCGGCGTAGCCAAAGACGGACGCAACAGCCACCAGAAGTACGACTACGTTTCTGCGGAACAGCAACTCGCCCACGCCGGCCCCGTGCTTCGGCGTAACGGACTGGTGTTCTCGCAGACATCAATCACCATCATCAACAGCGGCAACGAACACCTTGTTATGGATGCGGAGTATCAACTCAGCCACCCTAACAGTGGACAGACTCGGTGCTTCAACAAGCAGTTGCCGATTGCTGGACGTGGTGATCTAAGCAAGGCTGCCTTGGCAGCACAGACCACTCTTCTCAACTACGCACTTCGTGACCTGCTCCTGATCCCTCGGGGTGAGCAGTTTGAAGTGGACAGCCTTCCACCAGAGGCGGGTACGGTGCCAAATAAGGCGGCGGGATTGGATGTACCACCGGCACCGGCCCGTCCTCTGGCGGACATGATCCGGGCTTTTGAAACCTACGCGGTTGCCGGCGGGGAAGACGGCTGGGCTGATCGGGTCAAGAAATTTTACGGGGTCGCATCGTTGAAAGACCTCAGTACCCAGCAAGCCACGCAGGTTTGGGGTAGACTTACACAACAGGGCAAGATAAAGGAGGCCCAAAATGGCGAATGACAAACCTAAATACGAAAAAGTCGAAGAGAGCGGTAAAGGCGTTTACTGCCGCTTCTACAAGAATGAGAAGTTTGACAGGAATGACCCAGATACCACCCAGCCAGTTGGCTCGGTATTCTTCACATTGAACGGCAAATCCTACAAGGCTGGCCTTTGGCAAGAGAGGCCAGATGACAATGGAGAAAAGAGATGCGACTACTCTGGTCGCGTCGAGGTAAAGGTCGTTAAACAAGAATCCTCGTCAAGTCAGGCAGCGGCTCCCTCCACTGCTGCCAATGACGATATCCCGTTCTAATCCACCCTAGAACTGGATTCCCTCCTGCCCCCCTCGGCTGCCCAGCGAGGGGGGTTTTTTATTTGTCTCGCTTCTCTTTCAACACAGCCCCGTACAAACGAAGTGCTTCGTTGCGAACAACGCGACCAGCCCTGACCAACTCCAACTCGTCCTTGCGTGAACCATCATGTTCAGCAGTGTCTTGGATGGCTCGCACCTGCTTGAGTCCCTGCTTGATCTTGCGGTTCGCAGACTCGAAGCCACCGGGGGCATGGATAATCAAAGCCAACTCAAGGTAGTTGGGATCACGCTTCTCGATCTCTTCCATCTTCGGCACGTCACCGGCTTCAGCCGCACTGTTGTAAGCAACGTAGACCTTCTGTGTGTCGGCTCGCAACTCACGATAGACCGTGTCCCGATCACGTTCAGTCACCGTTCCGACAAAGGTGCGAAGCCACGGAACATCCTCACGCGAGGTGCCCATGATCTCCATTGCCTCTTCGTCTGTGACTGCTTCGGCCAATCGTGAAAGCCTGCCAACGGTTCGTCCAATGTCACCAGAGAAGGCTGAGTAGACATGGCGGAACACCTCTGGCTCTTGGTCAATGAACCCCGGCTCGTACTGGTCACCACCAGTAACCTCGTTCATAAACGCAGCCAAGTCTTTCCACATATCAGGCGTGGTATCAAATCCCTGTTGTGATCGCGGACCTTGGTACCCGAAACTTTGGTTTGCGTAGATACGATTGCCTGCAAAGTTGCGGTTCAGTGCTAAGTCGGCAAGAGGTTTGACCGGCGTAGGAACTGCGGATGAAGCAAAGTTGGCCGTAACGCCGGAACCCGAGATTGGGTTGAACGTGTCCAAACCAGTCATGGCAAACCTGCTAAGTCCATCTTTGAGTGACATTGTGCCGTTTGCCACCTCGGCTGTTGTAGTACCCACGTTGTAAATCATGTGGAAGCCGTAGGGAAGCGGAACCTTCATGTAATCGCCGCCCGATCCGGGGATCATAAAGATGGCGTGGGATCGCTTCTCCCACTCAGGGATCAAGTCGTATCCCATCAGTCCAGTGTCTGGATCTTCTTCATCCACGGCTGCGTTCCAGTAAGTAGCAAGAACACCCATGCCAGAAAGGCCGGCAACTATTCGCTTGCCGTTCTTTGATGTGATCGTGCTTTCAACCAGACGAGCGGAACCTTGCAGACCAGCGTTGGAATACAAGTAAAGCATATTCAAGGCACCGCCCCAAGTGCCCTTACGGCTAAAGTCAACCGTAACGTCACGGGCACGAAGTGCTGCCTGCTCTTTGGACATGCCACCCTCTTTACTTACAACGTAAGTTGACAAACGTGAAACATTCTCAAGGGCTTGCCCAACATCCAGAATCCAACCAAAGGCTTTCTTCCAGCCAGATCGTGTAACCCTGCCGCCGTTCTTCAAAGCCCGCCTTGCCTTACGCATATCGTCAGCAATGGCATCCAAGTCAAGTCGTGAGTAGCCAGCCTGACGGCCACCCTCACTTATCATCTCTTGGTACTCAGATTCAAGTGGGCCTGCCTTGCCAAACTCGTGACCAAGAGTGGTCTTCAGTGCATCACCTAACTTACGAAGGGTGGCAAGACCTTTGCCCTGCTCGGCTGACTGAGCAAGAACAGCGGTCTGAGCATCACGAACAATGTTCCGCAGCATGAACTCAGGTGCAAACTGCGTAATCATAAATCGCATGCCGCTGATGACCATGTTGCTTCCTCGAAGCAAAGTGTCAGCAACACTGTTGCCGGCGTTGGTTGACTTGTTAAGGACTGCCACCAACTCTGGACTTGCGACTTCGATGTAGACAGTGTCACCTGCCTTCTTTTGTTTGCCGTTGATTCGCATGTCCCTTTCCAAGTGGACAGTCTGCACTTCTGGCCGGCTGGCGTATCCATCTACGCCCTCTGGCTTATCAGCAACTACATTAAAAAGACTAGGTTCGTTGAGTGCAATCGCACCACGCAGCAAACGATTGGCCGTGCGGTTCTTGTAGATTCGGGCAAGAACATCACCACGCCGCATCAAAGCGTTGGACAGCACGTCAGGGGCACGTCCTGCTCTACCCTTGGCTTTCCGCATACCCGTGCCGCCCTTGCCCATTTCGGTACCCTTGGGTCCGGGCATGACTGCATCCATCTCACGGCGTGTCTCGGCCTCGATGGGATCGGAGATGCCCTGCAACGGAACGTAGTGGTTGTACGTCTTGCCAAGAGTAATCTCTTCATCCAAGGTAATAAGCCCAGCCTCTTGAAGAAGAGACAGGTTTTCCAACTGGATGTTCTGGAGCATGCCGCCCAACTCTTGGAAAGCCATGGAGCGTGGGTCAGCAGCAATGCCGGCAATGATTGCATCAGCCTCTGCGTTGGTCATGCCCGAACCACCGTCAGCCATGTCAGGGTTGACCTTGGCAATTTGAGCGTTACGTTCCTTGGCATGCAATGCGTATGCGTACTCTTCCAACTCAGAGTCTGAGATGTCGTTCTCCGCCATCAACTGAGCGAAGGGCTGGATGGTGTCATCGCGGTAGTCTTGGATACCCTGCTGGATCTTGGCATCTTGCAAACGAACACCGCTGTAGAAATCACGGTCTTCACGCAACTTGCCACGGGACTTCAACTCGTCGCGTGCATGACGAAGATCAACAAACCTGTCAATTAGGCCACGTTGCACTCGGGTGCTGAGATCATCGACAAACTCCATGTCGCCTTGGTTGCCACGAATGGAGGCACGGATGTTGTAGCCACTAACCAGACCCGATTCGCCACTCTTGCTGTGTTCCACATCAGGCTTACCAAAGTTTGCCTCTCCGGGCATGGCACTTCTTGCACTGCCCACTTCAGACAAGTTAAGGGACAACCCGCCAAACTGCATAAACGTGCCGGAGATTCCAAGGTGGTGTTTGTGTGCTGCTGGAAGCCTGAACGTGCCGGCAAGTGGCACTTCTACACCACGCATGCTCACCAACATCGGCTTGTCTGACTTCAATACGTGCGAGGCACCATTTCTCAACTGCCCTATTTGCCTACCGACATTCATGTTAAACTGGGCACGAATCACACCAATGTTCGTGATGCCTGTGAAACTGCCGCCCAACTGATTACCCTTGGCGTGATGATTGATCTCTTGGCCTACGGGGAAAGCCGATGTATCTGACGATGCCACCACATCGCTTTTCGCATCAAAGGTAACTTGGACTCTAGGAAGGTCATTCATAAACATGCTAGACCGACCAAACGAGGTTGTAATGTCGCCGGGGTTATCGACTACGGAAGCCACGCCGGCATATTCAGTGTCTACAAACTGGCCTTCAGCCTTGACAAAGTGACCAATCATATTGCTGCTCTTGTCAGCAATGTTGCCGTCAATCTGGAAACCAATTAACTGGTAAACCGAACCGTCTTTGCCCACATAGGTATGCATTGGCAGGGGTTTGCCAAGCGGGGCGGTTTCGTAGTTAAGTTTTAGCAGCGGTGTTTTGGTGTTTGGATCAAGCAGATCATTGATTGGGTGGTGAGTACCACCAAAAGATCCACCCTTACCCTTACGGCTTTGCTCCTGTGTTGGGGTAGACGCATTTAATCCCGGCAGGTCTATGCCCAACGGCGTGCCGTCAAGATCAGTGTTAACTCCGGTGTCCATCAACCGAGTGATATTGCTGATATCAGACATAGAAGGCCAGTTGCGAAGGTCTTGACCAAAAGTCTCTTCGTGTGCAATCAAACTGGAAATGTCCTGCTGCAACACCAAACCAGTTGGGGCAACAATTAGAGGGAACACTCCGCCGGTCTTGCCACGATGTCTGTTTCCTCCCTCGGGTGCGTAAGATAGGGCCACCGATATGTTGGATGCCATGTACGAACCGGGACCAGCGGCACCAAATGCAGAAGTAACAATTCTTCCCCCGTCCTTCAGGGTGCCCCCGTGGAACATCACCAAAGGATCACCATCGGCATCAGTTAAATCAACGCTTGAGTCCTCAACAAATCTCTTTGCTTCAGGTCCGAACATATCAAGTTTGATAAACCTCCCCGGTTGCTCGCCACCCATCTTAAACATTCCAACATTGTCACGGTCTACTGACAGGCTGGCACGAAGGTCAAAGTTTTTAGCAGGGTCTTTCTCTGCTACACGGAATGAGTTGTCAATATCTTTGACCAGCCGGCGGGCCGCTCCGAGTGACCCCATGCCCTCTACCAATGAACGGGACTTCCATCCCTCTGGAGTAGCCTCCGGGTTTGCTGCTTCCCATTCAGTCAATGCAGCGTCTACCGCATCAGTGTCAACACCAACCGCCTGCAACTCAGCACGCATAGATCGTTGTTCACCTGTTGTCAACTGACGTGACCTGCCAGACAAAAGGCTTGCGATGTCATCGCCACGGAACACTTCCGATGCTTCGATTGGAGAGTCAGCAATTGCCTTCACACCGCGAGTTGGCTTCTTGCCTTTCGCCGCCGCCTTGGCTTGCTGCTGGCGTGAAGCACTGACCCGACCACTGGTGGTCCGTGAGACAACCCAGATAGCAGCCTGTGCCTCTGCGGGGTCCATACCCGTCTTTTCAGCAATCTTGCGAACAAGAATGGTGCTGGCTAAGAACTCGCCTACGTTGGACATCCGCTTGTTGAAGATCCCGTAGGCACGGGCCATCAGAGTGTCACCAACGACTTGGCTCAGATCGCCGTTCAACGCCTTACGGAACGCAGTGACCTTGAGGCCACTCAACTCCATTTCTTGTTCAGTCTCCGCCGTCAGGGCACGAACAGTGTTGTTCATGTCAGCACCAAGTCCACCATGACGTTCGACCGACTCACGAATTGCAGTCGGGCTAAGGGTTCGACCTGAGTCCTTCCAGTCTTTAATAACACCAAGGCCAACTTTTACTGAAGCCTCAACTGACTTGCTAGGGCTAGTCGCCGCCAACACACCAGCCAAACGCCAAGGTTCAATCTCCATACCCTGAGCCGCTTTGTCAATCGTCAGGCTGGCGGCTTGGTACCACTTCGCCATTGGCCTGCCCATCTCGGCAGCCTTTGTCAAGTGAGCCACGGACGGGAAAGACTTCAGGTGGTCACGAATGCTTTCGGCAGTGGCTCGCCGGCCAACCTTACCAATTTCATCATCCGTGAGGTACGCCACGTTGCGGCCAAGAACATCACGAGCAAGGACACGCTTGCCGTCACTGACCCTTCTGCTGGCACGCAGGCTATGGCTGTCCTCCGCCTCTTTGCCCTCTTCCACTGGAAGGTCAAGTGCCATTGCTTCGGGCGACGGAATAAACACTTTTTGCTCTGCGAAAGGACGCTCTTCGTACGGAACAAAATCAACCTCACCCGCTGTTGGGATGCTGCCGTCTTCACGACGCAAGTGTCCTCCGAAATGCATGAAGGCATTCTGCATGCGTGTCTCTGCAATCAAAGCAGGCAATGCACCCTCGGTGTACATCTGTGAGTGCTGAACAACTGCGTTCTCTTCACCAACCATGCCGAAGGACGATCCCTCTTTGGCGTGACCAAAGATATCGTGAACGACACGGAACACATCGTTGTGTGTCAACTCATACTCGCCACCACCGTCAGTTGGGACAGTGATGCCTGTTCTTTCCATCAATGGATGGTCGCCCAAGAAGTCGCCACCATCCTCTTGGATTGTAGGGTAGAAGACCAAAGTCTTTTCGTCAGCAACTTGGTCACGCATCTTCTTAGAGGGCGACCGTTGATCTGGCGAGCCTTTGACTGGTGGCTGGTACGGCTCCATGCCTTCCTGCGAGTGGGCAACAAAGTTGTATCCACTTTCGAGAAGCAGATTGAACTGAGCCATGTTCTCACCCTTGAACTTGTTATAGGCTCGGACTACTTGTTCATCGTATGGCTTATGCTCTACGGATTCCAACTCGTCGGCAAGCCGGCGGTGCAACTCTGAATCCACCTCAGTAACTGCTGTGTTCAGACTTGGCAGCCCAACACCTTTGGCGTAGTCGTTTGCAAGGCTACGCAACTCAGTGTTTTCACCATTGCTAACGCCACGGCTAAACCGTAAGTCAACTTCAGACTCGCCACGAGAACGCCGCCCATGGTGACGCTTGCGTTGCCTCTGAATCTGACGCTGTTCTGGTGTTGATGCAGTAGGGCTTAAGTGGTCTGCAATGTCCTGAACCATCTGGTCAATTTCAGAGATGGTTCCAACCTCTGATTTAAGGCGGCGGTTCAACTCTTCCAATGGTGAGACAGTGTCTTCAGAGCCAGCACCCTTGACAACCTCTTGGGCCTCTTGGTCGGTAGCAGGCTTCACAACCTCCTTGCCACCTTCAACTGTGCCAACGTGTGCAGTCGAGAAAGGCAAGCCTTCCATCTGGGCCTGCATCGCACCAATGTAAATCTGAGCATCACGGCCAAGCACCCCGTACTGAGCAAGCCGTCTACGGAACCAGTCAGCAACACGTTGAGGTGTAGACGCATCTGGGTTCAGGTCAGAATGCAAACCAACTCTTCGAGCAAGTGTGGCATTTGTGTCTGCCGTCATTTCAGCCCGAAGGCCATCAACGGCTTGGCGAATAGCAGTGGCCTCTTTTGTTCGGCCCTCTTGCTCAAGTTGTTCGATTGTGCGGGTAATGTCTTGGGCAACATCCTTGCCGCCATCGTCTTTCATATCCTGAACCAGCGAATCCATAAACTCGCTGTCCGTAGGCTCTCCGTAAATTTTAGACAGTGCTTCCCTGAGATCATGTTCTTGATCTCTATTCATCCACTGGCCCATCATGCCGCTTTCGGCAATTGAAGCCGTCAACGCACGGTGCAACTCAGGATTATCACGTTTGAGATGGTGGTCAAACTCATGGAGCATGATGTCAATCCATGTTCTTTCGACCTGCTTTTGAGAATCAAGCATGATGACATCGATTGCCTTGTCTGTCATCAAACCTTCGTTAACTAGGCTTACCTGTTCACCGTCAGCGTTTGTGCCCTGCATGAACACAACCTTCTTGCCAAGTTTACGACCCGCCTCAACAACAGATTTTTGCTCTTGCGTCAAATCAGATTCTGAGACTTCCGTAACTGTAACCCCCGTATCTTTCTCTTCTTCTTTCCCCTGCTGTCCTTCAATAAGGCTTGCTGTTTGATCTGCAATGGACTGTTCGGTACCGCTTACCTGAAATCCTCCCAGTGCTTGAAAGTTTGGGTTGCCTTCTGCAAAAAAGTCTGCCGCGTCTGCTGGTGCCAAGACTTGCTTGCCGCCCATGTAATCACTTAGTTGTGCCCCGTCCAGATGAATTACTCCCAACCCGCCAGCGATAGATGCTCTGCGAGACTGAAACTCGTGGACAGTATCAAGGTCAACCTTTTTTTGATCGAAAGCCATGACGCTAACAATGTTGCCTTCAGCGTCAACCAAAGCAACCGCACCATTAGATTGACCAGCAGTAAGTGAGTTAGACCCAACAAAGTTTCCAACAAACGCACCAAGCGTGCCATTGTCGGACGCGGCGGTGATTTGTGCTTCACTTACTGTGTTGGGATCAAACAGAACATAACCAGCACCAGCAGGCACAAGTGCCTTGCCCTCAGTCTGGTCTGGCGTAAGCGTGTCCAACTGGGCTTGAGTCAAAAGTGCAGCGGCCTGTGCCCCGCTTTCAACAAGCCTTATTTGACCAGCGGCAACGGCTTCGGCGTTGGCATCCATGCCGGCGGTATTTGTAGGTGCGTCAAACCCAATACCAATTCCAGAAGATCCTTCAGCACTGTTTGCTACAGCGGTAGCAACCATGCCAATTCGCTTTAGTTGTTCTTTTTTCTTATTGAGTGCCTGATGCTCTTGTTGGAATTGCGATGCACCAGTAGACACACCAAACGGAGCCATGCCAATCATGCCGGCTAAGAACACGTTCTGGGCTTCGATGTAGTTAAAGCCCTCGCCGGAGTCATTGCCAAAAATGTCACCGCCAACCATGTCATCCAGCATTGTCTGCACCAACTCGGTGCCACCCTCTTGGGTTGGTGCAACAACCAATCCGTAGCCCATGGTTTCGGCAAGCCTTCGTCGTGACGCAAGTCGCGTAGCACGTTCAACCGTGTTTGTGCCTTTGTACCTGTTAAGAGCCTTAGTCAATCCACTTTCGACACCCGCAGTTGCCCCAGTGCCCTTAAGTCGTTTCATCAAGCCGCCAACCGGCAAGAAGTCAACGCCACCTTTTAAAACTCCAACTCCAACAACTTTTGCGGTGTTGAACTCTTCATCCGAACCAGCCATTGTCATGGCAGACTCTTGCGTGGTACGAGTAGAGCCAACTAAGGCACCACCAATTGACCCTGAAGTTTTAGCAACAAAGCCTCGTCCAGCACCAGCCTTTGCCAACTGCATTGCTGTCTGTTTTTTAGCAAGATCAACTGCGGCTTTACCGGCTAATTTTTTACCTACTGCACCAGCAATGCCTGCACCACTCATGACCATGATGATGTCAGGTGCGGCAGATCCAAGCGTGTAAAGAGCCGCTTCTCCAGCAGTGCCCTTTTGCAACTCGTCACCTTCCTCTAGAACCATGGACCGCCTGCGTGTGGGGTCCAATAATTGTGGAAGCATTTGAAACGACCGAGCGATTGCAAAGTCATCCATCTGTTCTTGGCTGCCGTCTTCTTCGGCAAGACCAGAGAACACGTTGTACATATTCCTGACGCTTCCAAGAGTTTCACGCAGGCCAACTGTGTAGGCGTTTGCATCACGACGTGACGCTCCAGTCAGAGTGAAGAACCCTGCGGTGCCTTGACCAAAGAAATCTTCATTGCCGCCAAAGGCTGCGTATCGCAACACTTCCATACCGTCAGCCGAGTTGGGGCTGTGCCCACCCTCATTCAACAGGGATTGCAAATACTCAACGTGGGTCGCAGAAATGATGCCACCCGTAGCCTCCATTTGCTGGTCTACTTGGCGTGCATACTCATTGTCTTCCGCCAGACGTGCAGTGTGGGCACGACGAAGAATCTCAATGGCGGTAAGTTTGCCGTCAGACAGGCGGCGTGACTCCATGTTGCCTTGGTGTGGACCCTCAAGCAGAAACTGCAATTCTCCCCGACCGGCAAGTCGTGATTCAAAAGGATCTTCTGGCTCGTCAATCGTTCCTGTTACTTTAGTTGTCTCAGGACGGTCTTTGACTGCGTCTACAGATGACTTGTCTCTAGACTCCTGCGACTTAACAAGAGTGTCGATACCTTTCGGCTCAACGCCCATTTCAGTGAGGTTACGACGCAACTCTTCACGTTCTTTTTCATCCAGAGATGCGATGTTGGGCAACTCGATTGACTCACCCTTTGTGGGGTCAGCCATTTCAAGAGTAGATGCACCGATGTCATACAGGCGACCATTTGTACCAACTTGGTACTTCGGCTTTTTGGGGGTGGTCAAACCCTCGGTCAAAGTTTTATCTTCTTTGCCTTCGGGATCAATGCCGCCGGTAATCGGGTCAATGCTCATTAAAGATCCAATCCTGTGAGGTTTGCAACTGCTTCAGCACTTGGGCTTACTGGTTGACTGCCGCCACTATCATTACCTGCGGGGGGCTGACTT
>CESX01001697.1_pt1 | contig 13361 bp, 17 predicted proteins | sample 326941 | NCBI WGS metagenome assembly CESX01 (sample SAMEA2622357, study PRJEB7988) | marine metagenome | isolation source: saline water (ENVO:00002010), including
TGATATAATTGATGAAGTATCTGAAGATATATCTCAACAAATTAGTCCACAAGGAACAGAAACTGAAGTAACAGAAACTGTAAGAGAACAACCTATAAGACCAACAAGAATTTCTGCTCCTATGCCAGCACCAAACGTAAAAGCTAGTAATATTGAAAGAGATATAGCTTTAGGTGCGGCCGGAGATAGTCCGTTAAATCAAGCAATGTTAAGAAGTAGAGGTGCATAATGGCTGATGATTTAAGTGATTTATTTGGTGGTTTAGGCTCTATGAGTGATATTGGTGAAGAAAACCTAGTATCAACAGGTCCTACTGCAGGATCTACTGGTGCTATCGACATGTCTGATTTTGCAACAAACTATGCTGGTGTAGAACAGTTTCAAGGAAAAGAAGCCGCTGATCAATGGGCTTTATCAAATGCATCTGATTATGGTTTAGATTTAGCTTCTGTTAAAACATTTTTAGAAGAAGAAACTTTTAATCCAAGCGCTATGATTAACATAGAAACAGATTTTACTGTTGGTGGAACAGATACTGATTTAGATAAAGAGGGTTTTCAAGCAAGTAACCCTGGTGAATTAATTGTTACAGGAGATATAGATGTTCCAGCAACAATTACATATCCAGACAATGTTGATATATTTGGAGATAGCGCTGGAGCTACCGTTACTGCAGCACAAGAATTTGGAACTCCTGAATTAGTTATAGGAGAACCTGTATCTGGAACAGGTGGAATTACTGTTCTTAATCCTACTGGAGTAAGTTTCCCTACTACAGGATTTTCTCCACTAAATGATGCTTATAATATTTTAGCGGCAAATAGCGCTAATGTTTTTGGAGCTGGTGACGCCGCTAGAGATATAGGTAACGGCATAGATGGAGCAACATGGATAAATATGTATGAGGATGTTTTACCTCCAGAATATGTAAAAATGGTAGCCAACGCTTTTGGAATAGAATGGAATCCAAAAGAAGAAGAGGAAGAAGAAGAGGATACAACAACAATAATTGATGATGGTTCTGGAGGATCAGATATAGTGGTAATTCCTGGTTCTGGTGCAGGAGCCACAAATACTGGAGGAATTACAACAGTTGCTGAAGGTCCCGGAGGATCATATCCTAATCTTGGTTATTATACAGACGAAGGTTATGGCCCTTACTTTACACCTGATTCGTCTTTTTCATCTTTAACTCCTTTTGTTAGCCCTAATACAGGAAAAACTTTAGCTAATCTGTATGATGTAGGTGTTAACCCTAATCAATTCCTTGGAGGTCCACCTACCTCAACGACAAATCAACCCTTATCATCTTTTGGATACTCTGAGGACACATTCGCTCCTTCTGTAGGTGGTATTTTTAATCTTGATAATTTTAAAAATTTAAACGTTAAAGGGTTAACTTTTGCTAATTATCAGCCTATTACAAATACTTCTGTTATTACAGGAGGAGGGGATGGTGGTATAACCAATATTCCAACAGGAACAGGAGGACCTTTAATAGGCGGTAATACTAACCTTACTGGTGGAACAACGATAAATACCGGAGGAACAAACACAAGTTTAAATCCTGATGTAACTGTAGACTACGATAATACTATTGAAGATGACACCGTAGAGTTTGATGATGGCAGCATTACTGGAAATCCTTTAGGAGATTTAGTTTTAGCAGTTGGAGCCGGAAATCTTTTAGAAAGTGGCTTTAGCGCTTTTGCTAATTATTGGGCAGGAGAGTCAAGCACTGGAGTTGTTACAGGTACACCAGTTCCTTGGGGCGCTGATGTGACGAGTAGCAATCAAAATTTATTATCAACTTATAGAAAAGAATTTGACACTATTTATAACAATCCAGACGCATATAAAGCTTGGGTGGATGCTGGAAATACAGGAACTTTAAAAGAATATAATGATCAAGTTCAACAAGCTTATTTAGATAGAGTCCAAAATGAATTTGGCAATGAAGTTATGGTAGGAGAAGAAACAACCATATCACAAAGACAAGCTAACGGCGTGTACAAAGAACCACAAGAAACTGAAACACAAGACAACAATCAAGACGGTGATGCTGATTCTACTAATATTTTTGATGATTTTAATTATACTGGAGATGCTGGTAGTTTTCTTGCAGGACTTCAAACAATTGGCTTTGATGGATTTACTCCGGGAGGAACAACTGGTGTAGAATTTTTAGACGGTCAAACTAAAGTTACAGGAAAAGAAGGTGGGTTTAATACATTAGTTTCAGACATAGTAGATATAAATGAAGGAAATATAGATTTATATCCCGGATCAAAGATAGGGGATACACTTTATATAGGTACTGACGGCGAAGCCTTAACAGGCATAGCAAAATTAAATGCTCAAGCCTCTCAAGCTTTATCAACTTTAACTCCTGATTTTGTTGAAAATGCATTTTCTGGTATTACTGAAGCAATACCTGATGGTGTTAAAGAAGGTTTAAAAGTATTTGCACAAATTGGTGGCGGTATAGATGCTTACTCTAATCTTGTTAAATTTATAGATGATCCAGAGCCAGAAACTGCATTAAAAACAGCAGCTGGAGTATTGGCTGCAACTGGTAATTTTGCCGCGGCAATTGTTGTTAAAGGTGTAGCAGAGGTAGTAGATGCTTTATTTAACGGTTATGATCAACAACCTCATAGAACTGTATATAGTAATATAGACTTTGATATATTTGATCCTTTATCCTATTCACAAGCTGATTACGACTCAGATAAAGCTGCAAGCGAAGGCGTTAACATGTTTATGGATGGTGTGGGTCAACTTATGTCACCTGAACTTGAAGCATTAGAAGAAGAATACGGAGTAGATATTAAAGGTGATTTACAATTAGCTTATTCTGATCTTAGTGGATTTTCTTACACTATAGGAAACGAAGATGTAACAGGATTCTTAGAAAGATTAGACGCAAGAGACGGAGGAAAAGACATTCCACCTTATAATATGTATAGAAGAAACTTAGGAACATTTGATTTTGCAAACCCAGAAAACTTAGAAGGTCAATTAATTCAATTTAAAGACACCATTATAAGTGATATTAGAAAAGCTTTAGATGCTGGTTATACTGATTTTAGTGATTTTCATATGATTATGAAAGATATTAACTTAGGTGAAGAGTGGGAAAGGCAAAAAGCTGCAACAGGTTTAAGTGATAATGAGTTAATGTATTCTTTAGTTGGAAGCGTTAATCCAGCTAACCCTGGTTCTAACAGTACAGGAGCGCTTATTAGTTGGGCTATAAGAAATGGAAAAACTTCTGGGTATATTCCTGGAGAAGCTTTAAGACAAGGTTCTTCCGTTGGATATTAAGAACCTGTTGTAAACTCACCATCACCTTCAGCAAAAGGACCTCCCGGAACATCTAACCATTTTTTACTTTTAGATCCTCCGGCCATAGCTTTCACAACTCTTCCTTCGTCAATAAGAGTTTGAACCATATCTTGTAAATTATTTATACCTCTATCATGGAACCTATCTGATAGTCTTTCTTTATGATATCCTATGCCGTTTGCCCTTCCTGTTTGAGTAAAAGGTTTTCCATCTTCAGCTGCGTATTTGATACACAGAATTAATTCTTGTAGATCTAATTCTGTTCCATGTTTTGCCATGCCTAATTCTCTTGTACATCCCTCTAACAAACCATTGTTAGCATTTCTTATAAATGTTCTAATTTCTCTGTTGGCTGGACCATTACTTTTTACAACCGCACCATGAGCAACTTTGTTTCTTTTAAATTCTATATTAAGGTTTTTACATATATATCTTATTTCACCCTCAGGAGGTGTCCAGAGAGCCATAGCGAACCTTAAACCGTCTACGATAGCAGATGTACCCCTAATTAAATTACGAGCATGCTCAGGCGTTGTAACTGGATTTTTAATATCTACCTTAGCCATATGATGAATAAGAAGCCATGTTGCATTTGTTTCTGTGGCAAGACTAGCAAAATATCCTGTAACAAAACTACCCATAGCAGGATCTGCATTAACATCAGCATAAATAAATGAACTTAATGGATCTATAACAACTAACAATAAGTCATCAATTTTTTTTATTTGATCGCATATGTTTTGCCATTCTGGTGTAATAGTTGGCCTACCTTTTTCTACAGTAACAATTGGAACGGTGCCACCATAATTAGGAAAAGGAATTATTTTTAAATTATGTCCTGTTTCTCTAAACCTATAACCTTCTCTATCTAAAGATTCTACACGTCTATGTATTTCATCAGCCTCATCTTCTGCTGTTAAAATAACAACTGAACCATTTTCTGTTATATGACTGTCAAATACTTTGTCTTTACCCACAGTTCCGTAAGCTAGTTTTAAACCCATATCTAAGGTCATTAATCCTTTACCCGTATCTCCTGTTGCTGCTAAAACTCCAGCTACGCCTTTTGGTAAAGTTTCTTCTACCAAATACTGGTAAGGAGGTGATTTTCCTTTTGCATATCGTGAGGCTGCTAAACTATTATCTAAAAGATTTATAATCTTTCTATTTGAGTCCTCAATAGATAAAAAACTATTAATATTAAAATTTTCTGCAACTGCATCAGCTACGTCCCAACCTTTTGGTTTTCCTTTGGGCGGTTGTAAAACTCTTACTGATTTACACACTGGTATAAGATGAGAAGCTAAAGACTCAGAATAATTAAAACCAGGCTCATCATTGTCAGGCCATATTGTTATTTCTTTTCCTGCTAAAGATGACCAATCTGTTTTTTCTAGTGGTGCGCCTGATCCACCCATTGCTGAAGTAGAAACATATCCCATTGTTTTTAAAGCATCTACACACTTTTCACCTTCAACAATTATTACAGTTTCTGAAGAAACAACCTCTGGAAGATTATACAAAGGCCTAACCAAAGGCATTTTAAAATCACCACTAGCTAATTTTGGTAAAAAACTTTTACTTCCATCAGCAAATTGTTTTCTTATTACTGTGCAAATTAAATTACCATGTTTATCTGTATAACTATGTTCAGCTACAACTTTACCTTTGTCTTTAGGTGTTGATTTTTCTACTTTTGGTGGCAAAGATGTTTCAATTGGATTACCAATAAACTCTCCGATATCTTTAACAGCTGTAATAAAGTCTACGTTCTTTTTATATCTCCAAACCTCTATAAAGTCTGAAAACATTTTGTGACCGCCAAGTGAGTTAAACTCACCTCCTACACCAAGCTTGGAAGAATCTAAGTTAAATGAAACAGAGTCTCCAGGAGAACCGTCTAAATCTCCTACTATAAACTCTTTACCTCTTATTTTACCGTTAGGAAAAAGATGAAAAAATATTTGAGAGAGACGAGATGAACACTCTCTCTTAAATAATTCTATATCGATATTTTTATTACTCTCCATCTATTTCCCAACAACGAACGTTAAACTCACAAAACCGACAATTAAAATGATCTCTTTCAAAGGCTATACGAGGCATTAATTCTTTATGCTCGGTAGCTTCTATAATTAGTGCTGCATTATCAGTGCATTGTTGAGCAAACTCAGAATTAAAAGGAACTCTTTCGTGATATATCTCTTGAGTATTTTTATTTACTACAGTAAATAAAGCCGGAATTTCAGTTAACTGCATGAATAATTGATAAACAATAACCTGTGCGTAATAAATTTTATTAGTTTTTTCTACACCATTTTTTTTAAATTTTTTCCAAGTAGAATCATTGGCTGATTTACATTCCCAAAGATAAGGATATTTTTCGTTAAGAGGGCTGTTTGTAATAATACCATCTACATGACCTTTTATTTTGTCATCAGCATGACTAAATCCAAATTGTTTACCATGCCTATCTCTATCTCTTAACTCCCACCCGGCTCTAGTTAACCATCCTACAGCCATTTCTTCGAAAGCATGACCTGCATGAAAAATTCTTAAAGTTTTGCCCTCAAAATTTTTGTCTGGTTCAACAGCTATTAATCTATATTGCAGCTTTCTTTTACAAGGATCGCCAATGCTGGATCCTCCAATATATTTTCTTCTTTCTTGTTTTTGATTATCTTCTTCTAATTTCTTATCAATATAAGTGTTAATTAAATCAGAAACATCACCATCGTGAGACTGTTCATTGAAATTAACCATGTACTCCTCTCTTTAGTCCTCTTTCTCCATCCACGGGATAGGGTCATCTGGCCCCCAGAACTCATCAGCTAATTGATCCTCAGCTTCTCTAATTGCATCCACTTTGATTCTCTTATTTAAATTATCTCTATATCCCTCTAAAACACAATAGACTAATCTAATTGCATCACTTTTTTCTATTTCTTTAAATGATTTATTAAACAATCCCTCATCTTTTAAAAAATTAAATAACTGATTTTTTACAGTTTCTTCTACACAATTCCAAGTTTGAACTTTATCTGCTTCTTTAATTTTCATATCTCCTCCTAAAATATTATTTACATAATCTTGTTGTTTTTTTTTACAAACCCAACCGATATTTTTTTTACGATAGTTATCGTACAGTCCAAAGTGATGATGACCTAAGAAGCCACATAACCCACAAAATCTTTTGCCGTTAATTTCTTTTGAATTAGGTTTCCACATTAAAAAAGCGCCCAGTAGAAATTGGGATAAAATACCAGGCGCTTTTCCATGCTAATCTTTCAAGACAGACTTCATTTGACTAATATAAGCTTTAGATTTTCCAGTAATCTTACTTACTTCAGTCACCGATTTACCTTCCGTAAAAAGAAGATCTTTAATCTTTTTACGCGCTTCCTCATTAACCTTGCGGCCACGAGTCTCTACATGTGGTATCTCGCCTGTAGAAATCTTATCTGAAAGAGAGTTAACGCAATCATTAATCATTACATCAATATCTTTAATCTTTTTTGATATCTTTTGTAATTTTTGAATTTCTAATTGCGTTTTACTAGCATTCATAATTAACCCCAGTTAGGCATATCAGTGGCAATACTTTGCTTTTCTGATTCTGCTTTATCTGTATCAGGTGAAAAAGTTGGCTGTGGACTTGGCTGAGAAACAGACTGTTCAGTATTAACTGGTTTATTTTCAAAGAACTCAATAAATTTACTGTAATCTTGACCATCATCTGCACGCAAAACACCCCAAGGGGCAACAGCGTTTTTATCTTTGCCCTTAACCATTTCACCAGTTGCCTTATCTTTATACATTTCTCCTTCTCGAAAATCGATTCGAACAACTGCATTGATGCCTTCAAGCTTAAAGTAATCATTACCGGGTATAAAGTTAGCAAGTATATTTTGAGCTTTCTCAGATTTATCAGTGCTTGATAAACCACAATGAGACTGTATTAAACCTTTAATTTTTTGATGGGCAAATTTAATACCTTTTTGTTGGCCATCAGTCATTTCTCCAGAACAAGCGATATTTAGATTATCCCAAATAATTCTTTTAAAATACTCACCGCCTGTAATCTTGTAGGCTACAGCGATATAATGCATGCCGCCGTTTTGAGATTTTCTTAATAAATTAGCTGGGTAAGTTTCGCCATTAATAGTAACAGGTTCAGGTATAGTATTGTTTCTATCAATCTCCACTAAAACAGGAACAATAGTCCCGTCTGGAATAAGCGAAGGTTTATCATTTATTTGTGTATCATCTTCAAATTCATTAAAATTTACCATTATTTATCTCCTTGATTATCATTTGAAAGTTTAGTTAAAAGTGCGTTTAGATCATTTGGCTCATAACCGTTTTCGTTTATAAGTTTAGAACGGCTTTTTGCCAAAGGATGAACCTCTGATCTACATAAAAATGTTCTTTTTTGAACAACATTACCGTCTTTATCTTGCTCAGGAACAAAATCATAAATAATCATTTGATCAACAATTCCAGGTAATTCTTGAGGTCCTTTTCTACCTTCCATCTGTAATTGAAATTGTTCTCGGCCTAAATCATCTTCATATTTTTCTAAAATGCAGCAGAAAATAACATTTTTATCTCTGATGTGTTGCAAGTGAATTAACCATTCCATAATCTCTCTACCCATTTGACCGTAAGCACCACGAGTATCTATAGCACCTGTCTTTGTATAATTGGCTGGGTCTTGTTTTGCATGTGTAAAGGCCAATCTTGATGCAACAGTTATACTATCAATGAATATGGTATCGCATTCTTGTAAAGCTTTATGATGCTCAGGAAACATTTTAACTACTTGCTCATACATTTCAGGTGAATATGCTTTTATATTATCATTTGATGTTGATTTAATAGCATTGTTTGGACCACCAGCTAAAACTGCAAGAGTTTTACATTCGTTCCAGTTTTCAGGCTGAAGGGTCAATCCTTTAAATGTTTGAACTGATAAATCTCCGGCCTCTAGGTCAACAAATATTGTTTTCTTTGGATTAAGTTGTAAAAGTAATGATGTCTTACCAATACCAGGGGGTCCAGCAACAACTGCCTTGACCCCACTTTTTTGTTCTAGACGTTCTTTTGGTGTAACTAACTTCATAATTATCCTCTCTTGATTGTTACGTTATATTTAATGTTTTCCCCGATCTTACGAGTTCTACATTTTTGTAGTTCTTTTTTAATAGTTGGTGATGCATTGTTATATGCAGAGGCTAGGACACTAAACTGAAAAATATTGTTTAGTGTTTCCTCATCAAATTTTTCGGATAATTTTTGATAGCAGTCACGAAGCATATCTTTGTCCCAACTATCAGTTGATGTTATTCGAGCTACAACTTTTGTATCCTCATCAGGATTAAAAGTGGCAGACCCAACATCTTTCTTTTTTCCGTATAATTCAGATTGCAGCTGTTGACCAATTGTCCTGTCTAAACATCTGTCTACATAATCTTCTACTATATTTGATAATTTCCTAACCTCGCTTAACTGAACTTTTAAATCGAACAGTCTTTCATTAGAATAGTTTGTTAAAATCGATTTATTGTCTTTAATAAACAACATATCTTCTGTGTTAATCATGTTTGAACTCCATAAAAATTGTTTAAATTAATTAAAATATATTTTCTTTTACATCTATTAAGTAAATAATACAAGAGCAAAAGAATTAATTTTTGTTTTTTAAGTTAATAGAATTATATTTCTAATTTAGTTTATACTTTACTCAAGATTCAAATTAGTTTACATCTGTATGTAAACCTAATGAGAGGAGTAAAAATGCAAGAAAAATGTTTAAACTATTCTACTGCTAGAATATATACTCAATCACTAGCTAAACTCAGAGTATTAGCAAAAGATAAAGGTAAATCTCAAATAAAAATGATTGATGAAATTATTAATACTTCTTGGGATCAACTTATGAAAAGTAAATCAGAAAGCGAAATTGATATCTTAGACAGCTCTCATATAAAAGTAAAAACTGGAATTGAAAGAGTTTAATATGAGAGGCTTAGAACTATTTGCTGGTGTTGGAGGAATGTCTCTTGGCATGGAAATAGGTTTTGGCCAAGATTACGAGTGTGCTGCATTTGTGGAGAGAGATCCGTATTGTACAAAAGTTCTTAAAAAAAATTGGAAAGATGTACCTGTTTACGGTGACATAAAGGAGTTTAATTATGAAAAAGAAAGATCAAAAATCGGAGAAATTGACATTGTTCTTGGAGGATTCCCCTGTCAGCCTTGGAGTGGAGCAGGAAAGAGAAAGGGATCGGAAGATGACCGAGATCTCTGGCCGGAAATGTTACGAGTTATTAAAAGTCTCACGCCCAAGGCTAGATGGATCATTGGAGAAAATGTGCAAGGGTTTGTTAACATGGAGATGGGACTCTCCCGTACGGTTGCTGACTTGGAAGATGCAAACTACCAAGTTCAAACTTTCGTATTTGGTGCTGTCTCCGTCAAAGCCCGTCACCAAAGACAACGATGTTTTGTTGTGGCCCACTCCAAGAGCGACTAGCCGTATGGCATATAGTGAGAAACCCTCTCCTTCTATGTTAAATGGAACACATGGATGGAGCCTTAATGCAGCTGTTACCGATAGTTTAGACGATCAGCCTAATAGAATGTGGCCAACTCCTAAAGCAACAGACTACTTTCCTGGTGTAGGGCATTATGTAAAAGAAACAGATACAGGTTACTCTGTTACTAGAAAAAAAACAGGACAAAAATTTGGTGCTAAATTAGCTGACGCAGTTTCTTACGAAGAGCATAAAATTTGGAGAACGCCAACCACAATGGATGGTAAGGATGATGCTTTAAAACATGCAACTAAATTATTACAGGGAAAAAATAAAAGAGCGTCAGGTGAAATGGTACAGGTTTCTTTGGTTGATCAAGTAATGATTGAAGAAATAAAAAATGATCCAGATTTATTAAATAACTTTAAAGATCATATTATGGTTACTAGGAATAAACTTCCTGAGCAGCAAGAGTTTGTAAAATATTTAAGAAGTCAGACATCTGTAAAAGAATTAAATGACAATACTGATATAAAGAGAACTACTATTGAGCATTGGTTTAGAAAAGATAAGGCTGGTTTTAGTCATCCATCTATAGAAGATTGGAATAAAATTAAACCATTTTTAAAAGAATTAAAATATGACGAAGAAATTACATCTGTTGAAGAAATAGAATGGACAGGAGAACCAGCTATTTTTCCAACACCTAGAGCAAGTAATGGAATGAACGATTCTATGCACTCTGTAGAAGGCCAGTTAGAAAGAAAAGGTTATAAATCAAAATTAGAACAGGCTGTGTGTATGTTTCCTACTCCAACTGCAAGAGATTGGAAAGGTGCAAGAAAACCGGAAACATTAAAAAAGAAAGGAAGAACTGAGACTAATTCTCTTCCCGACAAAGTAAGAGCATTGGAAGATAGGCTGCATAAAGAATTATTTCCAACTCCTTCAGCTAACGAAGATCATGCTGGTAAACCAGGAAATAAAACACAAAAAATGTTAGGCAATGATCCAAGAGTTAGAGGCGAATCACCTAAAACTTTAAATCCAGCTTGGGTTGAATGGTTAATGGGTTTTCCAATTAATCACACAAGCATTGATGAAGAAGATGAGGTTCATTCAAATGTGTCTTATTGGGACATTGAACCTGATATACCTAGAGTAGCATCAAATGTTAATAATCGTAAGGATAGATTAAAATGTATGGGTAATGCTGTTGTACCACAATGCGTAGCAGCTATTGCTGAGTGTATAAAGGAGGTTGAAGATGAAAATAATTTTTAATTTAATTATTTTATTTGTATTTGTCGGTTTTTTGTCTTTGTTAGTTGGCTGCACAACAACAGAAGATGTAGGTTGTGTTCCAATGTACATAGGCACAGGATATGATGACGAAGGAATGTTAATGACAATTAAAGTAGAAGAACCGGGTTGCCCTCGTATTGATACATATGAAGACTATTAATGGTAAAAATAGCTCGTCATAAAGACGATTATTATCCTACACCTCCTGAGGCCACCGAATCACTGCTGCAAGTAGAGAAGTTTGAAGGCAAAATATTAGAACCAGCTTGTGGAGAGGGTCATATCAGTAAAGTTTTGATGTCTCACGGCCATCAAGTGGTGAGTAATGACCTTATAGATAGGGGTTATGGCACAGGAGGGGTCGATTTTTTAATGGAATATGAAAGATATCCTAACATTATAACTAATCCACCATTTAAATTAGCCAAAGAATTTATATTAAGATCTTTAGAAATAACAGACAATAAAGTAGCTATGTTTTTAAGGTTAGCTTTTTTAGAATCACAAAGTCGTAAAAAAGAATTGTTTGATCCCTTTCCTCCGGCTCGGGTATGGGTATTTTCAAAACGACTTACCTTATGGATTAATGGCGACAAACCTACATCATCGGGAACAATGGCTTTTTGTTGGATGGTTTGGGACAAAGAATATAATGATAAAACAGAATTAAAATGGTTATAATACACAATCTGTTGACGAAAACCAGGTAATGCACTAAATCTAGTTATATGTGGACGGTAGGAATCTACTAAAGATATGTGTCTTCCTCTCTTATCATGTATCATTCCACGGATTGCAGCCACTTGTAATGCCTGATCTTTGGTCGGGCATTACTTTATTCTGGGATATCATTGTCCTCTTTTCCCACGGCACGTCTTTTTGAACTGCCACAAGTTAATGCGTAGTCGTAAACAATATCTCTTTCTTCAGCAATATTAGTTAAGAGAACATAAAGACCAAAAAATATGTTTACATACAGATTGGCTCTGTCTCCGAGTCGTAAAACTCGCATGAAACTAATTAGTTGTGATTATTCTCCTAGTCAGTATCCAGGACTAGCCTCCATAGAGGCATGATTTAATAATACCTCTGCTGCTTTAAGAGCAGTATCAAAACCATTAAAGTTTATAATAGCTGAGTTTATAATTAATTCTGTCGGGCTGGTATATCTTGGAAAATTTTCTTCCTCGTTTATACTCATTAAAATTCTTATTCCCCTTTTGTTAGCTATCCATTGATTTTTTTTATGAGGTTTAAAACCTATTCTTTCAGCTTCTAATTCTAACATTATTCTCTCCATTTATTAAGTGGTACAACATTGCTAGCCTCTAATTCTTTGGCTTCCTCTAATTCTTTTAATGTTTTTTCAAAATGCCGTCTTATGATTTTTCCTATTTGCACATCAGACTTTTCTTTTAAAAAACTTTTAATTGTGTCGGGATCTTCATCTGTTTTAAGCTTCCCGTTACTGCCTACAGTGGCCAATGCAATGTAAACTGTTATTTTACTCTTTTTACTCATGTTCAAAAATTATATAACAAATACCTGTTTTCTATATTGATATTACATTTTTTTTATGTAAGACGAATCAATGCACATCATCTGCAAAAACATGAGGTTTTTCTCTTTCATACCCATAAAAAGAAACTCTGTGACGTTCCATTTTTTTTGCTAACTCGGGAATAGTTAAACCCATTGAATTAAACTCTGCATAGTCTGTAAAAATCTCTTTTAAAAGAGGGTTTGATCTCATATCTTGATAAATTATGTAATATTTTTTCATTCTTTCACCTAATTGAGATACAGTAAGTGTCGGGTTAAAATCATCTACCGGGTCATTACAAAAACTATCCCAAGTATTAAAAATGTCTTGTAACAAAACATTGTGATCTGTCACAGAATTAAATGTTTTCCATTTAAACCTGAAACATAATAAGTTTCTAATTTTATAAATAATATTTTTCATTTTCCTCTCCTTATTAAGTCGGTAGTGGGGTTAACAACAGAGGATTTACTTCTCTTCCCCACTACCTAGCCATAAAATGAACGAATTATGGCTTATATTTGTTATAACTTTCATACATCTTTATACAAAACAATTTAATATTCTGTATCTTATGGTATTCAAGTACGTTTAAATCCTTCTGTAATCTCATTTATGAAGGTTTTTTT
>CESX01117738.1_pt1 | contig 13338 bp, 7 predicted proteins | sample 326941 | NCBI WGS metagenome assembly CESX01 (sample SAMEA2622357, study PRJEB7988) | marine metagenome | isolation source: saline water (ENVO:00002010), including
TGCTGTAATAATATTATTGGTGCTACGCCCAGCGTTACCATCTGGGTTTTCTACTCTTACATGATAGTTACCAGCTGCAAGCGTTACATTTACAGATAATGATGTAGCACTTGTAAACGATACAGAGTTTGGTCGTGTAATAGATCCATCTGTTTTTATAAATTCAACAATAGGTACAGTTACAAAATTACTCCCTGTAATATTAATAGTCGTTGCGGTATCTGGCGCAATAGTTTGACTTACATCTGACACTGTTGGTTTTGTTTCTGTTGGCACTTCTGCAAACGATAAGTTTCCAGAGCCATCTGTTTTTAAATAATAATTATTCGTGATACTAGATGGCAAAGTCAATGTATATGATTGAGCTGCTGAATGTGGAGGTCCTTTAAGTTTTACACCATGTGAGTTATTTTCACAATTAAGCTGTATAGTACCAGCGTTAGTATTACCCTTAACTTCCAACATACCTGTACCATCTGGAGCAAGTATAATATTAGCATTAGTTGTAGAGGTATTAATCTCTCTGGCTTGTACATCCAGATTGCCTCCTAGTTGTGGAGACGTGTCCTCTACAATATTATTTAAACCAGAAGTGTTAAGGGATTGCCAAGAAGATCCATTATAAAATTTTAGTACGTTATCACTAGAATTATAAAATAAATCTCCTTCATCTAAAGATGAGGATGGATCTGACGATCCTACTCTATATCTTTCTGCAAAACTATTAACACCAGATATATTTGTTGCCACAGTGTTTACGTTTGAAATCGATCCAGCAGTCGTATTGACATTTGAAATCGATCCAGCAACAGTGTCTAAATTTGAGACATTTGTAGAAGTGGCTAGAGTGTTTAGATCAGATACAAAATCAGACGTAGCTAGAGTGTTTAGATCAGAAACTATATCTGATGTGGCAAGAGTATTCATGTCCGATATAACATCTGAATCTGCTAGTAATGCCATATCCGCTATGACGTCTGCATTTGCCAGTAAATTTAAATCTGTTACTACCGCACTTGTTCCCAACAACGCCATGTCTGCTATTGTGTCTGAGTTTCCGAGCAAACCTATTTCTGTAATTACAGTAGCAAGGCTGTCAATGTTAGTTGTTGTTGATCCTAATTCAAACGCATTTCCTGAGGAGTTGAATTTAATAATCCTATTTGCGTTACTGCTCTCTGTATTGTTGTAAGGAAGTTCCAGGGGAGTTGTAGCATCTGTACCTATTGGTAAAGTAAAACAACGATCTATTCTTTCTGATAATTGAGATATTAACAAAGTAGAAGAGTTGAGTTCGTTTTCAAGAGATGTTGCTGTTAGCGGTCCCCCAGCTGTAAACTCTGTGGTCCTGCTGATTGATCTGTCTCCTATGATCGTAACTAAGACTCCAGTTCCTGGAGTGTTCCCAGTAGTAGTGGTTATCGATCCAGTACCATCTGAGCTGACCGATACTGTATAATGTGTGCTAACTGTTTTTTTAGTGTCGTCAAAATATACAGCTATATCAGATGATGACTCAACAACAAAATTAAAAGAAAAATTAGTAGTCGAGTTGTTTCCTGTGTACTGTATTCTTCTAGTAGTATTGGTTATAGCATTAAGAGCCATTACTCAGAACCTCCCAATATATCTCTTATTGGTTCTATACTACGCTTATTGACAGTGTTGTTCAAATATAGAGCCTTTTCTTTTAGATCAGGATACATGATCGTCAATAATCTTTGAGGTCCATCTAATGGCACATTGTCGAGATATTCTAGACTGCGTTGATTTTCCTGAGTCTTGCCAGTAGTATGAAAATTAATTTGTGTGTTAATCATTTTGATCCTAGCTGAATCTGAAATTTCGTCATCATTCCCAATTAAAAAATATTCCTCGCTTTTAATCAGGCTCATTAACCTATCTTTAAACGTTTGATTTGATGTAAAAAATTCGTAGTATTCTGGACTCAAAGCTGCGGCAGCCTCTGTTTTTTGATCTTCGGATAACTCGCTAAAATCACCATTAATAAATCTTATAAAACTATTTCTTTGATCAGCGTTAAGAGGGATTTTAAATCCTTGCATACTAATATATGTTGGATGATTTCTAGGAGGCGCTCCTAGTCTTTCCATTTCTCCCATAACTCCAATAATATCTATCATAGACTTCCAAGATCCAAAGCCTTTTATGTTTCTTGCGTTTGCTATCTCGTTTGCTCTTTTGTTGTTAAACATCAATGGCAGTGAAGTGAAATCATCCTCGTTAAATAATTGCATATCTATTAGATCTTGCCTGTTGTAAGGTAGATCTCTACTTGCTATTGGAGAATAAGTAACCGACCAGTCTCCACCTACTTTAGGATCGTTATATGCTTGCTCTCCCCAATAATTTAATTTTCTTGGCAATTTTTTTCTGTTAATCTTTGCATCTATTTCGTTTTCAAAATCTATTGCAAACTTTTCTAAAGCGGTTTCTCCTATGTGTCTGTTTTTTTCAGGAATCATATCGTAAGATCCATCTCCATTATCCACAAATATCATATCAACGCCTTCCTCGTTTTTCATTCTGAAAATATTAGGCAAGTTTTTGCCTCTTGCTATGACATTACCATCCTCGTCTTGATCAAATAATTGTTCAACGTTTGCTCCAAACCTTCCAGTAAATGGCACAAAATTAGATAAAGACCTAGCTCCCCATCTAACAAATTTATCTGTAGCCATTTGCTCTGATGTAAATATATCAGTAAAATCCGCTATACCTGTAGCAAAAGAGCTATCGTGCATCTTGCCAAAAACATTGAAAGTAAACTTGACCATAGCATCACCCAGCGCTTGATCGTCATCTATTGTTTCCATAAGTTGCGCTATAGCATAACCATTACTTAAAAATATGCCTAATGGATCTAGCCTGTCTATTTTATAGGACTTGTCTTTGCCATCATGTAATTCGCCTAAATATGTCCCCTCTGGATCAATAGATCCCCAAGGGATGACTATGCTATAATCTTGCGGACCATTTCTAAGTATTTGCATTTTTCTAGTCTGTTGTCTGTTCATGCCTTGTGGAGATCCTCCTTGAACATAACCATTCAAAGCTCCAATAATAAAAGGCAATGTTAGAAGATGAGACGTTATAAGGTGTCCCTTAGCCATGTCTCTTTGTATTGGATCTGGAGATCTTAACATCTTGCCAAGTTTACCTATATTGCCTGCTGCCAAAGCTGCACTTATTCCAGGCGTTACTTCTAGTCCTACTTTAGTTAGGTTATAAAGAGTGTTAAAAAATGGCACTAATATTTTTGCGAGACCTTCTCCTAAAGCTCCTGCTACACCACCGCCTTTGTCTTCTTTTAAAAATCTATTTATGGTTTGACCTATCTTATCCATAGGTCTTTGCAATACTGTCTCTCTCGCAACGTCCATACTTTCAAGTCTAATTTCTGGAGCCTGTTTACTAGGATCGTTCATTATTTCATTCATTCTTTTATCAAAATCTTTTGCTGGCAAAGAACCAGTTGCTACTTCTTCTGATACTTGCTTGTATGCGTAAGTATGTAACTGCGATCTATAAAAAATATATTTCATAAAATCATCCGCAGACTTCATCATCTTAGGCGCTGCTCTTGTGCTAAAATCTAGTATGGCGTCTATAACTTGAAAGTAAGGCTCGTCAGCTAAATACTCTGGATTGTTTTCTAGTCTTTCTCTTATACTTGATCCTGTTTTATTTTTACCTAACGTGATTCTGTCTTTATTTTTAATTGCGTTATAAACGAGGTTTCTTACAGTAATTTTTCCATCTTGCCCTCCATAAGGTATTTTTGAAAATGTATCAATCGATCTGCCAGTTAAAAAAGAAGATGCTGCTATTCTAAGACCATCGTATATAGAGGCAATATATCCATAATAGCTTGATGTAGCATTTTCAAAAGTTAGACCGCCTGTGTCTTTACCTATGACCTTATTCCTGATCGAGCCATAACCTCCTCCCATAAACCTGCTCAGGTGCCAAAATTGTTGATAAAAAACGCCTGCTCCTAAATTGACAGATTGTGTGGTTACTCCATTTAATAAGTTGTTGTAGTATACCTGATATAGCATTGATCTAGTTGTCGCTAAGTTTATTTCTCTTGCGCCTTTGGCTGCCCTTGTAGGATCTTTATCTATAATTCCATACAAAGCCTCAAGTTTAGATTCAGTCATTTCCCTGCCTTCTGTTTTATCAAAGATGTTTTTTAAAGCCTGGTCCTCATCTGCAAAATTATCCAGGGGATCTTTCATTGTTTTTAAGATCCTAAATGATCTCCCAATCTCAGCTCTAGCTCCCATGATCTGATTTGTTAAAGCGCTGTATGTTTGCACCATTTGCATAGCAAAAATCTTTTCACGATCACCAGCTGTGTCAGAAACAGCTTTTTTAAGCGCACCATGTAAGGCTACTCTAAATCTTTTCAAAAGTTCTATAGATCCATACATTTGCTCTACGTTATAGATATCACCTATGTTCCTGCGCAAAACATCATCGATCTGTAGATTAAGCTCACCTGCAAGCTCCTTGACTACCTTGTCTTTGAGAACGCCTTTTCTATCTCCACGCCTACCTTTGATTCTAGCTTTCTCGTAGTATTTGCCTATAACTTCTATAACCGCATCTACATCACCAGGATCTTTTACTTTATACCAAAGGCTGTTTTTGTATGCGTTAAAGTCGTCAGGGAATAATTCTTTTGGTAGATCGCCATTATCCATTGCTTTTAGCAAGTCATCCATAAACTTAGGATCGAGAGTTTGCTCTATAGATTTTCCAGACTTACCTATAATTTCTTGCGATTTCTTTTGTGTTTGCACAGTTTTTTCTGTAGCAGTATCCATCTCTGGAATATTTTTTGTCATCCAAGCACTTAATGCGTCTGCTATTTCTGATGCGTTAAATTTACCAAATCTTGACATTATCGAAATACCTCATTCATATTCATATTTAAACTAGCCTCTATCCTTCTCATTTCAGTAAGAGTTCTATTATATACTCTATAAACATATCTTTCTTGCGCAGGCGTAAATTTGTATATAGTCATTAATTTTTTAGCAGGTGAATAGTAATCTATGTGTTGTTTTTCTAGTATTGAATCAACGTACTTAGGTCTTATTTGTAATTCATTGCTTATGCCTGATGGGTGTTTTATTTGTATATGTATAGTTCTAAGTTCTAATTTTGGATCTATTTCTAACACTTCATAGTTGTTTCTAATTTTTGTTATAAAATCACTAACGTTGTTTGCAAACTCACTAGGATCATCAAATATAATTCTTTGACCAAGATAATCTCCTATTTCATTAGGATTTTTGTTTTGCCTTGTAAGTTTTTCGTTTAAGCCTTCTATGTCTTTTATTCTAGATTTTAAAGAAACCTTATAATCAGAGGCTAGATCTGTTATCTTTTGATCTAATTCACTTTTGTTGTCTCTTGCTATTTTTAATATTTCATCTGTGGTATCATAATCTTGTATGGAACGTTTATTAATACCACCATCAGTCGTAGATGGATCAGTAGTTGGCTTATCCAAAGACTCTATGTCGTCTGTTTTTTGGGATGAGACTACGTCATCATTCAAATCAGCAGAAGGTCTTTTTTCAGTTGCTGAGGTAGCTGACGCACCTCCAGCATCATCTAAGTTACTAGAATCTGTGGGTTTGACATCTGATAAGTTTGAGGTGCTTGTTACCTCTTCTCCTGATTTTAAAGACTGAATATCTTTTTTAAGTTTTTCTAAGGACACTGAATCAGATCTTCGTGGATCTGTCGTGCCTCTTTTTTCTAAATAATTATCATAAAAAGATTTTGCTCCTTGTGTATCTTGATTGATTGCTGAGTTTATGTGTTTTTTAGCATTTTCTACAAACCCTGGAAACTGCGATGCTATTCTAACAGTTGCTGCGATTGTCCCTATAGCTGCTCCTATAAATATTCCTTCTGCGGTTTGTTTACCTCTGGCTTTGAATTTTGCCACTATATCTTTTTCAAACTGATCTATATCTTCTGGACTGCTATCTAAGGCTTTTATAAAATCATTTGCAACGCCCATTTCTACCATTAAGGTAGATAGGTTTCCATGTTTAGGATCAAACATAAAATCGGCTACAGCGCCAGCCGAGTAATGTCTAAATAAGTTTCCTCCAGCAGTGTTTGCTTTTGTCATTCTTAAGAAACTTACATAAGGGACCATAAATGATACCATCCCAGATAAAACGTTACCTGTTATAGATTGAGGAGCATCTACTAAATCTAGTTTATATGGATCATAACCTTCTCCTAGATCATCTAATTCTTGTCTTGTTAAATAATCAAACTCACCATTGTGGTATACAAAAGCTCCTATGCCAGTCAATCTATCTAAATCTTCGCCTAATACAAATATATTATTAACCGCTGATTGTAATCCATGTCCTATGACTGCTCCGACTTCTTCTACAAAATTATTTTCTTTTTCGTCAAACTCTATTGTGTCTTTTAATATTTCAGCTGATTTGTAATTTCCTTCTTTTACAGCGTCATTAACAAGATCGATATTTGACTGTCTTTCAGTATCTGCTGCTACATTTTTTGGATCTAACTTTTCTGTTTCATAATGTCTAAGTTGTACTGCTCGATCAATATGATCTCCGCTGTCTAAATTATCTACCATATTTCTACGATCCTGGACCTTCACATCTTTTTCAATAGGTCCTGGGTATACATTTATTGGCGGCAAGGTTATTCTATCACTCATTTTATTCTCCAAATAATTCCCTGTATCTTTGTTTTTCTGCCTCAGGCACTACTTCACTTGTCATTAATAAATCTTGTATGGTGTCAGAATTAAGCTCGAATACAAAGTTTCCTGTTTTATAATACGATCTACCTTGAACGTATTTAATATTAGATGTTTCCATTTCTTTTTGTTCTGCCCTAATTTTATTCATGTCGAATACTTTTAACTTTTCTTGCTCTTCTGCTATCCGATCTAAAATAGGTTGTCTTTCTTCATCAGAAGTAGCTCTTGTTAGCTTAATTCGTTCTTGTCTTATTCTTTCTGTTATATTTTCAAATCTTTTTAAATCGTCTGATTTTTCTTTTCCAGCTCCAGCAAGTCTGTTAAAAGACTGTTTGTCAGTTGCAAGCATATTTGTTTTTGATAAATTATCGATAATTCTACCAATGTGATTTGAATTAACATCTTGTCTGCTAAAATTAAAACCCTCGCCTTCCAGACCTAAATGCAGATTGCTATATATTCCTTTCAGTTCTTTTGTGTTGTCGCCTCCTCCAAAAAAGAAAGATCCAATCCCATCTTCTGATTTTGTAATATGTTTCATGCCTCTTTTGTATATACCAGAGTCTGTGTAATCTTCCTCTCCTAGTTGTATATTTAAAGATTTTTCAATAATTTTTGCTTTTGATTTTCTAGTAAGTTTTGGAGAATAAAGCATCTCGCTATAATCTAATTCGCCATCTCTTGCTTGTTTCATGTATTCAAATAAAATTACTGGATCATCAGTAGGTCCTGAGTTTTTATCTAACAACAAAGCTCTTAGTGGATCAGTAATTTCTTTTGCATCTACTGTTGGATATTGTCTTTCAATTTGTCTTATCTTGTTAAAAATCAAATCTTCTGTAGATCTATTCTGCATACCTTCGTCAAGATAATTATATATATCTGTCATAATTGCTCTAGACTCAAGTTTTAAAAGATTTTTGTTTCTTTGGTTTTGTTTATCTGTAAGAGAATTGAGTTTTTCTGTTTCAAAAATAACTTGTTTGTATATTTCATCAGCCAAATTATTTCTTTGCTCTTCGCTAAAACCTAGTTGCGATATGCTAGTTTCTTCGTTACCAAGTATTGTAGATCCATCTTCTGCCATCATAGGTGCAAAAAAATCTTTTGTTATGTATTCGCCAGATCTAATAGCTGACAGCTCTTTTACCAAACCATTAATATCGCCATGTTCAAATTGGTTTGTGAATTTATCAGAAAGATAGTGATATTGAAACCTTGATCTAGCATAAAGAAGTTCTTTATTCATTTTTTCAGCGCTAAATAAATTACTTCTTGTATCGTCTGCATCAAAAGATACACCGCCTGCTATAAACGCTGTAGATGGTCCATGTTGTATGTAACTTCCAAAAGCATTGTTGATAAACTTGCCAACATTGATTGCTGCCTGAGGACTGTTTCTATATACCTCAAACATGCTTTCTATATGACCAGAATCTACAATATTTCTAAAAGAGATGCTTGCTATATCTTCTTGCTGCTTTGCATAATTAGCATATACGTTTTTGCTGGCTGCATAAATTTTTTGATCAAAATCGTATTTGTAATAGTTAAACATTGCTGGATTTTTTTCTTGTATAGATGACAACAAACCATCTCTAATATCAGTAGTTTCTGCATTAAAACTTTGTGGGTCGTATTTATTTTTTAAAAACGCTGTTTGTAATTTTTCTTGAAAAAGCGTATCTATTTGATATCTTGCGTTTTGCTGCGCAGCTTTGTAGTAAGCTAGATCATAATCAGTAGTACCTGTTTGTGGCGCATCGTTGAAAGTTAAGCTGCCATCTTCTTCTTGGATAAATGCCTGGTACTTTTCTGCGTCTTCCGCTGCTCTTAATTGAGCATCTCTGGACACTTGTTTAACTGCTATGTTAGTTAGCTGATTGATCCTGTTTGATAAACTACCATACATTCTCTCTTCGCCAGTTCCATACTGAACGCCTGGCACAGTTTGTAGCTTTGCTCCAAGTGGTTTATATTTTATGTTTTTTACTGCCATAATTAATATATACTCATTTGTGGTTGATAAGTAGTGTATCCAATATTCATACTAGGTTGAGAAAAACTTGTTTGAGGCAAACTTCCTTGTTGCATATATTGAGTTGTTTGTACTCCGCTGCCTGCCCCTGCGCCTGATCCGCTAAAACCTCCAGCCCCATATATAGACGCTGTACCCATAGCCATAGTAGTTAGAGCATTTATTTTCCCTTGTTTTTTAGCTATCCTGCCTTCATACCTCAACATTTCTGCTTGATGATTAGACATATCAAGCGCAATAGTTGAGTTATATCCATTAATATTAAACTCTCTTAATCCTTTGGCTTGTAAAGATAAACCAACGCCTAGCTTTGATCCAGAGAAAGCATCTACAGATCCTGCTCCTGCGTATGCGTTAGCGTAAGACATTTGCTCTAACATAGAGTCAAGTATTCTAATACCATCCTGTTTATGACTTACAGCCTTGCTCCTGCCTTGTAATTCAACAAGCTCTGCTTGTCTATTGAGTCTTTGTTGTTGAGCTTTGCCTTGTTGATACTGACTGTATGCTGAGACTGCTGTTAATGCTAATGCTACGTATTGCGCCATAGTTTTCTCCTTATATGCTTACCTTGTATTCTAGTCCTAGCAAGAAAAAGAATAAAGGCTTGTCTAATGTTATGGTTAATTGTGTGCGATCTGTAAAACCGCTAACTGGCTGTATTGTTTTTATGCCTGTAAAAAACTCTATGCCTGTGCCTAGTTTTAGATCTGATAGATTTCTAAAAGTTATACTCTCTCCATCTATCGTTGCTGTTTGTGTTAAATGAAATATAAGATTAACTTCTGTAATTCTTTTTTGAAAACCCTGGACATTGCCATTAGGTAGCTTTGTTTCTACAGGCAAAGTTTTTAATCTTACTGGATATGGTATTCCTACTTCGACATAATTTGCTGGGATAGCGTCAAGAGTTACTTGGTTTGACGCTATAGTTTGTTTTGATAATGCAAGATCATCTCTAACTATATCAGCGTTAAATCCATCAATATGATCTAAACCAGTAGCTGTTGTATTTGAAATAGCGTTACCTAAGACGCTAGAATATTGTTTTGCAGAATCTGTTGTAAAATCCTCATCAAACTTTTCTAAGTGGTAATCTGACTCTGTTCCTAAAGTAAAATTTGTAACAGCTAGTCTTGTTAGATCTGACGATGAAACAGTTAAGTTTTCGTATCCACTAACTGCTCTAGTAACTGTAACAACATTTGATGATACAGTAGCGCTAAAATTAGAATCAGCATCTATTAATGTTTTTAGATTTGTAGCTGTTTGATTGTTGCTCGTTACAGTATGAAAACTTCCAGAAGTTGCGGAAGTAACAGAAGTAAAAGTAACATCTGTTCCAGCTGCGTTAGGAAGAGTTATCGTAGAACCATTTGCTATGTTTGCATAATCTGTAACAGTGATTGTGCAAGATGCAAAATTATTGGCTGGTCTTTTTACTACAACATAAATTTCGTTGAAGTCTACACACGTAGCAAGAAAAGATCCTGCTGTATTCCATAAACTAGGTGCCACTACTTTTTGATCACGCAAAAATGGATAACAAGCAATGGTGCCATCGCTGTTTATTATTATTAATTTATCTGAATCATTTGTGTTTACCTGTCTTCTTAATGTCATATCCACAGGATCGTTAAGAAGATGAGACGAAAACAAAGAAAAATTAATAGATTTGTAGTTTACATCTGTGTCAGCAAACAAATATTCCCTTAATTGCTTTCCTTGTCTTTGTATAAAATATGTTGCGTTTTCTGTAGGCAGCGGTTTGATTTGTTTTGCTCCTACCCTGGTTGTACTTTTAAAAACAATATTCGTAGGCTGGATAGGATCTAAGTTTCCTTGTGGTACAAAAAACTCACCTCCAGTTGTAAAGATCAATAAATCCCTGTTTGACAATATAGCTGTAATCGCATTGACCTGATCTGTGCTAATTGTCGCCTCTAGTCCTTCGTCTGCTAATTGTTGCCCTGGATTAAAATTAAAAAAGTCTGCTACATTAGATCCCCAAATTGTAGCTGGTCGATCTCTGGATCCTCCAAAATATAACCTGCCTTCGTGAAAAGTAGACGATCTTGGGTAGCCACGTGTGCTACTCCATACGTCTTCATAACCACTTTCTAATTCCCAGTCTCCATTCGCTATAGCGTTGGTGTTTGAAAATGGTAATTCAGTAAACGCCTCCACAGAGGTGCTACTTAAAAATTTTGTAATTCTTGCTCTTCCAAAACCATTCTCTGCGTTTACGTATTGATTAACATAAGACGAGCTTGCTACTGCACTACTGAATGTTAAAGTAACGTTTCCATCAACAGCGCTTGGAGTTAAAGTTCCTGCTGGATTTGTCTTGCTCAGGCTAAAAGGATATTTAGGAACAAAATCAAAAGATATGTTTGCAACAGTCCAGGTCGTATGATTGGCACCTCTAGTTATAGAAACTGGAGCTATGTCTTCTTGAGTTATAATCATTGTGTCTGCTGATTGAGAAAAATACAATTCACTCAAATTTGCAGACGCTATTCCTGTAGAAGACAAATCTAAAAAATTATTTCCTGATCCATTTATGTTTGTTTGTAAAACTCCTAATTTATATATATATAATCTATTGTTTGAAAATAAAAACACGTATTGTTGTGTAGTAGAAAATTCAAAATTTACTAGCCTAACTCCATTTTGAGGAGCAGCTGCGCTGGGTATAGTTCCAATGTATTCGAGACCTGGTCTCCTTTCTATTGGACCTTGGGGTAAACATAAAAAGTTTGTCAGCTCATCTGCTGCTGCAAAATATTGATCAAGATCAACACGTCCTTTAAGCAGGGGATCAAACTCTCCTGCGGTGAAATTCGTTTGTATTCTTACTATATTTTCGTTATCTGCCATTATCTCATGTTGGTTAGTACATAATCTGATATAACATTAGGCGGTTGTCCCTGAGCATCTATTTGAGTAGCTACTCTAAAGTAACCTCCTCGTCCTTGATCAATCGGATTACCAAGTGCTGTTTTTTTCCAATAATCAGCTTTAGTTGTTTGATCTGTTAAAGGCTCTGCTAAATGCCAGGCTACCTGATATATTAATAAAGTTATAAAATAAGAAGGCATAGCGTCTTCTCCCACATTATATACGTAATCAACAAAGACAGTAGTTGAGTCGGTAAGCACTTTTCTTTCGTAAATATCAAATCTCAATTCTGATCCAGCTCCTACTTCACCGCTAAAAAAAACAGTGTTAGGTAAACCAGTAACGCTATCACTCGGCATTGAGTATTGATATGTCCATTCGTTATTGGGTGTTGCTGAATCTCTTGCAAGCTCTACTTTTTTAAGAGCAAACTTCCAGGGATACATTGATAGTGTGTGATGTTTTACAAAAGTATAAATGCCATTTGCTATAGAGGCTCTCTTCGTTCCATCTGTCAAAGATGTTATTGTGTCTACTCCCAGTAATCTCAATGAATTATTTACTGTTGATAGATCTGTATCTCCAGACGCCATAGTACCTCCAATGTGATCCCCTAGCAGTATGACCTCTACCAGGGGATCGTTTGTTTAGTGATTAATCACTATCTGTTGCACTTACAGCTGTACCATCTCCAATATCAACAACGCCAGAGGCATTGCTTACTACTGGATGTAAACTATATGTGCGAGTTCCACCTGTTGATGCGTGGACGTAGATTAGATCTCCGACCTTCAACAGATCAGACGCATCGTTAAAATATCCACTAGCATCTATATCGGTTTTTGCATCAGTTGATGTATAGCTCCATAATTGAGGAGCGTTACCAGCTTTCGCTTGTCCACCTATAGGCTGTAAGCCTGTACTTGAATATGCCATTTTTTACTCCTCCTATTCTTCGCAAGTTATTTTTACAATACCTTCGTCATCAATAGCGATGGCACCAGCTGAGAACATACTATTTACCAAGAATGATGTTTTTTCTGGTACATAGTTAATCTCAGTTTTGATTCCCATACCTTCTGCCATACCACAAGAATCTTTGTGGAAAGCAAAAATGGTTCTGTCGCTTGATGATAAAGGCAAGCCGCCTTCGTCTCGATCTCCGATCTGTATGATCCTGAAACCAAGCATACTAGCTACTTCTCCATTCAACAGCGCTTTGACAGCGAAGTCGTTAGAGATTGCTCTTTCATCACCTAATAACCCACTCAAACTGTTGGCATGGATGACTAGGCATCTGTCCTCAGCTGGTACGTTATTAGCGTCCAATGCCTTTTTAGCAGCGATAATCTTACCTACATTTAAGTTACTTGCAGCTGCCGACCCAGAGGTTACGACAGTTTTTGCGACTGTTGAAGGCGAAGATGCAGCGTTTAAAGCATCTATAATTAATTGATCTTGTCTTCTAGCAATAGCTTTACTTACTACCTGGACAAGTTCCTGTCTTTCGTCAAAATTAACTTTTGCTTGATGAAATATATCGCTATATTCAGCAGCGTTAAAGTCTGACATTGTTGCTGTAACTTGTGAATAAGTTACGTTTAAT
>CESX01026020.1_pt1 | contig 13292 bp, 14 predicted proteins | sample 326941 | NCBI WGS metagenome assembly CESX01 (sample SAMEA2622357, study PRJEB7988) | marine metagenome | isolation source: saline water (ENVO:00002010), including
CAGGTGCTGGCCGAGGGCAACAAGACTGGCCTCGGAATCAGTCGACTCAACGTCTTGGACAAGACCAACGAGCTTGTCCTTCTTCTCTTGGTAGGTAGCCAGTTCACACTGACAACCTTCGATGGCCGTGTTGAGTTCACGGAGTTTGTTACCGGCAGCAGTGCCGATCTCAACTCGCTTCGAGTCAACGGGGGAAGAGTGTTTCTTGACGAGGTCGCCAAACGAAATAGAGCAATCGCTCATGGGTTATCTCCTGCAGAGAAATAAGATGTCGCACCTCCCACCATGAGAGGTGTAAATGACAGTGATGACACGGAGACTAGGGATCACCCGTCATTGCCCGTAATTAGGCTCGGGGTTCTGCCAATCATCCTTACGCATCCCGGAACTTGTCAGGATCTTGTCATCACTGCCTGTTGACACGCACGAGGCGCGAAGCGCGGCCTCGTGTGTGTTATACCCGATCCTCAGGAAGCATCGGGTTCTGCCGATCGTGGTTCTCCAGGGCTTGGAGATCCGCGTCGACGTCCTTGATTGGGCCCTCACTGAAAGTGTGGACCGTGTTGTCTGGATGTGTATGCATGATGCGTGCCCAATCTGCATCTGCATTTTGTATACGCACCCAGTTGTGCGGATTCTCAGTCAACAGGACACGTGCCATGGACGCTGCCTGTTGGTGAGACTTAACTGCTCGGCCAATTCCGTATGTGATCTTGATCATGTCTGATCCTCCAAAAAAAAATACCCGCTCCCTACCGAAGCAGAGAGCGGGCAAAGGGGGGTGGTTTGTACCACACACAAAGGGATTAGTCAACGACTCCGGCGGCTTTCTTTTCCTCATCGGACATCTCGGCCACACCACCGCCAACTCCATCACCCTCACCATCCGCATCATCCTGAGCAGGCTGACGCTTTGGTTGGGCAGGAGCAACGGCGTCGGAGTCAGTGAACTTGTTGCCATTCAATGCAACACCAGCCACATTGAGGGACATCACGATCATGGACTCAGTGCCAAGAAGATTGTCACCATCACAGATGATCACATCCTTCTGCTTCTTCTCTTTCGAGTCGTACTCATTGATCGCACACAACCCACAGAACGTACCCTTCTGACCAAGAGCCTGAGGACGCAGTGGGATGGGAGGCAGAACCATGAAGTAATTACCATCAGCATCCTCTGTGAATGAGATGTTGGCCTTGAAAGTCTTCTTCTCCTCATTGGTCATGATGTGTGCAGGGAGACCAGAGGAGGTACCACGGCCAGCGGATCGGCCACTATTCATGTCAATAGTTTTCATCAAACATTCCTTTCGAAAAACAAAACAAACAAACATGCGGGGGACGCTCCCCGCGCAACGCGGGGGCGTCCTCTGCTCCATCACTCATCAGTGACTTCTTCTTCTTCAGCATCAGCCACATCATCGTTGAGTGACTTCCGCTGATTCGTCATGGCATACATGTCATCCTCATCCAGATGAACACCCCACCCACCAAGGCCTGACCTTGGCTGCGGTGTGTAGTTACCTGGTATGTCGGTGACCCAGTATCCGAACTCACCATCCTCACCAGGCTCAACGTACCTGAATGTGGAGAACGGAGCCAACTCAACCACCATCCCGTCGGCATCTTTCGGTCTGCCGAACTGATCAGGGAAGAGAGCGATATCCCAGTGATGCTCATCCGGGACAAAGTCATTGGCTGCATGGTGATGCTCAACTGTGTTCGACTCACGGAACACACCCATCACTGCGATGCCCAACGTCCAGCCATGTGGGTTGGCACCGCCCGATGACATGGCAACACCCTCGTTAGCCACGTCATTAGCACGGATGTCCTGATGTCGAACCACTGATCCACCACCACGCTCACGCTGGCTGCCAAGCCCCGAACCCATCACGCCACCCTGTGGCATGGATTCGAACCAACCAGCAATCGCTTCCGCGTGCTGCAGCATGCACTGCCAATGAGCACGCAGATCACCCGTCGTACGGCGATCGGCCAATCTGCCAATCGCCTGACGAGATGTCCGGTCAGTCGCAGCAATCATGTGCTCACGACCGAACCGGTCAATGCACCAGGCCACAGTCTGACCTGGCGAAGAGAATGTAATCAACTTACGCATGTAAAACCTCCAAACAAAAACAAACAACAAACAGGGGGGGAACGCCCCGCCCCACCGGACGGGCGTTCCTCCACCCACTGATCACTGACCACTCTTTGGCCAGTGCTTTGACTCGTCGTCGATGTAACCACCAGCGACAGGGGGATACTTGTGGTGCACCTTGGCTTTGCGCTTGCGCTTGTCGGCAAGATAGGTCAATTCCCTGCCAACAAAGATGCCACCAACAAACATGAACAAGAAAGCAACAGTCAAAATCAAAACATTCATAACGAATCTCCAAACAAAACTATGGATCAGCAAACACACCCACCGTGAGCGTGCCGCCTCTCCCGCTCGCGGGCGGCACGCTCGACACCACTCAATAAATTGTTCGGTCAATTCGACTCGAACCTATCTTTTATTTCTCCCTGGCTTTACCTCAGCGCGACCGTGCGGCTCAAATAAAAACTTCCTCTCTCGGGGGCCGTAAGGGGCGACAAAAAAAAGCATGATCTTTGATCATTCCTTTCTCGCCCCGCCCTGGACTTGTGCCCAAAAAAAAAGTGGAGAGTCCGAAGACTCTCCACTGTGGAGCACAATCCAGGCTCACTCTTCATCTTTGATGAAGTGAGCGTGCTTCACGGTGATGTCAATGGTGTACTCACCGACCCGGAGGGATCGGTTCACCCATTGATCACCGGACTTGAAGCGGGAGGCCCAGGCAATCTGGGTCTCCTCGACGCTCAGACCGTCTTTGACCTCCTTCGTTTCGGTCTCCTTTGGAGTCGTAACGAAGTTGAGGACACAGTCGAGTCGGCCGTCGCCGAGATCGGTGATCTCGAGCCCACGGGGACCAATGGTCGTCCGTGCGGCCGATCCGACGTGAGCACCTGCGAACTTGGATTGTGACGATTGGGTCTTACCAGACATGGCAGAACCTTTCTGGTGCTTGGCACCAATGAGATGTGTGTGGTACTGGCAGCCCCTTGCTGCGCAGCCCTCGTTTACGAGGCAAGGGGGTGACTGTTCTACACACTCTTTGGTGCCTGTCACCAGAAGGTGCGGCATGTCTGTAAGGCGCTAGCGCCGTCAACATGACGGTCACATGTAACAGCACGGCAGGGGTGGGGGTAGCCCCGTCGGCCCCCAGCACGGTCGTGCTGTTACATATATAAACATGGTTTTCCTCTGGGAATCCACGCTATACCAGTTTTGGTCCGTGTCGGGTCCCCCACTGACGTACCCGTCAGCTGCGATTCTACCAATCAATCCATATATACCACTCTATACAAAGTCAATATTAGAAATGACTGTATAGAGGGAGTGCAAACCGACGGACATACCGGATCAGTCCCGGCCGTGCATGCGATTCATAAGCAGAAAGTCAAACTGCATCTGCTGCTTGCCCGCCTCAAGCAGCCCTAACGCCCGTGACAGCCCTGCAGCAGTATGGTCAGGACCATAGATGTTCAGGGTCGACTGGTCATCGGAACTAGGTTCCTTCTCAAAGATCAGCATCATGACGGGATGCCTGCGGTGTAACTCGCGCACGATCTCATCGGTAGGAACAAACGTCAGTGGTTCGTCTTGTGGGTCCATTATGCCTCGTCATCATACTTGGTTCTGAGCACCATGCCCTTCAAACCACGCTTGCCGCCACACGGACGGTAACGCCGCAGGTTCCAACTGCTTTCCTGCTCAATCTTTACGGTGATTTGGTTGCGGCTGATGTGCATGCCTCGTACCTTGTTTCTCTCGACCCAGTCTTCCCACTGTTTCCAGATCATCTCCGTTGCCACAAACCCATTCTCGTTGGATACGAACCGTGCCTCCAGGAAGCTGTCAAACGGGTTGTTGGTCTGAAGGTACAGTCGCACCGCATCTGCACTCCGCTCAGGCATCGGAAATCTTTCTGCGCTAGTCTGCGCATTCTCGCACTTCAAGGCCCCTTGCACAGCCCACGCAGCGATGCCCGGCAGCTCCGCCCGCAACTTGTGGATCAACCGCTCGTCCTCCTTACCGTGGAATGACACGTCAAACGGCAACAACAGCATCTTGCTACTGAGCCCTTGACCTTTGTTGGGCAACCTAGGGATCTCGTTGGTTTGCATCATGGCCTTGGCGGGAATCACTACGTTACGGATCATGGACAAACCTTTGCGGTCAATGTCGATACGGTCTTGACCCAAGATACTTTTGAGCACCTGCGTACACCGCTCGCCCTCACGACCGTCCAACTCACTGACCTCATGCACGCACATGACCCGTGCGGCCTGCAACCCGTCCAGACCAAAGCGGTTACTGAGGCTGTAGAGGCTGACCCCGAAGTACGAGTCCAGACCCAGCAGCGTTTCTAGGATCTTGGCGATAGTGCCCTTGCCCGATCGCACCTTGCCGTACATCAAAAACCACCGTGCGTAGTCATTATGGGGCATCATGCAGTACCCAAACCACCGCTGCAGCAGCTCTACCCACGCGGGATCGCCCCCGCTCCACTGCTCAAGGCAGTTAAGCCACAGCGGACACTCGGCATCGGGGTCGTAGTTGCACGGAATCACTGACGGACTAAACCAGGTTTCGTCTCTAGCCGTGACATTGGCGACATTGGATACTTCTACCACAGCGTCCTCGAACGTAATGCACCGGCTGGAGTCCATATCTGATGGCTCTAGCCAGCAGGGCACCGACACGTGGGGCAGCCGGGTCTTGGCACACAAGGCTTCCAACACATTTGCAATCTTTGGCTGGTCTACCCCGTACCGGATGACGGCAGGCATGTTGTTGACCATCTTCTGGATATGGAAATCCTCTAGCATGTTCCAGCAGGCATCTCTCAGCCACTCTCGGTCACGCATAATCCAGCGGTGACCCTCCCAGACATAGTGGACGCCTTGGTGGGTCCACAATCCGGGCCTGTTGTTTGGGGTACGAAAGTGCGACTGTAACAACGCACCGGCTATTTTTGCGGGTTCCCCGGTCTGTACGGGGTTAGATTGTGTTCCGATCACGGAGTATTCCTTTCATGGCGATTAAAGATTTTACGACTCCTGGATCAGACAGCAAGATCCAACAAAGAGGTGCTGCTGCTGAACGCAAGAGACTGGAAGAACTGCAAGCCGAGAACGCACGGCTGCAGGGTTTGATTGACGCGAAGCCCACCGTCAAGCCAGGGGATACATTGTCTCCAGCGTTGCGTCAAGCGATTGAAGATGCCAAGGCGGCTCGGGGCGACAAGAGCAAACGTCAAGATCGAGCAGAACTTCTTGGTCTTGTAGACCTTGTTGCTACCGCCCGCGCTGCGGGCGTGCCTGCTGATGAGCTGCGAGGCTTGATCAAACGGGATGACTTGATCGCTGCCGGGATCTTGATGACTCCCGCTGAAAGACGAGAGGCTCGAAAAGCTCGAGAATACGAAGCGCTTAAAGCTAGACGCGAAAGATTCGACGAACAACAGAAACTCAAAGAGGAACGCGTAGCGGCCTACAGAGAAAGAACTAAAAAGAAAGCGGATGAGCGGAGAGCGAAGCTCGAAAAGCAAAGGGCCGACCCAAACAGCCCGAACTATACAGGGCCTCAAACTCCTGACAGCACTTCTGGTCAGGCAGATTCCACTCCTAGTCGAGGCGCTGACACCGTCCCAGACAATCGTCCTGCGCCTGAACAACAAGGAACCCCTAACCCGAGAGCTGGTAACTTCGGACCTTACAACGAAGGCCGCTACCGCTACCCCGAGGCAGACTTTACTTCGACCGGACGACCCGCAGAAGAACTTCTTGCAGAGATTATCGACGACCCAACAGGAAGCAAACTTCCTACTACTGCAGGTCCTGAAGCTCGATTTACCGGAAGCAAGCTCGGCGGAGCAGACGTCCCGTACGGGTCTGACATGACCCCTGCTGAGCGGCTTGCTGCAGGCAGTCCTCGAGCTCCTATTCCTACCCCTCCAGATGAGAGCCAACGAATCGCAGACGAGTTTACTCGGCGACAAGCAGCTACTCGTCGTGCTGCACGGGCTGAATCTGAACGTCAACGGAATGAGTTTGTGGGTCCTCGTAGGCCGTTGGATCAAGAACTGCGTGACCTCATGGACTTCGGACCCACCGCCGACGACATGAGCCGTGGCATGAGTCCTTCGGAACGACTTAGAGCTAACCAAGAAATGGGGCGACAGGAGTACCGAACCCCTCCCGGCGAGAGTCAGCGAATCGCCGACGAGTTCACTCGTCAAGAAGCTATCCGTACCGGTCAGGGACAAGGTGCTTTGCTCCCTCAATCTCTTGATGCTTTTGGTCCTCGAGACGCTATGGGTCGACCCGTCCAAGGACCTGCTCAACCTGCCCCGCCCTTGAGACCTGACGCTTCCGGCAGCGCAGTTCGAGACCAAGTGTTGCAAGGAGCCATGAACTTTGGACCCGGTGGCAACAGTCCTACGCAGAGCATTATGAGCGGCGGCGGTCTTGCGGGTATGCTTGACGTAGCACCTATTCAAGGCACAGGCTTTAGCTTTTCGATGCCAAGTCCTATGAGCCAGCAAGAGCAAGTTAGAGTCCAACTGAAGAAGATTCGACAGGAAAACTCAGATCTTGCAGATTTGGACCGTCTCCAGTCTGAGATTGAAAAGCGGAAGAAGCTCGAAGAAAGAATGCGGGATCGCCAGCCTCAGCAGCAGCCTCGACCTCAAAATATGTTCCCGGGTGTTCCGGTTGTGAGCAATCCGTTCTAACCATAAGGTCCCAGAATACCAGGTATGCCAGGTAAGAACAACCCCCAGACTTACATTTCTTTCGGGTCAGGCGTGCGCTTGATGGAAGAAAGTGAGTATATCCAAGCAATGGGGTGTGGTATTACGACAAAGGGCTTCCGTGCCCTCTGCGCAAACCTCCGAGTGCCGGTGATATTCATCGGTGACGGAGCATACGTGGACATGCACCGTTTCGAGATGGCGATGGCTGCGGTGACCCGAATCGGCAACGAGAACTTCTTGTTTCCTGGGTCGGCACCCATGTCCTACCGCAAAGACCTCAAGGCTCGGGTGAATCTTGAACCCGAGGAGATCCTACAAAACTATGAGACCCTAGCCTCCGAGCTGATTGCAGCCAAGAAGGTAAACGGGGTCGAGATGACTAGGCAGGTGCGGGACTCCGCACGTAGCGCAGCGGAGAGACTGAGAGAGTCTGCCCTGCATCAGGCGCCTTGGAAGGCGCAACAGAAAGCGGCGAAGGAAAGAAAGCTATGACCAAGAAAGGAGAGATCCAAACCCCTCCAGCAGACGACGCAATCGTCGGCTTCTTTTGTATGGAAGGGGCGTCACAGGGCCTCCTTGCGTCAAAGTTTGATGCCCGTGAAGAAATGGAGATCACTCTCCGTCATGCACGCGATCCAGATCCGAAAATATCACTTGCCGGTCTTCGGCACCTCAGATCCATTCTCAAAGACGTCGCAACAGCTAACGGCATTGTCGGTAGCATGAGTGAGGTACGCGAGACAACTGGTGAAGACGGATCGAAGGTTCGGCAGGTGGTCTCCACAAACAAGTTGATCAGCAGGATCAAGGAAGGTAGGACACGTGTCCAAAACCACAACCCGGAAAAAGGCCACCTCGAACACCACTCGCCGCAAGAAAGAAGTAACGAGGAGCCCTCTAGTGATCGCAGTCGAGAATCATCTCAAGTCCCTGACCCCACAACAACTGATCCAGTATGGACTGCCTGCGATTCAGGACATGGCGATTCCGAACCCGATACCGATGTTTGCGGAGACTCCTGAGGCAGGAGCATCCAAAATCTACAACGAGATGTTTGTCGGCAGCATGATGCGTGTGCCGTACGTAGCAGTCGCACTTGAACTTGAACGGATGTCTATGACGCGTGGAGATGAGCGTCTTGTTGCTGCACAGGTAAGCAGGCTTGCAACTGTGTCAGTGTTTATGCGTGAGGCGATGGAACGCCACGTTGACTCCTAAACTAATTACCCCTAACGACCTGTATCCTCTTCCGGCAGACTACTTAGAACTGTCGGAAGAGGGACAACGTCAAGCCCGCACAAATGCCGTACGACAGTTTCTGGTTCCCGGTCTTACTGACCGGCAGAAGGCAGAGGCGTACGTCGCATCATTGAACTTCTTCGACTTCTACTACCTCCATCCTGACTTGGATGTTGAGTTTGATCCGATGTTCTATGACGACGCACCACTACCTACACCGGAGATGCACTACGACATCGCAAGACAATGGGCAACAGAAAGACTTTCAATCGCAATCGCGCCTCGCGGCTCCGCAAAATCAAGTCTCGTCAAAAAGACAATCTTACTAGAAACCCTGGCACGCCCCAAGTTCAGCGTGATCTACGCTACGTCAACGGGCGACAATACAAAGTCCGTCGGGCAGTCCATCAAAGACCAGTACAGCTTCAACCCCCGTATCAGCGACGACTTCGGCGCAGAGACACCGTACAACCGCCTAGCCCCCAAGCGAGGCGAAGCACCCTACGGCAACACGTACATGCAGCTTATGAATGGCTCATCTCTGCGTTGTATCTCCGCAGAATCAAAGCAGCGTGGTGGCCGTCCTCGTCTGTACGTTCTCGACGACCCCGAGTATGACCCGAAGGCCTCCACCTCCATGTCACTCATTCGTGAGTACATGGATCAGCTGCTCTTCAAAGTCGTTCTTCCCATGGTTATGCGCGCAGGCTGCGGTGCTAGATGGCTTGCTACGTTTGTTTCTCGTCGTCACTACGCATTCCACGCAATGGATGTAGACGGAGGCAAGGCGCGTGACCCTCGTTTCAACAAGTGGGACCGCATCATTATTCGCTCGGAGTACCAAGATGAACAAGGAAACACCAAAAGCTGTTGGCCAGACATGTGGCCAGCAACCGTCGCAGAACGTGACCAGCTGGCAATCGAAGATGAGCGTTTCAAAAAGTGCGTGTCACTCGAAGAGATCAAGGAAACCATTGGGGTTGCCAACTACCTCTCTGAATACATGGCTCAGCCTGGGCGGGGTGACGAAGTCTTCTTCCCGAATCTAGAAGAGGAGAAGCACGGATATTGGTTTGAGGAGCCTGACGAGGAGTTCGACTTCGATCCACATAGTTCCAACACTGTAGTGTGTTGGTACACAAACGACGAGTTGCGAAAGCAAAGCCTCGGCTCCCTGCTTGCATCGTGTCGCTTGTTTATGTCAGTCGACACCTCGTACACATCCACCAAAGACTCTGACTCTAAGGTCTGCACCCTGATGGGGGTCAACAAAGAGAACGAGTTGTTTGTCTTTGACATGTGGTCAGCGCAGTGCCAGCAGCAAAAGCTGATCGACGCAGTTCTGCAGATGGCTGACAAGTGGCGTTGCCCCACAGTACACATCGAAGGCATTAAAGAAGGTATCAGCGTCTACGACACTCTCTACTCCATCGTCAGCACCCGTGCGTCTGACATGGCCAACGTAGACCACCTGCCCCGCATCAAGAAGTTCAACCCCGGCATGACCTCCAAGTCGGCAAAGATTGCTGCTCTCTTGCGACGGTTTGACTACGCCAAGATCAAGATCCCTCTTCGTGACCGCCACCGAAAGCCGTGGCGCGCACTTATTGACCAGATCGAGCAGTTCAACCCAGAAGCACGAGACGGCGGACTTCAACACGACGACGAACTGGACACTGTCTCGATGTCGATGTACATCATTCGGGGCAAGCCAGGCAAAGCAGTCCAAGAGCACGACGAAGAACCTAGTGCACTAGAACTTTTGCGGTCAGGGGAGACCCACGACGACCAAGGAAACCCCATTCTCTTTGGCATTCCCCTCCAGAACCTCACCCAAGAGGACATCGCCCTTCTCCTAAGCAGAAAGCAGGAACCTGATGGAAGAAGCAAAGTCTGAGTTACAAGTTCACCACAGCCACGTTGTAGTCCCCATCGCTTTTTTCGAGCGCGTGATGGAGGTTTATTACACCGTCAAGGGCGGAGGAATCGTAGGACAAGAGGAAAAGACTCCGTTGCAGAGTCCCGCCTCTTATAGACCGTCCCAGGATATGAACATACCTGATGTAAGAACCGTGCGTAAGTACGTACCAGAGGGGTATACCCCTCGCGGCGCAGCGGCGAGAACGGACGAGGACGATGCCTGAGGATACCTACACACTAACCAAGGACAAGGATGCAATCTGCCGCATCATTGACCGCCACATTGAACGGGAAGAGGCCAACAACTCTTACCGCTACACAATGTGGTCTCTTGCGTGGTACTACCTGAACGGCGCACGTCGCTTCGACGTATTCGACCCAGAGACTGGAATGCTCCAGCCTCACCACCTCGACGAGGATGGCAACATGGAGTTCCAGAGCCAGGAACTTCTGTCCGCTATTGACCGGGTTGTCGGCGTCCTGTCCGCTATGGACGTGCGACCCAAGATTCTTAGGTCAGGGTCCTCTCTCTCCCAAGTCCGTGACCGCTCAGTAGCCCAAATCATCTCCGACGCTATGGTCTCACGAGACCGAGCAGAAGAAACTCTTACCGAGTTCTCCTACCTTTTGGCTTCCTGCGGGTGCGCAGGCATCGCCGGGCACGTGGTGGACTCCCCCACCGTTGGCTTGACTGCAGACCTCGAGGTCATTCACCCACGAGAACTGTACTCATTCCCGTCCCTCGGCATGGATCACACCAAACAGCGTGGCTTGATCCGTGAGCGCATTGTTCCTTTGGACTTCTTGGTGGAGAAGTTTGGAAAGCGCATCAAGACCAACCTTGAGAAGCTGTACTACTTCGACGTCGAAGCAGGCCAGGCTCCCTACGACAACGAAGACTTCGCTGACCGCCTCAACGCTGTGGGCACAAGTCCCCGTTACAACAGCTCTTACGCTATCCCTGGCGGCGGTGCGTCAACCGACAAAACCAAGTACTCCCTCGTGCGCATCCGTGAACTGTGGATGACTGGGCACCGCAACACGGTAAACCGCTACGTCGTTACTTCGGGAGACTACGTCATTGTCGACGAAGACTACGACGACATGGAGGTCTACTGCCCTATCGGTATCGGTAGGTTTGTAGAGACTGGCTCTTTCTACGGGGCTGGACTCTTTGACATGTTGTTCTCCATGAGCCGCGAGATGGAGAAGCTGCTGAAGTCTCTCTTCAACAATATCCGCGACATCGACCAGTACGGCATTCTTGTTCTACCCCAGGGTCAGTTCAACGAGCGAGCCGCGCTACGTGATGTAGGTAAGGGTCTGCGCGTTCTTCCTTACGAACCAGACGCAATCGACCCCGGCTTCCGTCCGTTTAACATTACACCTTTCAACTCCGGCGACTTGCCCGGCAAAACCGCAGCCTTTGCTAAGCAGCTGCTCGACCAGATCAACCCCTTCCGCGACCTTGTCGCCAACAAGGGTCGAGTCGACAGTGCTGCGGGGCTTGGCTTCCTTGATGAGAAAAACCGGCAGTTGATGATGACTCCCATGAAGGGAATCGAAAAAGCATTTTCTCAGTGTCACCGTGCGATGCTGAGCCAGGCATCTCGGGGTCTGGCGTTGAGCCGCCGAGCAGTTCCCGTCAGCAACCTTACTCTTGATCTTGCAGGCGCCATCATCGACCCCGAGAGCGGTTTTGTTTCCTTTGCCGAGAACCCTCTACCTGTCATTGCCAACCTGGGAGTGACCATCAAAGAGACCAACCCTCGGTCGGAGGTTGCCCGAAAGCAAGAAGCGCTTCAGCTCTACCAAGCTCCTGGATTCCAGGACCCCTTGAGGCTGATGCTGCTCTCGCTTTCCGAGGGATTGGACTTTGCTATCTACATGGAAGAGGAGAGGGCGGCTTACGAAATGATCGTAAAGAACGCCCTAATCCTGTATGGAGACGGTCAGGTCCCAGGGGAAATTGTTTTGACCCCTCACACTGCACTACCAAACTTGCAGCTTCGGGTTCTAACATCTTTCATGGCTGGTCCTCAGATGGCTATGGCATCTCCCGAGGTCCAGGACGAGTTTATGAAATACAAGCAGTTCCTCCAGCAGGGACTTGGGAATGTTCTCCCAGAAGGCGTGCCGCTGCCTGAAGAAGCGGCTATGCAACGAATGCAACAACAAGGGCGCCCAATGCCGCAACCGGCAGCGCCGCAAAGAGCAGGAGCTAGATAATGTCTGAAGAAACCCCAATCGAAACACCGGCAGAGACCCCCGCTCCAGCCCCTGAGGCTGCAGAGCCACAGCCTGAGGCGCCGCCTCAAGAGCCTGCCCCTATCTCAATGGATCAAACGGTGCAGATCAATGGAGAGACTGTTACCGTCAAACAGCTCGCAGATGCTGCAGACGAAGCCAAGTATCTCCGCGAATACCAGCGAGCCGCCTCTGGCATCCTTCGAAATACCGACGCAGAACTGACGCAAGAACGAGAAAGCGACGTTCGCTACGTCATGGCGTACGAAGGTTACACCGACGAACAAATCAACACCTATATCGACAGCCTCAAACAACCTGTTGAGGCAGAAGGACAATACCAAGAGGCACCTCAAGTGGCAGAAGATCCTCGAGTAAACGAAATGTCATCGCGCATGGAGGCATTGGAGCAGCGGGAGAGGGACGCTCGAATAGAGCAACTTCAGACCAAGCTGTCCAGTGCAGTCCAAAACGCTTCCAATATTCAAGAACTTCAAAACCTGGGTACCGCTTTCAAGCGCATCCACGGGGATGAAGGTGCACAAGAACGGGCGAGTGTTCTCCAAGACGACATTCACCGTGAGACAGTGAATCACCTTCGCCGTCTCAAAACCCAAGGTGGAGCCATCGACGATGCTTCCATCCAACAAGCCTCTGTGTCAGCCGCCGAGACGGTTGCTAAGAGATACCGGACGGTAATCGGAGACCCCGACAAAATCGGGCGCGCTCCGGAAACAGCTTCTGGACAAGACTTATTTTTCAAGAAGAAGCCTATTGAGATTCCTCAGTTCAAACCCGGGCAAGACACCACCGCCAGCGTCTACGAAAAAGCGAAGTCGTTTGCGGAAGACACCTTGCTCGATATGGCTGCGGACATCTCCAATGGCGGAGATTCCAAGCTGTAAAGGAGTAGCCAACAATGGCTCTGATTACATCTGGTCAACTCTTCAATAGCCAAGTAAATCGCATTGAAGATGTGATCAACAAAAACATCGACATCATGCTCCCAGGGGTGGACCCCATCTGGGAGAACATGGTTAC
>CESX01030645.1_pt1 | contig 13289 bp, 4 predicted proteins | sample 326941 | NCBI WGS metagenome assembly CESX01 (sample SAMEA2622357, study PRJEB7988) | marine metagenome | isolation source: saline water (ENVO:00002010), including
ATCACACAATGCACCATTTTATGACGGATTAAATAGTTACTAATGTCACAAAAAAGCAAACCTACTACTTTTACAAAGGGTATGATTTCAGATAACGACCCTCGTTATCAAGAGCCAGGCTCATACAGAGATGCTGAAAATATTCAGATTATAAATAAAGATGGAACTACATTTACTGTAGAAAATATAGATGGCAATACACAAAAATTAGATTTATTAGACTCTGGTATTACCGTTGAAGATACTGATGATTTTATAAATAATTTTACAGGACCAACACCTGCGTGGCCTTTTACATTACCTCAATCTGGTTTGTCTAAAGGATATTTAACAAATATTGTAGGACATTATTCATATAATAATCAATTATTTTTAATTATTGTAGGATTAACAGACCAATCAATAGACCAATTAGATTACAGAACAATTTTTTTAGTTATTGATTTTAATTACAAAGGAAATGTTACAAAAATAACAGATTTAAAAGTGGCTTGGGAAAGCAACACAGTAAACAATACTATTGTAACAAATCAACATCCAAATTTAAATATGCATTTAAATACTTCTGTTAAAATAGAAGGTATTATAGAAAATGAATGTATTAGTAGAATATATTTTACAGATAATGTAAATCCATTAAGAACAATTAATTTAAGGGCAAAAAATTTATATAGTTTAAATCCAGATGAAATTAATGTTACACCACAAGCATTTATGAATCAACCAGTATTAGATTCTTCTTTATCTGGAAGGTTGCCAGTTGGTGTATATCAATATGCTTTTAAATATGTTAATGATAATGGTGCAGAAACAGGAATGTCACCGTTAAGCAATTTAATGCATATCAGTAATCGCCCTAGCTCAAGTTATAAAAATTATTTTGGAGGACCTAAAGGTCAATTATCAGGAGATGGTTTTGGAATTAAAATATATGATTTAGATACAAATTATGATAATGTAGAATTATATGCTTTATTGTGGGAGTCTTTAGATATACCACCAGTAGTAGCAAAAGTTGCTATAAAAAGTATAACAACAAATACTGTAAGTTTTAAACACACAAGTTTTGATAACATTATAGAAAATGGCATAGAAGATGTTTTAATTAGAACAAATACTTGGGATGTTTGTAAAGATATAGCTATAAAAGACAATATTTTATTTGCTGCAAATTTAAGACAAACACAAAATTATATATCAGAAAAAGAATGGAATGTTCCAGTTTATCGTTTTAATCATGATGCAACAAAAGCAAGGTTAACATGTGATTTTGGTGAAGACATTGTAAGCTGGAATCAATCATTAGGTGTAATAGAATCTATAGGGATTCAAACTATAGGTGGAGTATCATATTCTACAGGAGCTGTAAATATAGATGTATATAACGATAAATCAGACGGAAAAGGAACTTATGACAATACAGGTCAGTATCTTTATAGTGATGGTGCGCATAGATATATAGGGCAGGAGCCAGTAGAAAGTGCAACTGGAGCAAATCGTCATGTTTTAGGAGGAGAAAGTTATGATTTTGCAAATAATGAATTAGGAGGTTGTAGAGTAACTTTTAGATTAAAAAGAAAACTTGCTGACAGTAAATATAACAATGGAGGTGTTATGACAACAACTACATACATAGATGCTAATGAAACAGCAGAAATATTAGAAACAGATAATATTGCAGGAGATAATGACCCAACAGCTACATCAAATGTAACTAATGGCAATACAGTATATAAAAATACTATGTCTTTTAGTGGCTCAAAAGACCCGCAAATAGCAGGCTCGTTTAGAGGTTATCAAAGAGGAGAAAAATATAGATTTGGAGTATTAACATATGATTTAAACGGTAATCCTGGAAACGTATTATGGATAGGCGATTTACAAATGCCAACACATTATGATATACATTATGAATTAGATTTATCTAGACATCAATTAGGAAGTAGTGCTGGTAATATTGAAATAAAAGCAAATGAATATACACAAGATTATCGTTTATCTATTCATGGTGGAGAAAAAGTTCCTGCTGCAAAAAGACATTATGATAACAGACAATATGATAGTAGTACCAATGATGTTTTAAATGGTGCTAATGGACAAAGATTAGGATTTTTACCACCAGGTAGTTCTAATGAATTACATTTATTTGATTTACATTTAGATTTTGAATTTCGTATTCCAGAAAATGTAAGAAAAAAAATTTCAGGGTTTAGAGTTGTAAGAGCTGAAAGAAATGAAGAAGACAGAACAATAATACAGCAAGGGCTATATAATTTTTCTACAAGATATGGTATAAAACCAACAGACCCAACAACAGATAGAAAAAATGGATATAAAGATGTAACTAATCTTGATGAAGATTTAGAATTAGACCATATTGGAGAAAGAATTAATACACCTGATGAACCTGTATGTCCTCCGTATGATGATTTGCTAAATGGGTATTATGGTTTAGATGTTACGTCAGGTAAAGGAGAATCTTTTGATGATAGTAATATGGAAACACTATATTTTCCAGAAGGAGACGCAAGAGACACGGCTCATACTGGTGGTTTTGATTTTACTAACGGCCCTGGTTCTTCTGTTTTTTCTAAATCTCATTATGCAGGGTCATATGAATTTTCTTGGAAATCAGGGACGAACCCTACAGCTTTTGCTCCAGCTTATCAATTTTTTAATAATGTAGGAACTTTAGATAGCCCTGATAGTGCATTTGGAACTAGGCCTTATGTCCATAGAGATGGAGATAGATTAAGAATAGACGGAATATTAAAAGCATTAAATGAGGATAATTTAACAGGAGCTAATAATGCACCAAATTATACTGGTACTAATAATTATGACGATTCAGTTAAATTTAGCGGAGTTAAAGAAACAGATGGAGATAAAAATTCTGGTATTATAGTTAATAAATATTCTGTATATGATACATATTTTCCTTGTTATGTAAAAGCATTACATTATCAAGTTTTAACTGTTAGAGCGTATGCAGATAAAGCATATAAAATAGACGCAATTAATGATAGCGGCCATTTATATTTTCCTTTATCTGTTTCTGAGAATGAAGAATCTATGAAACAAGTTGACCAAATAAGAAATGCAAAAGAAATAACAGCAGGAGAAATAGTGTCTACATCTTTTTTTGACAGCGCACAAATAGATGGCTATAATGGATGGTCAAATCATAGTTTAGGATATTATCGTGCAAATAGTGTACCAGGAAATCCAAAATTTAGTATACTTAGTCAGCATATTACAAAAGATGAAGTAGAGTTTGATAATGTATCAACATTGCAAACAGGAACTAGAAGTATTTTAATAGAAACAAATTTTCGTACTAGAATTAGAAATATAAAAAAAATTCTAGCTATTGGAAATTACGATAATCCAAATTGCAGAAGCACTTCTTATGATACCCATAATTCTAAAATACCATATAAATATTTGTGTAGTATTGTAAGGCCTAATGAAACACAATATGGTGGTGGAACAAAAGATTCTATATATAACACTACATATATTGTAGCTGGTAATTTTCATAGAATAAATTCTAATAATGATACAGAAAATCATTTATCTACAGTAGCTGGTGGTGATACATTTGTAAACTTTTATTCACACCAAAAAACAATATCTCCTTTTTCAGATAAATCATATTCAACATGGAATGTTTTTCCAGTAGAGTCTTATGTTAATACAGACATGCGTTCAGGATTGCATTTAGCGGCAGGTGATACAGAAGAAGGATATGATATAACTACGCCTCCTTTTAGCAATGATTGGTTATATAATGAAGTTTATTCACAAGAAAATACTTTACAAAGATATTTAGCGGTTGAAGATGAAGGATGTAAATTTACAGAGTTACCATTTGAAGTAGCATATTCAGAAACAAAATTATCTGGAGAAACTTCAGATGCTTTTAGAACATTTCCAATATTTAATTTTCATGATGTTGAAGCTGCATATGGACAAATAAATAATTTATTTAATTTTCAGAATGAAGTTTATTTTATACAAGATAAAGGATTTGGAAGATTATTAGTAAATCCAAGAACTTTTATATCTGATGAACAACAAGGTGTTCCGCTATTTACTGGTACTGGAGAAACAATAGAATCACATACATATATATCCACACAATATGGAAGTAGACATCAAAGTGGTATGATAAACACAGAAGATTCTATATATTTTGTAGATGTATCTACAAAAAAAATAATACAATTTAAAAATCAAGAATTAAAAATATTATCAGATTCACTTGGAATAAAAAATAAATTAGAAAAATATTTAACAGAAATAAATTATTTTAATAATACTAAAATAGATGTAATACCAAGCATGCCTAGATTGCATCGTACAGATTTTCCATTATCTTTTGAAGGAATAACTACAGGTTATGACCCTGTAAGTAGAGATGTAATATTTACTTTTAAACAAGAAAGAAATCATCCAGGTTCAGGAATAACATATCCGAATAGACATTTTTCATTAGTTTATAATGAAAATTTAGAAGCATTTACAACTAAATGGTCTGTGTATCCACAACATTGGATTACACACATGGATAAATTATACACAACTAGGCGAAGAATTGGAGCAATACAGCCTGGAGGTTTAAACCCACAAGGTTATGGTTTTGGAAATTTAGAACTTTGGGAATGGGGAACGCATCCATTAGATTATAAAAATCATTTTTATTATGATACTGATTCTGGTTCAACTATTGCAAAAGAAACTGCAATAGCTCCAATTATAGGAGATGATGATATGTTAATATCAGAAAGTAATTTAATTCATGTTATAAATGATGCTTCTTTAGAAAATAAGGTATATGATAATATGCAAATTATAACAAATGGCGGTACTTTATATAGTTCGGAATTTCAAACAGATGTAATAACAGAAATACAAACTAGTTATTTTGATAATCCAAGTATAGCATCACAAGCTAAATACAGAGAAGGCATATTAAGATTTCCTTTAAGAGCTAAAGAAATGAGTGCTACTGGACAGATTGGACCTAGAATGAGAGGCACATATCTGGAAAATAAAATAGTCGCCAATACTAAAGAAAAATTTAATATCTTTGCAATACTGGCTAAATATAGAAAATCCTTTAACTAATGTCAATAAAAGATATAAGAGCAATACAAAGATTAGGGTATACTGATTATACTACTCAAGATGAAGATTTTTTTAAAAATGTAGACCCGTCATTTGAAGGATATAAAAATTATGGTGTAGTTGCTGATAATAGAAATGCTGTTTCTGAAGCAGTAGAACAAGCTGGTGGTTATTATGAAGCTCCAGATACATCTAAACAAGATTTAACTACAATAGGAGCTTTAGGCACAGCAGCAGTAAATTATGGAAAATGGGAGCCTTATGCTTCATCATTGTTAAAAAAAGGTTTTCCTAATGCAAGTTTTGCAAAAGCAACAACAGTTGATGGTGTAACAACATATGGAGCAAGTGGTTCTTCTAGTGTAATAGGTTCGGCTGCTAGTCAATATTATGGTAATTTAACAGGCGGAACAGCTGCTGGAGTTGGAACAGGATTAGGAACAGCTTTAGTAGGATATGGAATAAAAAAAGCATTTGGAGATGATGACCCAACAACATATACAGCGCCAGAGCAGATTGGTTCAGCTGTACAAGGAGCGGGAACAGGAGCGGCAATAGCTTCAGCATTAACCGTTGCAGGGCCAGTAGGAATAATAGCAGGAGCATTGTTAGGTTGGCGTGCTGGAAAAAAAAGACAAAAAGAAGCTATTAAACAAGCCACAGAACAAAGAGCAAGAGATATAGCACAGGCATATCAAGATAATAGAACAAATTTTTCACAAATAGCAAAAGAAGAACAATATTATAAAGATAGAGCTATGTTTGAAAATCCATATGGAATAGAAGCTAGAAGTCAAGATACATATGTGCCAAGTTATGCTCATGGTGGTTATCATTTTAATTATCAAGGATTATTTGGTAGTCCAGGTCAGTCTATATTAAACAGTATGAGCTTTGGAATACCAGGAACTGGCATAACCCCTCCAGGAGTAACTTCGCCAAGCACAACAACTACAAATAGTGGTAGTGTGCCTTTATTAGGAACAGGAACAAGTACAGGAAGCGTAAGTGCTGGAGGAAGCCCTACTACTTCACCAACCACACCACCATCTACTACAACAGCTTTTGTGCCACCTTCAGGAACGCCACCTCCATATAGTGGTGACCCTGCTGGAGAATCACCACCAACTGGACCATATTCTCCATATACACCACCGCCTCCGCCAAACAATCCAAGACCAGGAACAACAATGGCAATAACAAGAGATAATCGTACTAATATAGGTTATGGATATCCTGGTGGATATCAACAATATATAGCAGGAGCAATATTGCCTCAGGGTCCAATAATAAATCAAGGTGAATTTATGTCAGCTTTAGCTGGAGGTTCACAGACATCAACAGATGAACGTACTGGAGCGGGAGATACTGGAAATTTTTTACAAAGAGCAAAATCAGATGAATCAGATAATTTTTATCGTAGAGGCGATAAAGGAATGAAAGTTGCTGAAGTAACAGGTAATGAAGTTATAATGCCAGCAGAAAGACAAAATAAAATAGAAAAAGCATTAGCATCTGGAGATACAGAAACTCCTGGAAAAATAATGAAACAAACTATAGCAGAAGGTAAAGTTACAAAAGGAGCAGCTAGTCATGATAGTAATCCAATGCCTATTATGTCATCAGGAGCTGTGTTAGATAAAAATGGAAAAGATACAGGATTAAAAGCAGATAGCGGGGCAGGGATATATCATCAAGCTACTAAACAGTTTAAAAATAATATGTCTAATAAACAAATCAGTAAAGCTATTAGAAAAAATATAGCTAGCTGGAAAAAACAAGGAAAAGCATAATGGCAGCACCAGGAAAAAATTTAGTATCTGAAAAAGAAATCTTTGATTATCTAATGACCAAGCCAGGCATGGATAGAATTAAGGCTGCTGGTATTCTTGCAAACATAGCTAAAGAGTCATTATATTATTCTGATGCTGTAGAACAAGGAGGAGAAGGTATTGGTTTATTTCAATATACATTTAAAGCAAGAAAAGATGCTTTTTTAGCAGCAGTACCAGATTGGGAAACTAATTGGCGTGCACAAATAGATTTTGCATTTGATGAAGGTGAGTTTGAATCATATATGAAACAAGACTATAATTCTGTAACTGATTCTACAAGGGGCTTTATGAAAATATTTGAAAAGCCACAAGACCAATCAGAAGATGAAGTACAAGACAGAGTAGATAGATTATACAATTCACCAGGTGTTCAAGAAGATATAAAAGAACTTAAAGTAAAAATGTCTGCTGAAGAATCATCAATAAGTGTAGATAAATCTAAAACAAAAGAACAAATAGAATATGAAAAGCTAGAAGGATATAGAGAAGGTCAAGGAATTGCATTAAGAGTATATGATAATAAAACAAATCGTAATATACAGGTAAATGCCCAGTGGGATGTTAATTCACAGTCATGGAGTTTTAATTCTCCAAACAGACCTGAGGATATGACAGATGAAGAACTAAATAAATTAGGTAATTATTTGGTTGACCCTAAAATGATGTGGCATAAAGAAGGAGATGCTTTTTATGGAACTTTTAGTCAAGATGGCTATGAACCATATACAACAGAAAATGGTATAGAAACTCAAAGATTTATAGTTTATGATAATCCAATATCTAACAGATTATCTAGAAAACAAAAAGAAAAAATATCTCAAAAACAAGTTGAAAAAACTGAAGAAGATATAAAAAAACTAAAAAATAGAAAAAGTTCAGAAGAATTAGCTAGAGACTTTACTATAAATGATTTACAAAAAAAAATAAAAGAAGCAAAAAAAGCAAAAACACTAGGGCCTTCTGCATATAATAAATATTTAGAAAAAGGAGGAATACCTATAGAAAAATTAGAAGAAACATACAATAATAAACTACTTCAATTTCAAAAAGAACAAAAAAACGAAGACTTAGCTGATGCGGTAGCTCTTGAAAAAGATTTAAGAAGACGTAAAGCTGAAATGGAAAATGACCCAGAAAGATTTTCAGAACAACAAATAAATAAAATAAATCAAGCCTTAGACCAGGTTGCTTTTGAAATTTATGATTTAACAGGTAATCAAGATAATACAGGACCAAATGGTTATACAAGAGAAGAAGTAGAAGGAAGGGAATATGATTTTTCAGACCCTGTAGTAGTAACAGAAATTGAACCAGAAGATACTGTTCCTGAAGAAGCTAAGGTAGAAACGCCTACAGAACTAAATGAAGTTATTGTTGATGAAGACACGCCAGTATCTGAAGACCCTACAACAGAAACAAAACAAAGAAGTACATTAGGAGATTTAGCTGGATTAGTAGATGGCTTAGGAGGAGTATCATCTATAATAGCTGGAGTTATGGGAGCAAGAGGATTTAAAGAGTCTATGAAAAAAATAGACGTAAGAGAATATCCAGAACTATCTTCTGCATTTAAAGAACATTTATATCAAGCACAAGAATTAGCAAAAATAGGTTTTACGCCTGAAGAAGAAAGAGCAATAAGAGACGACATAGACACAGCATATAGAACAGGTATAGAAAATATGGTTAGAGGAACAGCAGGTGATAGAGCTAAATTTTTAGCAAGTTCTGGCGTTTTAGATGCTAATCGTAGTAATGCTTTGTTAAAGTTTGCAGCAGAAGATGCTGAAGTAAAAAGACAAAATAAAGCAAATCATACTGCATTATTACAGTATGTAGAAGAATATAATACAAATAAAGATATAGCTTTAAGGCAAGAAGAAATGGCTATGCAATTAGAAAATAAAAAAGCAGCTGGGGAGTTTGCTTCAAGTGCATTTAAATACGTTATGGATGGTGTGCAAAACGCAAGAGCAATGAAAGGTCCTTATGGCAAATACTTAGAATATATGCAGAATAGAATGACTGGAACAAACACAACAGTACCATTAGATAGTAATATAGATTAATAATATGGATTTTGGAGGATATACAGCTTTAAGGGGTTTTTTTGGTAGTGCTGATAAAAAAGCACAAAGACAAGAAGATTTACAATACGCACAATTATTATTGCAACAACAGCAATTAGACCAACAAAGAGAGAATCAATTTAGAGCGTCACAACAAAAATTAATTGACCAAGCTGATTTATTAGCTACTGAAGTAATAAGAGGCAAGGGAGTAAGAAAAAAAGATAAAGAAGCTGTACAAAATTATGCAAAAACATTAATGACCCCTATTAATGATATGATTACAAAGTATGGTTCATACGAAAGAGCTATGGCTAATGGGCTTGATAGATTAGTCGCAAATTATAAATTTGAATTAAGTAATAATGAATTGATACAAAGAATTTCTACAAACAAAGAAAATTTTAAAAATTTATTATTAGCTAAAAATGACCCTAATTCAAGAGACAGAATATTTCAAAGTGATTTAGATAATTTAAAAGAATACCAAGCAGGTAACACTGATGTTATTACTTATAAAGGAATGATGGGTAAATTAAATGATGAATTTATAAATCAATACGAAAAAAACAGAGCCATAAATCTTGATGATTATTATTTTAACAACAGGTCTTCTGTAAATGCAGATTATTCTAGAGACACAGGTTTAAATTCAGAAACTGTTCCAACACAATATATATTAGATTGGTTAAATAATAGAATGCAATTTGATGAAAGACCAACTGTTTATGGCACACAAGAAATTAGTACATCTTTAGGAAAAGAATTAACTAATGGTTTAGCGCAAGGTCCAGTATTAACAGACCCTACGGCTAGTTATAAAGAGTTATTTGAAGGCTCAAGTTCTGGGGCAGACATATTTTTTAATAATACTTTTGGTTATGATGGAACTCAAAATCCACCAACTAAAAATGGATTTACTTTAAATGCTTCAGGAAGAATTATGACAGACAATCCTACATTTGAAGCTACTATTTTAGCAGAAATTCACAAAAATCAAGAAAATGGAAGACTAGATAGAAGAAAAAATGGTCAGTTTATAGTAAGAGATAAGAAATCAAAAGGTATGTTTAACTATAAAGGAGACCAAATCAAAGATGATGATATAGGATTTTTTAGTGCAGAAAGCGAAGTATTTGGAGATAAACTAGTATATCAAGGTATGTTTGTAGGTCAAAAAATAGTAGGTGTAAATAAAGATACTGGTGAAAAAGAAACAATGCTTTTGACTAAAACAGATAGCAAAGATAAAATGGAAAAAATAAATAGACAGTATAGTAATCTTGTTATTACTCCTGCCTATATAGCAGCATATGAAGAAGGAGATTTATTATTTGATGATATATATTATGAAGAAGTGGAAATGACTGAAACAATGCTTATGGAGTTAAATAAAGATACAGATGCAAGCACAAGATTAACTCAAATTAAAAATCAATTAGCAGATACACAAAAACAAAATAATTTAAGAAAACAACAAAATAAAGTAAAAATACAATCTGCACAAGCTATAGAAACTTTATATGCTGGAGGAATAAGTGGAGGAGCAGATATATTATACAATGCTTATGCTAGAGATTTAAATGTTGGTCTTGTTTCTATTGGTGTTAAAGAAAAAATGTTACCTTTGGTACTAGCAGAATTGATGGAGTCAATAGACCCTACAGCTGATAATGCTTCTGTACTTTTAAGAAGCGCAATAGGAAATATAGGTTCTATATCAAAAAATCCAAATGCTAAAGAATACTTTGAAATATTAAAGTCTGGAAATGCTAACACATATTTTAAATGGTTAAGTGAAAACAAACCAAATCAAGCAGCACAAATAAAACAAAGAGCAAAAGCTTGGTCAAAATATATAAAAAATAAATAATATTTATGTCAACAAATTTTTTATCAGGTTTAACAGATATGCCTGGAAGCTCTAATGTAAGTGAACAAGAGCCAGAAAATTTAATACAAGCATATGATAAAGGATTATCTAATGAGCCATTTGATTTGGCGTCATTAGTACAAGGAGTGCAAATGCAAGAAGCTCAAACAATGAGAGCCAATGTTAGTGCTGAAAGAGCTAGTGCTCAAGATGCAATGCGTGATAGTACAGGATTTTTAGGACAATTACAACAAGGAGCAGACCCATCGCAAGAATTTGCACCACCAGAAGCAACACTTGGTAATTTAGCACAACAAACAGGAAGAAGTTTAGTTGCTGGTTGGGGTGACTTAGTAGAAGGTACTGGTAATTCTGTAGATTTTATAGCGTCTTTAGTTACACCATGGGAGCCAAAAATAAATACTAGTGTAGGTGAGTGGTTAAGAGGAGCAGGACAAAAAATACAATCTAAAAATCAAGTTTATGCTGACGCTTCATTAGATGAAGTTACTTGGACTGATATGGCAAATCCAGAGTTTTGGTCAACAAAAGTAGCTAGACTTGTGCCCTATGCATTTTCTTTTATGATACCATATGTAGCTGGTGCAAGAATAGGAAGTAAATTATTATTAGGAGCAGCAAAAGGAGCAAGCACAGTAGACAAGTTTGGTAAACTTGGTAAAGGATTAAAAGGATATGAATTTGCAACCAAAGGCTCTGGCATACTAGGAAAATTAGCGTATGATGCTGGAGTAAAAGGAGTGCAACTAACAAAAGCAGGTAAAATAAGTTCTACATTAGTTGGAGGTGGTATTACTGCAAATTTAGTAGAGGGAGCGTATGTAGCAGGAGAAGCATTAAAAGAAGCAGAGTCTTTGGGTTTTACTCCTGAAGAATCGCGTAGTATAGCGTCAGAAGTATATCAAGACAATATGAAATGGATGGGTATGGATATTGTACAGTTTGGTATAGCTTTTGGTGGTTTAGGTAGAATGACATCACAGTTAACAAAACTAGCAGCAGAAAATGCAACTTTTGCTAGAAAGATTAGACCTATTGTAGTTAACACTTTAGGCTTAGCTGCTGCCGAAGGAGTGTTTGAACAATATCAAGAAGTATATCAAGAATGGATTAAAAGAAAAGCTATAGCAGAAGAACAAGGTGATGATTTTATGCCATATAGTGAATTTTTTCAATCTGATGAAATGATGGAAACAAGAGTAAGTTCTTTTGCATTAGGTGCTATCATGGGTGCGCGAGGGGGTTATGTAGACGCACAAGCAGAAAGAAGTTATCAGATAGAACAAAAGAAAAGAGAATATAATAATATAGTTGGGGGTGAAGGTCAGTTTGCAGAGTTAGAATATAGTGAACAAGTATTATTACAATCTATTATTGACCATAATGGTAGTGGTGATTATGCAAGAGCATTTTTAAATGACCAATTAAAAAATAATAGAATTACTCAAGAAAATTATGATACACATTTACAAGCTATTGAAAAATATGAAGAAGTATACAATAGATTTAATGTAGAAGAAAATTTAATGAATGCTGCTAAAGAAAGAATATTTAGAAAGCAAATATTAATAGAAAAGAAAAAAATACAAATAGAATCTTTACAAGAAAGTAAACAAACTAAAATAAAAAACGCTAAAGATACTATCAAAAATGACCCAGAAGGTTTGCAAGAAATGTTAAACCAAATAGAAGAAGAAACTAAATTAGCTGAAGAAAATATAAACAAAGAAATAATACAACTTGAAACTGAAATTAGTCAAACATATAGACTTAAAAGAGTAAAGTTAAAAAAAGACGGTACACCAAAAAAATCTTCTAGTGGTTTAACACAAGAACAATTTGAACAGTTTTCCAAAGAAGAAGCTAAAAAGGTAGAAGAAGCACAAGGTCCAGGTATACTAGAAAGAGCAGGACAAGCAGTTAAAAAAGCAGTAGGGGCTGTTGTAGGGGCTGTGACGAGCCCAAAACAAACAGCAACAGAAGTTTCAGAAGGATTGAAATCTGCTGTAAATACTTTTAAAGAAAGTGCGTTTGCAAAAAGAGCACAAGAAAATAAAATATTTCAAGCTACTATTGGTAAAGTAAGCGATGCAGTATCATCTGCTATAAATAGTGATATGACTGTAGCAGAAGCAACAGCAGCAGCAGTAGCAGCCGTAAAAGCTACAGACGTAAAAGGCAAAACAAAAGCTTTATATGATTTTGTTAGAAGCTATGTTAAAGAAACTATAGAAGCTGGTAAAGAAATAAATATAAAAGATTTATTTAAAACAGCAGCAGCAAAAGGTAAAAAAGATGCAGAACAAGATATAAAAAGCGAAGAAGACATAAGGATAGCCAAAGAAGTAGAAGAAAGCAAAG
>CESX01030627.1_pt1 | contig 13201 bp, 18 predicted proteins | sample 326941 | NCBI WGS metagenome assembly CESX01 (sample SAMEA2622357, study PRJEB7988) | marine metagenome | isolation source: saline water (ENVO:00002010), including
CGGCTTCTTGCCGAACCGATGGCGCAAGCCGAGCGGGTGGCAGGGTGAACAGCCCACGCATCGCATCAAGAAGGAACTGCAACATGCAGAAGTCACTCACCCAAGTCGAAGCCGACCTTCAGGGTCTGCTCGACGAGGTCGGAGTCGATGAATTCCCGGTCACGAAGGCACTCTATCTCAAGGACGTGCAGATCGTGGATGCCGAAGGGAAGCCCATCGACGCCGAAGACGTTGACCTCGAGATCGAACTCAAGGCCGAAGAAGAAGAGGCCGAAGAGAAGATGGAGATGGAAGACGACGAAGACAAGGTCTACGGCCACGACGACGAAGAGCGCAAGGCCGTCGAAGAAGAAGAAGAGAAGGCTGACGAGGACGATGAGCGGGAAACCAAGGCTCTCGAGGACGAAGACAGCGGCGAGATGAAGCCGCGCCAGCGTCTTCGCATCGGTGTCGGTGTCAAGCCTGGCTCGCGTGGTGGTCAGCCTACCAGTCTCCGGAATCCGCTAACGGGAGAGACAAACCCGCAGGATGGAAGGAGAGGTCGCAAGTCAGTCGCAGAGGAAGCGAAGGCGGCCGTGGACAAGACCCTCAACAAGAACAAGATCAAGTCGAAGGGATTCGATATGCGAATCGACAACGAGCGCGAGGGCCTCAAGCGATGGGGCAGCCTCAAGCACATCAGCCGCGTGGCAAGCTGCGCGGATCAGGAACTCGAAGCCTACCGCATCGGACGATGGGCGGCGGCCTGCATGGGCCACAAGAAGTCGCAGGACTACTGCGCGAACCACGGGATCGAAACCAAGGCCCACCTCGAAACCGTCAACAGTCAGGGCGGGTTCCTTGTTCCCGAGGAGTTCAGCAACACCCTCATCAGTCTCCGCGAGGAGTACGGTGTGTTCCGCAGGAACGCGAAGATCGAGCCGATGACCTCGGACACGAAGCGCATCCCCAAGCGGTCCGCAACCCTCACGGCCCACTTCGTCGGTGAGGCTACTGCCGGGACCGAGAGCGACATGAACTTCCAGTCGGTGCAGCTCGTCGCCAAGAAGCTCATGGTCCTCACCTCGGTCAGTTCGGAGCTCCAGGAAGACGCTCTCTTGAACCTCGGCGATTCCGTGGCGGGGGAATGCGCCTATGCACAGGCCCTTAAGGAAGACCAGTGTGGCTTCATGGGGACCGGCACCAGCGAGTTCGGTGGCATCGTCGGCATCATCAATGCGATGAACAACGTCAGCAGCAACGCAGGCGTGACCGTGCTGGGCTCGACTGATCGGCGACCTTCCAACATCACGATCGGCGACTTCCACAACATGATGGGCACGCTGCCGCCATACGCCGACACTCCCCGCGCCAAGTTCTACATGCACAAGAGCATCTGGAACGGCGTCTGCGAGTCCCTCATCTATGCGGTCGGCGGAGCTTCTGCGCGTGAGATCCAGCAGGGTTCGCAGGGCACCACCTTCCTCGGCTACCCTGTCGAGTTCACGCAGGTCATGCCCGACATTACCACCGGCTCGACCGGTGCGGACGGTGACGCATCGGACCAGACGTTCCGATTCCCCATCATCTTCGGTGATCTCTCTCTCGGTTGCGCCTTCGGCGACCGTCGTCAGAACACCATCGCGTTCTCCGACTCGGCCCTCAACGCCTTCGAGCAGGACGAGATCATCGTCCGGGGCACCGAGCGGTTCGACATCCAGTGTCACAGCCCCGGCACCAGCGCAGAAGCTGGCCCGGTCGTCGGCATGAAGCTCGACTGATCCTGACAGGAAGGAACCAGATCCATGAGAAACCTCCAGAACTGCCGGGTCTTCAACCACTCGGCCCCCATCTCTCTCAACAACGCCACCAGCGCGGTCACCAACGTGATCGACACCTTGGGCCTCAGTGGTGGCGACCTTGCCATCGTCGTGACCCTTGGAGCGACTGCTGGCAACTTCAGCGCGTTGAAGGTGCAGGAGTCGGATGACAACTCCAGCTTCAGCGATGTCACCGGCTGCGTGGTTGCCACCAGCCTGGACATCGATGGGGCAGCCACCGACCTCCCGGACGGCACCGGAGACGATGCAGGCACGTACCTCTTCCACATCGCTCTCACCGAGAGCCGGAAGCGGTACTTCAAGGTCGTCGCGACCGAGGACAACACCGGGGCCACGCTGTTCAGCGCGGTCGCCATCGTGTCCCCGAACGCGAGCGGCGCAGCATTCAGCAACGCGGGCCAGCTTGACGCCTCCCCGGCTGATAACGCTGTCCTCCGCGCGACCTGATGTCCTGACCCTTTCCCCTGTCCGGGCGCGGTTGCTCGCCGCTTCCGCGCCCGGACGGTTCTCACAACGGCGAAGAGGACCAAGATGGCACTCGCAGACAATGCACTCACGACCGTGGCGGATGTCAAGACCTACATGGGGGTGACGACTTCGACCGACGACACCCTGATCGAGACGTTGATCAACAACGTCAGCGACCAGATCGAGCGGTGGTGCGACAAGAAGCTGGCCGCCACTTCACTGGAGGAGTTCATTGATGCACGTGCTACGCGGACTTTGGCTGTTGCAAACTCTCCTATCGTCTCCGTCGACCTGGTTGCGTTCGGTGCTCGTGACGCGATCAGCGTCGGGAGTTCAGATACAACTGACCTTCAGGCCACAGTTGGAGTCGACGGTAGCCAAGCGCGACTTCACCGTGTCGCGTCGGATGGCACGGCGACGACGACCAACCTGTCCCTTGCAACCTACAAGACCACCGCGACACTCGCGACCGCGATAGACGGCACGACCGGATTCACCGCGACCGTCGCGCACAACGCGCCCTCGAACACGCTGCACCGAATGGGTGGCAGGGATGTGCTGACCACGACCGCATTCCTGTCCGTCCCAGACGACGCAGAGAGCGACTATCGTGTGGACTACGAGAGGGGCTTCGTACATCTACGAGCTGACGCATTCCCACGCTCGAGCGAGATGCCGAACTTCCACAGATTCCCGAACCAGTTCCAAGGAGTGCTCGTCCGCTATGTCGGGGGGTATTCCACGATCCCGAACGCGCTCGTTCAGGCGGCCTTCGAGCTGGTCAGCGATGCGTTCCGCGGACGTGACCGTGATCGATTCGTTCAGCAGGAGTCGGTGGGGGACTACAGCTACACGGTCCGCCCGGTCTCGGAATGGTCCGCGAACGTGCTGCAACTCCTCGCACCATTCCGGAGCATACGATGAGCATCGTGGCACGGATCAACATCTACGGAAAGCGGATCGAGGTGCGCCGCCCGATCTTCAGGCGCGACGAGGTCGGTGGGCGGAAAAGGACATTTGTACACCATGGCACCGTGAACGGATACGTCGCGAGCCGGTCGCAGTCCGAGGCGTTCGAGGGTGATCGTCAACAGGCCGAGGAGGTCGTGACGATCTACGTCAAGGGCGGTACGGATCTGCTGGTCACTGATCGCTTGAAGTTCGAGGGCCGGACGTTCGAAGTCACTGGAGTCAGGACTCCCGGACATCGACAAGCTGGAGACCGAAACTTTTACCACGTCGTCGACGCGACATCGAACGAGGGTGTGTGATGGCGAGCAAGATCGACTTCCGCAGAAAGGAAGTACAGGAAGCACTCCGGAAAGGCGTGGCAAGCGGACTGACCAAGGTCACGCTCTCGTTGCAGCGGCGGATCAGGAAGAAGCTCAACAAGCCAGGAACCGGAAAGTTCTACGGCGACCATCAAGCATCGGCGGCTGATGGCAAGTCGCCACCCGCGAAGAAGTCCGGCAACCTCGCGAACTCATGGATAGCAGCGACGCAGCGTGGACCAGTCAAGCACGACAAGGGCATCGGGATCGCCCTCCGGCCTGCTGAAGTCGGTGGCGCGACGAAGTACGGGTTCTGGCTCGAGTATGGAACGAGGAACATGGTCCAGCGTCCGTTCATCAGGCCCTCGATTGATCAGCTCAAACGCAACAAGCGAGCCGTGAAGATCGTGCAGAACCAGCTTGTGCGCCACATCGCCTCTGCGAACAGGATGGTCAACTGATGGCGAAGTCCCTAGATGCCGCATTGTTCGATGTCCTTGCCGGATCTACTTCGCTCGATTCAGAGGTAGCTGGGAGGATATATCCGGCGTTCGGCGATCCGGGCGACGACTTTCCAGTGGTGGTGTATGAGCAGACTGGCTCGAACATCACGCACCTGTTCGGTGGCCGTCTGATGTATGAGGACAGCTATCAGATCAGGGTGACCATCAGACACGAGGAAGGCGTGGCCAAGCTGGCCGATATCGCGGACCTCGTCGTGGGACTGCTGAACGGAACTACATCCTCGACCCCACCGACCAACTTTGACCGGGCTGAGTTCACGGTTGTCAATTCGACCGACGTGGACCGAGCCGATGAACTACTAACAGCGACGATCAACGTGGTCGTCCGAGCAACTCAGACAGCGGGACTCTAAATCATGGCCGAGACCTTCATCAGTGGCAACTCAGGCGCGTGCTTGATCGGCAGCGCGAACGAGCACAACCCTCACTTCAACACCTGGTCCGCGACGTTCACCCGTGAGATGCACGACGTGACTGCGTTCGGTGACACCGGACGGCGCAGGATTCCCGGAATCGCCGACATCTCCGGATCAGCCGGTGGGTTCATGACCTTCGACGACTCGAACACCGGGCCGGGTGTATTCCAAGACGCTCATGGCAGCACTGCCGAGTCACACACCATTCTGCTGACCGTACAGACGGGCTGCACGTACACCTTCAACGGCAACGTGACCGACGTGGCAGTATCATCTACGATGGCGGGCGACGCCACCATCACGATGAACTTCGCGCTGTCTTCGGGGCAGCAGTTCCAAGGAACCAGCGGGACCACGGTGATCGAGACATGGGACGAAACCTCCTAAGTAAGAAACCCGGCCAGGTGCTATGGCACCCGATGGGACAGCGCGTCTTCACCATGGACGACTGGATCGTCCGAGTCGAGCCCCACGAGGGCAGTGTCCGGTTGGTGGGAGTCCCTCCGGAGATCCCGGAAGAGGCCGCGATGGAGCGGGGTGTACAACACACCCTTCTCCGTCCTTCGCAGATCAAGTCGGTCAGCATCGACCGACGAAGGAACTATCTCAACGCAAAGGCAGCAATATGACGCACATCATGGTCGAACGTGAAGGCAAAGCCATCAGAGTCCCAGAGGCCACAGTCGCCAACCTCATCGGACTGATGGAGCACAAGTACCAGCAGGAACGGTCTGCAATTCTCGCAGACATGGAAGAGGTCGGAGCATCACCAGAGGTCAAGTTCGAGGCCATAACCAAGCTACGTGACGACAAGGGTCTCACGACTGCATTGCTGCGCTGGTGTTTTTCTCTCGAGGGTGCTGTTCAGGTGATCAAGTACCTCACATCCAGCGAGGACCATGATCGGCTTCTAGATGCACCGCCTGACGAACTGGTGTATCTGGCTCTTCGATTGATCGGATACGAGCCGTCTGACGTAGACGGAAATTCAGACGAAGAGGATGAGCAGCACCCTACGAACGACCGCGCGACTTCTTCAAGGAAGTCGTGACGGTCACCAAGCTCCTGCCCGGTCTCGGCAACCCGCTCGAGTTGACGATGCGGCAGTTCGCTGGGATCTGTAGGGCCATAATCGAGGCAGATGCCGATAGACCTAGTGACGACCACCGGACGAAGGTCGAAGCGGATATGAGGAGGCTCGCGAATGGCCGCAGGCAAGCTCGAAGTTGAAATTGTCGCACGTCTCGACAAGCTCGAGCAGGGCTTGAAGCAGGCCGAGCAGCGGGTAAAAAAGACCGGGAAGACCATGGACGACGCCTTGGCCTCGCCTGGTGGGAAGCTCGCGGTCAACATGGGCAAGGTCTTCGCTGTCATGGGAGCGGCGGAGGGAGCGATCAAGGGGGTCGGCGCGGCGATGCACGTCGCATCTGGCCTCGGGAAGCTCATGGAGGGCAATGCCGAAGGCTTCCGCGAGTCGATGGCCGCCTCTGCTGAACTGCTGAAGACGTTGCCATTCGGCATCGGCGCTCTGGTGACAGGCTTCGAGCAGGTTCTGATGAGTCTGCTCGCGATCGAAGACCTACAGCAGAAGCTGATCATCGCGCAGCAGGATCTTGTAGGGTCTCGAGCTGCTCACAATCAAGAAGACGCGATCAGGCGCGAGAATGATCTGCTGCTGCGGCAGTACGAGATCATGATCGAAGGCGACAACGATCACCGCGACCAGTTGCAGCACGCACTCGACCTCGAGCGCATGAAGCATGAGATGATCACGAAGGCCAAGGCGCTCGAAGCAGCGATCCAGAAGGCCGACGAGGCGGGTCTCGAAAACACGGCACACCAGCTCCGGTTCCAGCTTGATCACCTGCGGGAGCAGTTCAATCTCCGGAAGATGATGGTGAACGCTGCCGCCGAGCTGCGAAGGACGGAACGTCTGGCTGCGGAAACCGAAGAGAAGAACCTCGCGAGACTCGAGGAGCAGGTAGAACGCGAGAAGGAGATCGCAAGAGTCCGGGAAAAGGCTCTGAAAGAAACGATCAAGATGGAGAACGATCTGCTCAGTGTAGAGAAGGCACGCGCAGACAAGGTCTCGGCACGCCTTGGACTTGCCAGCTTGGACCAACAACAAGCCAAGACCGGCTTCACAGAAACAGCATCGACGGCACTCGGGTCGTTCACGTTCGGAGAGAGCGACGCACAAGAGAAGATCGCGCAGCTTCAGCGAGAGCAGCGCGATCTGACGAGGAGCATGGAACAACGGCTCGGCAGGATTGAGGATTCGACCAAGCAGATCGTCGCAAAGGTAGGTTTCTGATGACAACAGTCCGAGAGCTTGACGCATCGAGAAGCATATCAGTCGGAGAAGGCAAGGCCAACCTCCGGAAGTCCTACTATTTCAGCGGATACAACGACGAGAAGTCGGTGATCGACACCTTCGGCCGCACGGTTGTCAACGACGACTCCACGACAACGTTCGTGCCATTCATCGGCAGCAAGCACACCGACGCAGATCCGAACGGCTTCTCGATCCTGATCTGCTACCGGTTCGATCTCAACAAGCAGCCAGGTGCCACTGACCTCTGGCAAGTGGACTTCGAGTATCGGTCTCTCCAGAGACCAGCCGCCTCTCCGGGAGAGACGACATCGGTCAGCACCGGCCCGGAGGCTATCGGATTCGAGGAGCAGACTGCACGATTGACCGGAAACTTCGATTTGATGTACCGCGCCGACACGTTGCCAAGCGACGAGACAACCGAAGACGACATAGGAGGCAGATCCGTCGACGTTGGTGGACAACCCACGAGCGTGTTCCGCCCCAAGTACGAGATACAACTGGCGAAGACGAGCACGCAGCAGTTCAGCCGGGAGATCGCGCGGTATGGCGAAGAGGTCGGGACACGCAATTCGAGAAGCGTGTTCGGTCTCAAGAAGGGGACGCTGCTCTACAAGGGCGCAGACATCACCCGGATCACGCATGGCTCCTACCGTGTCGTCCACACCTGGTCGTACGACTCACTCTTCCACGTCGTTCAGGTTCCAGAGTACACTGCCGACGGACAGCTCCCACTCAACAAGGAGGGACGAGCCAAGAAGGTCTATCAGGTGCAGCCTTTCCCGCTCGGCTCTTCGCATATATTCACGCAGAGGTAACCATGGCGAACGAACTACAGGTGTCGACTTCAATCCAGTACGACAAGAACAACCACCAGCTCACGTTCACACCAGAGACGATCGACGTGACCGTGTCCGGCGATCAGTCATCGGGTGCGGTCCTTGAGGCAACGACCACGTCCGCCGGGGTGGCGATCGACGTGACCGAGGTGGGAACGTCCAGCCAAGGCTGGGCATGGTTCCGAAACATCGGGACGGACAGCTCGACCCACATCGCGGTCGGTCCCAGAGACGGGAGCGGCACGTTCATCGAGACCTTCAACCTCAAGGGCGGAGAGTTCGCCATCATGCGACTCGGTGATCAGCAGCTCTACGCGAAGTCGAGCAGCGGCACGCTCAACCTTCAGTACAACGTGCTCGAGGCTTGAAGTCGTGGTTCATCTCCCCAAGGGACAGATCGGATCTCTGAAAGCTGACCAGATCAACAGCTTGACGGATGGCGTGAAGAACGCCTCCGATGTCGGTGAGTCCCAGACACCTCCACCGATACCAGCCAGACCGATCGCTTCGGGACGATTCCCGATATATGTGCGGCTCGGTTTCTGCGTGTCTGAGGACGGTGCCTGCCCAGAAGACGAAGAGACACCAGCCAACGTGGACAACGAGGACGGCAGTCCGATCGAGCTGTCATTTCGTCACGGTTACGAGTGGACCGAGGTAGGGTTCAGTCGTACCAGTCTGCGGTGGTCCGACAGCGCGAACGGTCGAGCATTCACCTGCAACAATGCAGCCTATGCGATCGGTATCGATGCATCGCAACCTATAGAAGCGATGCCGGTCTACGCTGGCGACCATGTCATGCTCTTCCCTTCTCATGACATGCAGGGGAATCCGCTGCTCGTATTCGAACCGCCCGCACCGCAGTCGACGTTCTTCCCTGCTCGGATCGTGTCTGCGGCAGGAACTGAATGCAACATCGACCCGGAGGGTGCGTACCGTCTACGCCGTGTCACGGTGACATTCACAGAACAGGGCGCACCAATTTATACCGACGATGCAGAAGCCCCCCTCGTCGATGCGACTAACTTGGCCGAGATAAATGGCGGCGACATGGGTGGGCAGATCGCGAACGGAAGCGGTGGTTGCAGTGTCGCGTGGTCACCGACTCCTATACCAGCCGGGACCGTCGTGTTCGCCAAGCGGGTCGGTATAGGAGAGGGTGGCGAGTGGTTCGGGTTCTTCGCCACGAACGACAAGTGCGTAGCATGTTGTGAGGAGGGTGGGTTCGCATCATCACAGCGACCAGTCAGCTCACCAGCGACACGTATGCCGAACTGGACAGCGTCACGCCTTCACAGCGCACCCGAGAAGCGCATCGACCAGGAGATGAAAACATGACCTCGACCATGTTGTTCCAGTACCATTCCACGTCAGCGAACTCGACAACTACGACCGGTGATCTGATATTCGTGGCACCGACTGGTGGGCCGACGTTGTTGACTGCGCTGTGGGTATGCCCTTCTGCTGGTGGGAACTCGGAGGTCGTGAGAATGCACCACGCACGTGAAGGAGTCGGACCCTCCGAGTCCAACATGGTGATGAGGTTCATTGCCAGCTTCAGGGAAAACCTCGACACCGCGTACGCAAGCGTCAAGCTGCTCATGGATCCGGGGGACGCCTTGTACGCAGCCCTACACAGTGGCACGGGCATCACGATCACCGGGTACGGGCTCACATCCGTGAACGTTTCCGAGTTTCTCAACAGCGAGCGCACCACTACAGACGGGGCCGTGCTGACGGATGCACCTACGCGGACGTTCGCCGAGCATGGTGCGCCGACTTATAGGGGTTGACGCAGATGCTTCACCTCGCTTGTTGCTGCAACGAATCACCATCGTGCGAAGATACGATGAGCTGCGACAGCGATGGCCTCGCGACCCTCTTGTGCTGCGGTCAGCGTGCAGAGATCACAGTCCCGGTCCCCGCTCCAGGTGGTGGGTACTTCGAAGCGACGTACGAGACGACCTTCGTGAACGTCACCCACACCATGAACTCCCCGGCCGCCGGAGGCTGGTACCATCTCGGACGACCTAACAGCTTCCAAGATGGCAGGAGCAGCGTCGGATTCACAACGCCACCGATGGGAGCCACTGCTAGGGTTCACTTTCGTAGGGTCTACGAGGGCTACAACTGGAACGGGGAATGGGCTGTAGCTGGCTTGTTCGGGAACTGGAGCCTCGACGACCCGATCTTCGTACAGAATGGGGTGGTCCGCGCGGATCTCATCGCGCACTACCAGTTGAACAGTGGGCAGGTGATGAGCGGGCCGATGCAGTTGCGTCAAGCACCCGAGGACCCTGCGGGATTCGGTCGAAGCAGGTGGGAGAACATCATTGTCGATTGTTGCTGTAGCTGCCTCGAGTGTCGTGGCGAGGGCAACGAAGGCACGCACCCGACCTGCCCCGGTTGTGGAACAGAAGATCCATGCGGATGTGGCTGCTTCCCTGTCTGCCTTCCGCGATGCTATCCCGACGGGTGTCCGGACAACGAATGCAACCCCGGAGGGAACCCAGACTGCAACTGTGGCACGCTGCTCGAATCGGCAATCGTCGACGAGTGGGAGACGGACAAGGGTATCGTGTCCATCAGTCGCGTCACCGACTACTTGATGGACGTCAGGCCCGAAGACATCACCAACCCGCGCCACCCTTCGTGGGACTTCACAAACCCGAAGGGGACCAGAGACTCCGAATCGTGGAGAGACTGGCACGCCTACAACCAGACGACGGGGTCTTATGCGACCTGTCCAGACGCTGGCAATGGACCAGGCTACACGAACGCATTCATGGTCGAGATTGCGTATCGGTCCGATGCACCGTTGAGAAGATCCAGAGGGGTCGGGCCATACGCCTACACGAGGACCATCCACTCCTCCTGTCTCGATGCTTTCGATTCTGACCACCCATGCAGTCGGGTATGCCCAGTCGACTCGGTATTCGCGTCTGCCGACTATGGTGTGCCCTACAACTTGCGAAATAAATGCATCACGGACTTTGGCTGTCTCGGAATAGATGATGCATGCAACAACCCGAACTTCTCTGGGGCGCAGTGTCTCTGTTCATGCAACTGCTGGGAGATGTGGCAGCCGACTCGTGACTCCACTCGCGGGGTCGGATACTCCGAGGCAGATGTCTGTGGAACGCAGGATTGCGCGAACGCGAACTATGTGCAATGCGGATTCCATAGTTACTATGGTTCGGTGCCACCACTGAACGGCACCATGGCGTGAGGGCTACAGCATGAAGGACCTGCCGTGCAGATATGTGTACCGGATAGCCGATGATGGTGGTGCGGTGTGTAGTCTGAACTTGTGCCACACCGAGGACCTCTCCGCGTGTTGTGAATCGTGCGAAAGCTACGAGGGTCCGATGAGGGGAGTGGGTGACGTGGTCGCAAGGGCCACGAAAGCCGTGGGGATAAAGCCCTGCGGCGGATGCCAGAAACGCCGGGAAGCTCTGAACCGCATGACGCAACGCCTGTTCGATAAAAGGGACACACCATGACCGTGAACTTCGTGACAGCCAAGACCGGGATCTTCGCGAGACTGGGGAAGATATTCGGAGTCTGCGACAGGCTCGAGGACTTCCAGACCGACATTGTCGACAACGCCTCGAAGAGTTTCCAAGAGGCGATCAACGAGTTCGTGAACACGCTCGGCGCGACCTCGAACACCGACCTCGACATGGCGACCTCGTTGCTCACTGGTCTGGATGATCTACGCAACACCGCAGCCGCCCCGGTGTACAACCGGCTCCGGACCGCAGCGATGACGACACTGATCACCATGATGGATGATGATGCCAAGCTCCCCATCAAGTCGGAGATCGAAGCGCTGCGTGAGTTGAGGGATCAGATGGTCGCCAACAGTCAGACGGTCGACGGCACTACGATCACCCTCGGGACTCCATCAGTATCAGGGACGGGGAACGGCACGGTCGTCGCAAGCGTCGAGCCTGACAACCTGTTCCATCGAACGGTCACACAGTTTCCGACAGCCAGGACTGAGCTGATCAAGTTCACCTGCATCAGAGACGCTACGAGCCGGAACGTCGTCAAGGGTGGGGAGATCTTCAGAGTCGAGGGTGACACCGCGTACCCTGCGACGGATCACCGGTGGCCCGGAGGGTCCGGAAGCATCGGAAGCATGGCGGCCTTCTCTGACAATCTGAGCGACGGGATCGGCGTCAGGAACATGCTCCGCAACAGCAACTTCGAGAACTGGAATGCAGATACACCCACAGGCTGGAGCGTGGCAACCGGATCTGCTGGAACGCACGTCGTGCAGGACTCCAGTGTATTCGCGCGTGGCTCCAACTCGCTCAAGATGGTCTCGGACGGCTCGACCTTGATCAGGTGCCACCAGCAGTTCAACAGTACACTCGGAACTCCCGCGAAGCCTCACGTCGACGGGCTCTATGTGATCAGTCTGCTGGCTCGCAAGAGCGGAACCACCTCGAGCGCCGGGTCGCTCCGTGTCGGACTTGCGCAATCAGATGGCACGATTGTGAGCAACTCGACCTTCAACACCGCGCACGGGAGCATCTCGGCATCTGCGTTCACGCATCTCACCCACAGCTTCCGAGCTGGTGGCACCGGACTCTCTCTGCCGTCGGAGCTGTTCTTCATGCTCCAGCAGTCCACAGCCTTCACGAACGGCACGAACCTCCACATCGACGGCCTGGTGTTCGCTCATATGCACCAGACCGCAGCCGGTGGAGTCGCGCTTGCGATCCTTCCGGGCTCGACGGACTTCATCGTCGGCGATACGATCACCGTGCAGGTTACAAACAACGGCGAGGGTGAGATGGAGCGGTTCCTCGACAAGTTCTTCGACCTCCATCGCCATGGGATCTTCATGCCGCAGGATCTCGGTGGATCCGAGACCGTCGCCGACACCCTGATCAGCTAACCTCTTCCGCGTTCTCCTTGTGATGGGTCCCCTTGTGCGCTTGGTCTCGCACAATGGGGACCTGTCTCTTCCAGAGGCCCGTGTTGGCCCTGTGAGGCACCCGGACGAGATACTTGGGTGACCAGACCCCTGATGCTCGAAGCCCTTAGAGGCGATCCTAGTGCGCCTGATCTTGTATAGCGGATCGGGAAATATGCAAATGAATTCCCCGAATTATCCCTTCAGCCCCTTGCAGGATGTGATCAATATGATACTATCCACTCATCGCAATGACGCGATCAACAAGGAGACCACCATGACCACGAACACGAACATCACTCCCGAGCAGTTTCAAGCCCAGATTTTTGCGGAGCTTGCTCGCGACCGAAACGTCCCTAACGCATGGCTCAACGCCGCGCAGCGGAAGATCATCATCGACTGGATCATCGGTATCGAAGAGGACACCGCCCTGATGGATGGCAACTGCACCGTCGAGGATCTGGTTGAACTGCGGAAGATCTGGGAAAGCCGATCGAACCCGGAACTCCGCGAAGAAATGAAACACATCGCCTGCGGGGAGCTGAATGACCTCGTCCGTTCGGCCCGCTAACCCAGCACCCACCCGCCCCGGACACGGGACGGG
>CESX01001130.1_pt1 | contig 13166 bp, 15 predicted proteins | sample 326941 | NCBI WGS metagenome assembly CESX01 (sample SAMEA2622357, study PRJEB7988) | marine metagenome | isolation source: saline water (ENVO:00002010), including
GTTGAACCCCGTTGAAGGTTTGCGGATAGCAGCCGTTGTTGGAGCCTTCGGATCGATCTTGGTGCAGGTTTACAAGCAGAGTACCGTCGGATTTGCGACATTCTTCAATATGCGAAGCATCAGCTCCATGATGTATTTTATGCAAGAGTCGGCAAGCATCCTTGCATTGACGTTTGTTGGAACAGACATTGAGGGCAAGCGTAGGATCTTGAGCGATCCTACTGTCAAGCTTCCTGGAGACAAGTTCGAGTTGCTCAAAAGAAGTGCAGTATTTTTGAGAGACTACCGTGCAGGCAACATCGACCCGTTCCAAGGTAACACAAACTTTAACAGGTCTAGATTCCGACGGTTGAGAGACATGTTTACAAACAAGTCTTTGTGGGCTTTAACGACAACAGATAAGGCAGTTGCCGTTGCTTCTTTCTTTGCTTACTATGCAGACTTCTTGATTGAACAGGGCGTTGTGACGAGCGCATCTGATATCAATTGGACAAACGAGGCGGCCAATCCCAATGCTGAAGCCTTGTCGTATGCAGACAATATGCTTGAGAAAGATCAGAATACTTCAAGTGCTCGAATGGCAGCCGCCATTTACAAAAAGGCTGGTGGCACTGGTAGAGCAATGATGCAGATGTTTTTCCCGTACCAAAGTTTTGCCATCAACACAAAAAGGGCGCTGACAGCAGATGTGGGAAGAATAACAATGGGAGTAGATGCGGAAGCAAGAAAGGATGGCCTCAGAGGTTTTGCTGCAACGATGTCCTCTTTGTTTGCCTTTCATCTTGCACATAAAATGACTAAGGCATTCTTCAACGAGATTGCAAAACTAGTGATGGGTGATGACGATGATGAAGAGAAGGAATTTGATTTTATGCAGGAAATCAAAGAGGCTGGTGTAAGTGCTGTCGTTGATGCTCTTCCCGTTCCATCTATAGGCATGGTGGACGACAACGTTCGAGATGCTTTTAACTACTATGTCTTTTTCAACGAAGCGGATTACGACATCCCTGGCCTCGAAAAAGAAGACAAGTTTGCTTTATTCAAAAAATACGGACCCGCTATCCCCACGTATGGAGACAGTTATGCGGACATGGCAAAGAATGAAAAAGAGCCAGGAACCAGAGCTCTGTATACTTTGCTGGGGTTGACAGGGCCAGCGGGACAGAAGTTCAGAGACATCACGACATCGATTGACAGACTAAACAGAGACGGCAAATCTTATACGACCAACTCAGGAAGCGAAAGGTTTGTGCGGCCTGAAGATCAAGAGCACATGCAGATCAGTACCGTCTTGAGGGCAACACTACACGGCGCCAACCTTGTGGGCTTGGGATCGAAAGAGTTGGAATACTTTGCCAAGGCTATGGACGACATGCCTATGAACAGATCGCTTACGAGTGAGGAAGAGGCAGCGGCATACGAGTTTGTGACGCAAGCTTTTAGTGAAGACTCAGAGCTCAGGGCTTACCTTGATGCTGGCGAGGACATCGGTATTGACAAACTTATGCGCATCTTGAAGATGCAAGCAGAAAGCGACCTTACAACCTTGGATAAAGGTATTAGCGTATCAAAGTTCAAATCTGCTTTGAAACCCGCTGTAGCTGAGAAGCTATTGCAAAACATGATGCCTGAGCAGTATAGAAAGCATGCCAACGAGATGCGTAGATTGTCAAAAGAAAGCTCTAAGAAGATAGCTGCTGTTCTCAAAGCAAAAGAGAGAGAGATGACTGAGGAAGAGTACAATGCATACTTTAATTTTGCATTCTTTTACTTAGGCATCAAATCTGAGGCAGGTCTCGAATCCATTCTAATAGAAAAAGCATTTGCTACACCATGAGAAACATTGACAGAATTGTATTGCACTGCTCGGCTACACCCGAGGGCAAAGACTACAGCGTGGACACGATCCGTGATTGGCACGTAAATGGAAACGGATGGTCCGATATCGGATACCACTATCTCATCAGGCTCGATGGGAGTGTGGAGATAGGTAGGCCTATTGACAAGGTAGGTGCTCATGTCAAGGGCCACAACAAAACGACTGTGGGTGTATGTTACATAGGCGGATGCGATGAAGACATGCAACCGAAAGACACCATGACAGAGGAGCAGGCATGTGCCTTCGAGGACATCGTCAATGGTGTAAGATGTCTTTTTGGAAAAGACATCACCATCCACGGACATAACGAATACTCTAGCAAGGCTTGTCCAAGCTTTGTAGTTCAAGAAAAGTTTTCATACCTCGACTCATGAGATTTATTATACTGTTCTTTTTGCCCCTTTTTGCTTCAGCTCAAACAGGCTGGATAAAACTTGAGTTTCAAGCAGATGAGTACGGAGACGAAAGCACTTGGGAAATATATATGGTGGGATCTGACAGCGTGTACGCTTCTGGTGGGCCATATGGTTATCTTTCATTCGATCAGCAGTTTATACAGCTACCCACAGGGGAGTACAATCTTGTTGTAAACGATGAGCTTGACGATGGCATATGTTGTGATTATGGACAGGGATGGTTCGGTATTCAAAACTCTTGTGGAGTAGACTCTTTTGTATACGACTTTGCATCTACTCAGATGTCGGTGCCCTTTCTTGTGTTACCATGTCCTCCACCTGTAGTTGGGTGTATGGACGAGGTAGCCATCAACTACAACCCAGAAGCATATAAAAACAGCTATACTGGGCAGGTAGCACCAACAGTTTGCAACTCATTTTATCCTAGTGACTATAATTACTTCGGGATAGATTTGGATTACTACAATGCAAATCAATCCGTATTTGCAATAGGGACTGAAATTTCTGTGGGTGGGTTCTCTTACTACATAGATGGGACAAGTACCCCAAACAACTGCAACGTAGGTGTGGCGATGATATATGTGGTGTCTGATGAGGCCTTAGCTGATGGCAACCTGTTTGATACAATGCAGGTAGGTGCTCTGTTCAGTGATCTATATCCAGAAGATACATGGGAAATCAATCCTTGTGAATACATCTATGGATGCAACAATCCTCTAGCTATAAACTACGATCCTACAGCTACTTCAAATGATGGTAGCTGTGATTTGATTTCTGGTTGCATGGACTCATTGGCAGTGAACTACAACCCCGCAGCGGTTGTAGAGCAACCACCAGGTCCGCCAGGCCCACCTCCATGTCAATACTTCACTGTGGACACTACGTCATGTGGGACAGATTCAGTAGAAATAATAGTCGATATCACCATTGATCAGTACCCTGAGGAGACGAGTTGGTACATAATGACGAACTGGAATACAGATCAGATAGTCATGGAAGTTTTAGAGGGAGAGTACGAGGGATTGACAATGGGAACAACAGTAACTCATACTGCATGTGTAGCAGATAATACAAACTTCACTTTCCGCATATTTGATTCATATGGTGATGGACTTGGAGGTTCTCAATGGGGTGGAATCGATGGTGACTGGATGGTATACACTGCATGCGATACAATAGCTAGTGGCTTAGGTAATTTTGGATCTAATGCAATGGCTAACGGAAACACTGGCGATTGCGATGACTTACCCATTGAAGGGTGCATGGATGACACGTATTTAGAATACGACCCCGATGCAGTATTAGATGATAGTTCATGTGCAACACCGAAGGTTTACGGATGTATAGACAGTAACTCCATAAACTACGATGAGCAAGCTAACACAGCAGAACAGTTTTCAAACTGTTTACATACACTAACCCTAACAGATCTAAGTGCTAATGGCTGGGGTGGATCATTCTTGATGGTAGCTCAAGGTGAAGATTACTATGGTCCCTTTACGGTGCCACCAGGGGAGGCTCTGTTTACGACACAATTAAACTTCAACTCTAACGAGCTGATAAAAGCATTCTTTTATACAGACCCCCTCTCTGCCTTTTTTGCGAATGAGTGTGGATTTGAAGTCATTAGCCCTTCAGGTGACGTTGTGGTATTCGGAGGTGACAATCCGATACTCAATCCTATAAGATTTTCACCTTTCATGTATTCTGGCATGGGGCAGTGTCTGGAAACATGCATACCAATCGTATCGGGATGCACTGATGAATCAGCATGTAATTTCAATCCAGACGCAAACACATTGTCTTCATGTACATACAATGTTGAATATTACGATTGTAATAATCAGTGTAATTACGATGCTGATAATGACGGAGTTTGTGATGAGCTAGAGGTTGTGGGTTGCCAAGACCCACTACAATACAACTTTGATCCCGCAGCAACAGACGAAGGAATCTGCGAGCCGTTTATTTACGGATGCACGGACAATACCATGTTCAACTTCAATCCTTTAGCCAATACAAACAACAACTCGTGTGAGCCATTCGTATATGGATGTACAGACCCCGAAGCATTTAATTACAATGCTGCTGCCAATACAGATTACGATCCTTCTAATTGTGAGCCTTTTATTTATGGATGTACTGACCCTTCCATGCTAAACTATGATGCGCAAGCTAACACGGAAGATTTTAGCTGTATCCCTTACATTTATGGTTGCACCGATAGTGATGCATTTAATTATGATCCGTTGGCCAATACTGATAACGGATCGTGTATTGAGTCTGTAGAAGGCTGCTTAGACATCGACGCATATAACTACAGCGAAGAGGCCAATACTGATGCTGGCAACTGCTTGTATGACGCAGGTTGTATCACGGGGCCAGGAGAACCATACTGGGCCAACGACTACTGTTATTCATGGGTTATCGAAGTAGATCCATACTGCTGTGAAGTGGGATGGGATGCGGTATGTGCTGATATGTATCAATACTGTGGCGATGGAGTAACATCAGTAAATGCACCTGTGAGATCAGAGCTACACTTTTTCCCCAACCCGACATCAGGTTTAGTGAACATTCAAGCGCCTGTGGGTACGGTGATTACCTTGTTTGATGCAAGAGGTAGAGAGGTTGAAACAACAACAGGAAACACACTAGAGTTACCATCTCCAGGGGTGTATGTCATCATGGCCAACTATGAGGGTAGGATTACAAAAGAAAGAATCGTAAGACAATGAAATATATCACAACCATTTTGTTGATCGGATTTTCGATCACTGCATCTGGACAGTCTATCAAAAAGGCATTTAAGTTTGCTACTTTCTACACGGCCTTCAGTGGAGGTAACTCACTGTCTGACAGAGAGGTTTTCTCTGTTGCCAACGGCTTGCAAACAGACGTATTAAAAACTCCTTTTGATTACTCCCTGACAGCAGGTGTCAGAAAGATTGCACGCTTTGGATATGAAAACAGAGCTAACGTCTTTTACAACGGAACAGAAAAGTCTTACGGGGATGCTGCTACCATAGGTAAGGTAAGTGGCTTTGAGTTTTTATTTGAAGGCGACTACAGGAGACAGCAAGGATTGAATTATCTCGATCAAGATCATTTTCTTAGATACGTAGCAGACAAATGGATTGGTAAGGTAGAGTTTTTGCAAGACGGGTTTGCTGATGTTCGATACTTCGAAGCATCCGAAAGGTTTCGAGCAAACCTCGGTAAGCTGTCTTTGAACGTAGGTATCATGCAAAGATTGTCTGAGCCTTACGGATACGACCCACTTGATGAGTGGGTCTTAGACAACAATCAGTTGCACTTCACATCACTCGCAATACAAGAAGGGTACAATGTAGATGTCAACACTGGAGAGTTCTTCAATCCAGATGGGGAAGTCGTCGCTAATAGCTATGACGTTTGGGAACAGGTTGTCATCCCCACAGTCTTGCAAGACTACGTAGATAAAAAGAGGGGCGACCTGAGGAATCAATGGGTCCATTCAATCGTGATGGGATTTGATTACTACCATTATACAAAAGATTTTTGGGTTCATGCATGGGGTAATGCTATCCCATATCATCTTGACACAGATGGAGAGTATTCTTATCACCGCTTTGTAAAAAGTGATCAGTGGATTGATTATTCTGGCGGCCTTATATTTGGTAAAAGATTCAACAAAAGTTTTGGTGTCTTCGCTGAAGGTAAATATCACAAGTATTGGGACAGGTCGTGGCATGACTTCTCTGTTGGCATCAACTATGTAATAATTTGACATGGCACAACAGATAGGAGAGGATACCAAAGTAACGCTAGACTTAAAAACAATTGGCATGGCTGCCGCTGGCATCGGAACTATCGTAGCCATGTGGTTTGCATTGCAAGCAGATATCGCTGAAGCCAAAGAGCTTCCTGCTCCTCCAGCTCCTGAAATTACTCGCATGGAGTTTGACATGAAAGACCAGTTGGTCCGTCAAACAATTATGACTACGCAAGAGGACGTGACTGAGATCAAGGGGGACATCAAGCGTATCGAAGAAAAAATAGATCAACTAAGATGAAAAATGAAAATCTTTCCAATACTATTTGTATCCTTTGCATTCTTTTTGGGCAGCACTTATGTGGTAAGTGTAGAGGATAACAGCATTTGCAACAGCGGCGTTTGTGTCGTAGAGTTTAATGCATCTTTCAACTCGCAAAACAGCGTGGGGTGGATAGAGAAGCTTAGTGACTGCGAGACAAGCCGTGTGGATATTGCAACTGCCCCTGCACTTCAGAAGGAGCATAAGATTGTTGTGGTGCCAACGATTGTTGTATTCAACGAGGGGCAAGAAGTCAAAAGATTTCAAGCCAACATTATGATGACAATGGAAGCAACGAAGTCTGATGTGCAAGAAGCCATTGACGAAATACTAATGAGTGACTTTTAAATAAAAAATTATGAGTAAAAAGAAAATCAAAGACACCAAGCTAGGGGCGTGGCTAAAAGAGAAAGCTCCTAACGTATTAAATACGGTTGCAGACTTACTCCCTGATAATGGAGGTCTAGGTGTTGTAAAAAACTTGTTGGACAAAGAGCCAGGTATTGATCCAGCAGAGGCACAAGCCAAGATAGATGCAGAGGTAAAGTTCCAGGAGAATGTTACTGAACGCTGGAAAGCAGATATGGGCAGCGATGTGAAGCTAGCCAAGCTTATCCGACCAGTGACCTTGATTGCTTTGATGAGCATGTTTATGGTCACCATGATGATTGACAGCATGGACAATGTTCCATTCACTGTCAAAGACTCTTATGTCGATCTTCTTCAGATCCTTATGCTTACAGCCTTTGGTGCGTACTTTGCAGGACGTACCATCGAAAAGGCAAAGAAGTAATCAGAGGATTGAAATGATGTAGCCTTCATGTGAAGGCACCATCATGCATTCTACCTGTGTGACGGTGGTGGTGGCTATCCAATAGTTCATACTGAGACAAACTTAACAAGGGAGAGGGGTATTTTAAAAAACCTCTCTCCTTTAGCCATCATTTTGTTACTGACCTCATAGGTAGGTAGGTGTTTTATGTCTTGACTCCAGAAGCATGCAGCCCTTGAGAGGTGGCAGTTCCAAATAAAAAACAGGGTGCGTTCATTGAAGAACTTTTGTTTGCGTTCAGGAAGTTGCACGTCGGAGTATGGAAACTCTTTCGTTTTCCAAATAGCTTTGACTTCGCACTCAACTAAAAAGGTGAAGTCTAGATTTGATATCACCGTAGGCTTTGCAATCAAATCTTGTGCATATCGATCAGGGTTATCTATGACGTTGTAGCCATACTTTGTCATGCACTCAATCGTAGCCCCTCGTGCTTTGTCATCGTATTGTCGATGAAGAAGTTTATCGAAGGGTTTTTTTGCGGCCATCGTGCATATGTTTTTTTATGATATCTATTGTTGCATCTACTTGCTTTCTGTTTTTCGGGATAAACAACATGTAGTCTTGCATGTCATTTTCAACAAGGTATTTCAGAAACAACTTCCAGCGAAGAGGAAAGGTGTGTTGACCGTATACGTAGCCCTTGGTTTCTATGATAAACTTATGCTTGTGAGAAACAAAGTCGGGCGTGTATTTGATGCCCATCACCGCCTTGTTGGTATTGTCACGCATCACATCTCTACCTTTTGTCATCTTGTAATACACTCCAGGGTATCGAAAGCCATCGATTAGGTAAAATACCTCCTCCTCGTATGAAAAGTCCCATCCTGTGTCTTTGAGTCTGTCAAAGCAATATGCTTCTAGTGCGCTTTTCAAAGACTTCCCTGCCCTCCTGTGTCCTTTTGCTTTTGGTCTCTTGCGTGGCTTTCTTTTCATCTGTCAGATCACTTCAAGTTGTTTGTCCACATCCGTGGCTTGTATATGATTGAAGAGTCTACCAAATGGACCTATCATTTCGAACGTTGTTCCGTCCCTTGACATCTTGAACAAAAAGGGAGTTTCAAAAGGGGTAGGCTCTCCGCCTGTCTCTTGGTTACGCACCTTACGTACATGAAACTCTAGCTCTCTGCGTTTATCAATGCTCGGGTGGTGTATCTTCCTATGCAAAGTAAGAAAGCAATCGGCACGATTGACCCACTTACCACCATGTTCTGTGTCTTCAGCTCCTGGGGCCACAGGAAGTCCATCGTCGCCCTTGGCTCTGATGGCCGAAGTGACAGAGTGTGCATTGACCCATACAGCTATCTGCATGCGGTTGCTGAACGTAAGAAACTCACTTGCTGCCTGATAATGATACTCATGAACACCACCCATTGAAAGGGTGGTGATCTTCAAGGAGTTGTATGGATCGATCAACAGACCATCGATTGGATGTTTGCGTGATACCTTTTCGCAATACAGTAAGACCTCCTCGTAGCTCAACACCTTGCTGTTGTCAATGAGTACGAAGTGCCTCTTCACCCACTTCATCATGGTGGCTATCTCATTCTTGCTTAGGTCTTGAATAGTTTTACCTGTAGCAAATTGAATCAGACGCATCTTGATCAAGGCGGTATTATTCTCACTGCTGTATATCACCCATCGCCAATCGTGGTTGATAGCTGTGGATACAATCAAGTACAGCATAAAGGTGGTCTTACCAATACTGCTGTGACCTGATATCATGGTAAACTCTTTTTTAAATCTGTAGTTCCTGTCTAAGATGGCGTTGCCTGTAGACAATCCTGTCTCAAAATCTCCAGACCTGAACTTGATGATCCAATCGTAGTCTTCCGTATCATCACTCATAAACGACATATCGCCATCGGTGAGCATCATCTCACGACGCATAGCTTGCTCGGCTTCTATGGTTTCAGCTAAAGGCGATAGCTTGCCTTGCCGTATGCCATCAGATATCGTGTTACGTGCCGTTTCCATGCTGTCCACATTACGCTTGGCTATCTCTTTTTCCAAGACTCGGACAGCTTCAGATTCTTCGACACGTCGTGCAGCTATGAACCCACCTAACAAGATGCTAGCTTTCAGTAAGGCTTCGTGCTTACCGCCATCGGGTGCTTTGCGTATGATACAGGCTGCTAAATACAGCTTGCTGTAATCAGTATCTTCTGATGACGGAGTGTCAGGGCTGACAGCGTTTTCTATCGTCTTGGTAAAAGGCTTGCCTTCGGGTTTGATGTGGATATCAGGATCATAGCTTTCATAACAGCCCCGTGATTCATTGATACCGCTTTGATCGACAAGGAGGCCATGAGTTTCAGAGAAGTGGTTACACAACGCTCTAAAATGCGACCTGTGTTTCGTGGGGTCGTCTATCTTAACAAGGGCCTTGAGTCCATCACCCGATGGGCTCACCCAGCAAGCCTTTACATATTCATCATCGCTCAGAGATTGTTTGGCTACAGGGACGTCGATGTGATCGAAGTCCAAGACAATATACCCGCTATGCTTTCGGAGGCTGTCATCTTTGCGGCTATCAAAGATGCCGCTGAACAGGATCAAGGGTAGGTCTTTCTTCTTTTTCTTGTTACCTTCTCGTATGGCTTGTATGGTTTCGGCTTGCTTGCCTGTCTTGATTCGGTGAAAAGCAAGGTTGAGGTCGATGTGACGTGGGTTGTCTGTATCGTAGTGGTTTGGGTATATGGTTATCATAGGTGTTACTGCATTTTTCCGTCTTTTACAACCTTGTCAAAAGTCTTTCTTTTCATCACATCGAGCTGATGTTTGATCTCTTTCCGTTTCAAAATCAAGACATCAATCTTATCATTGATTTTATCTACTGAGTCCTGTAGATATATCAGTTTTTCTTCATAACGCTTCTTGCCATAAAACTTTATTCTACCTAGCTCGGGCCTGATGGTGTTGGGGGCGTAATGCATCAAAGCATCAGCATGATCCTCTACAAGTTCATTAGCGGCCCTGTACGATACCCGATAGAAAGGTGAGTTGATGAAGTACATCTCATGGTTTTTCTTGCAATGGAGCACCGTAGTTCTGTCTATGTCCCACACCCTTGCCGCCTCTTTATCAGAACAGAATCTACACAAAGCATTGACAAGAGCGTAGCGCATCTCAACCTCGGTGCGTTTACGTGACCTTGTGTTTTTCATACCTACAATCCTGAGGTAGTCTTCTCTTATTTTGCAGAGCAGTGCGTCTCTGTCTTTTTGTTCTTTGTTCATTGTAATAAATTGTGTACCCTCGATAGGATTCGAACCTATGGCCGACAGCTTAGAAGGCTGTTGCTCTATCCAACTGAGCTACGAGGGCAAAAGCGAGGGGGAAAGGGAATACCCTACCCTATCCCCCCCTTGCAACAAGTTACCAGCTTGTCACTTAAAACGGTAAATCGTCATCTACCGCAGGTGCGGATTCTTGCGGAACCACTTTTTTCTCCGCTACCGACACCTTGCCGTCAGTCCAAACTACTTTGGCATTGCCTACGTAATTTCTTTTTTCTTTCGCCTCTCGTTCTTCTTTGGACTGCTGATCCCATATTCCGACGTTGTTGCCGAATTGGTCTGTTTCGTCCTCTACGCTTGCTGTAAAGTTATAGAAAAGGTCACCCGACTTTGCTCTATCGAGCTTGTCCTTTGGAAGTTTGCTCACATTGATAGAGCCGTTAATTAAAGTTCCCATGATTTAAATTTTAGGGGTTTGAAAATGTTTCTTTGTTTTATTATATGCATCACGAAATGCTTTTGATTGCATACGATAGTCTGAGTCTAGCCATGCTGCAAAGACACTTGCCCGTGGCATCCCTGTCTCAGCAGCGGCATCTCGGTATGTTCTGTGGTCATCTTGGATAACCCACCTTACCGCTATCGCTTCGGCATCAGATCGACCAACGCCTGTGATTTTTTGAATTGTATCAATCATGATATTAGATTTCTCCTGTTTGATAATCGGACTCTGTACTCTTGCCTTCACCCAGATAGCTTTTGATGCGGTCTACAGCCGTCCTAAACTTGTGTTCACCATACCGAAGGGTATCTTCTGAGGCGTAAAACAAACCAACAGCGTAGGGATAGCTTTTGTCTTGGACAACCCAACGGAAATCTGTAGTGCCTAAAACCTTGCTGTACATAAAGGCTTGTATGTCGTAACCGAAGTCACGAACAGCCCACTTGAACTTTGAGATGTTAGCTGTGGTCTTGCTGTCGGTGATGTATCCATCGCCCAAAACATCAAGGAAGCCACGTACAGGAACGTCATCAATAAAATCGTTAAACTCGTATTGCATATTTCCTTGCAAAGCAATTTTGTCTACGCCTGTAAGTTTAAGTCGATCAATCATTTCTTGGGCTTTAGCTACGTCTTCAGGCATAACAACAGTACGCCCTTCGCTTTCTAAAGATTCAAGCCATTCGGCATATGCTTTGGTCCGCTTCGGAGCTTTACCACCTATCTCTTTGCATATGTCTGTGTCATCGACTACTACGAACTGAGTATCAAAAAACTCAGGAGTAAGTAGCATGCAGTCATAGAGTTTGCCAAAAGCTAAGGCAGGGCTGTCAAATACCAACTCATCACGCATCTTCATATCGAACTTCTTCATGTCCTCAAGGGCGTACTTTATCGAGGAGTAGGAAAGGTATCCCTTTCCGTACTCCTTTGATAGCTTCAATGCGAAATCCATCATGGCATTGCCTCCGCTAAACGTCCGATGTCTTTGATTTTACGAACTTGGTCTTCTGTCAAGTTCTTTTCGTGTTTTTTCAACACCGCTTTGACGGCAGCCACTTTGTTTTTACTCTGATCTATGTGTTGCCAACATTGGTCATACAGAGATTCTTGTTTTTCTACCTTTGCTTTTGGTGTGGCAGATGTGCTGACACCATGAGTATTTGTGCTGTCACTGTCTTTGGTGTCGTCAATGCAGAACAATCCATTGAGAGCATACTTGCGTGCATAGCTTGATGATGCGCCTGTAACTTGACTACCATCCATGCCTTTCTTGGTTTCTTCTTCACGAGCAAATGCCGTTGTATGAAGTTCTGTTTCGCCGTCTGTCAATCGAGCCGTGGCCTTTACATAGATGCGTCCTGATACTTCCACAATCTCATCACTCAACGTGAGGATAAGACCGTGTTCTGTAGTCAATGGCTTGACTGCTTCTAGGATGTCTTCGGCTGACCTGTACTTGTACTTGCCGAAGTTGTTTGTTTGGCCTTTTGGGGCTTTGAGCGCACCTTGAATGCGGCTCACTTTATCAACTAATTTCATGTAATTAAATTTTAGTGGGGGATAAATATACGTCTTTCTCAACCTTCGCCCAAAAACTCTTGCATGGTATTGTCCATGTTTTCTGCCGAGCCAAGGTTCTCCATGCTGACGATGATGTCACTGGGTCTGCCGCTGTTGTTTCTCCACCATGCTATAGCTTCTGCGATGGTGTCGAAGATTGGTGTGCCATCATAGATGGCGTTGTCTATTTCATTCACGATTGTGTACATATTTGTTATAAATTTTTGCGTGGGTATAGGGACAGAGAGGCTCTTCTCTTCTTTACTCCGTACTTGAAGGTGGGCCAAAACGTGACCAAGAGGCCGATGTTCTCCATGATGGCTTCTTCAAGTAATGCTTTGCATTTGAAGTCCAAAGCCTCCTCTCCGTGCAAGGTACTATAGTTGTTCCATGCGATGGTAAGCTCGTCTACGGAAAACCCAAGCCAAGGATTTTTTGTCATTGTTATTATTTTTGGTGGTTTATCACTGACAAGCGCAGTTCATGTCCTGCGTGTTTGCCTGTTCTTGAATCAATCCCCATATCAACGGAATCGAAGTAAAAATCATATAGGTCTTCACCCAATGTGGTGTCGTGTACTTCGATGACTATCAAGTCATCGTCTTTGTATTCACGCAATGCATCAATCAATTCTGCTTTAGTCATGATTTCTTGGGTTTTTT
>CESX01117736.1_pt1 | contig 13045 bp, 9 predicted proteins | sample 326941 | NCBI WGS metagenome assembly CESX01 (sample SAMEA2622357, study PRJEB7988) | marine metagenome | isolation source: saline water (ENVO:00002010), including
TCTTCTTCTTCTGCCATTATTGTCTTTTTAGCTCATTAACCATATTTATGTTACTGGAAATAAATCCTCTTCACCCGTATTTTCATTTATACTTCCTCCAACTATATTAGTATTTAAACCTTGAGATTTATTCTTACCAATAACACCATCACTCTCTAGCCCTGTAACTAAAGCTCCTGCGCTATCAAACGCTCCCGTTACAGCACCCGCCATATTTGCTTGAGCCTGTTGAGCTGCTTGCATATTTGCTTGAACAGAAGCTAACTCCATAGCTCCTTTTCGTTGCGCTTTTCTAGCCTCTATACCTTGCTCTGCACTAGCCTCTGCTGCGTCTCTTTCGTACTCTAATTTTGCTTGTTTTTCTGCTGCCTTTAGTTTTTGATCTCTACCAGCCTTCACTATATTTGTTACTTGAGCTGCACCAGCTTCACCTAAATCTTGAGCTGCCATTAACGCGTCAGCCTCACTTTGAGAAGTTTCTTCAAAAGCTAGTCTTGATACATCTGGAGCTTGTAACGCTTCAAAAGGGTTTGCTTCACTTATACCAGCAGCTCTATTTCTAGCTGCTTTAGCTCTACTTTCAGCTTTCTTTTTTTGCTCATTTTCATAAATCATTTGTCCAGCCGAAGCTACAAGACCTACTACTGCTACTGCTGTTGCTGCTGCCATATTATACTTTTTTTATCATCTCAGTACAGTTGGTGCTACCCATAATGTATCCACACTTTTTATAACTGTCTATCAATAAGTTGTTTTTTAAAGATGTAAAAATATACTTACATCCTTTATCTTCTGCTATAAGAGAAAGAGTTTCTATTAAAAGTTCTATAGCGCTCTTTCTATCTTTCTCTTTGTATTCAAAATTTGATACTATATATTCTACCCACGCTGTACTTGAATTTGTTAAATATATAAAACCAGCACAAACATCAATATCTCCTTTTGACACCATAATACCACAAGTGCCTTCTTGTGGTAGCATATCTTTTGGAGGAGGTGTCCATCTCCAATCTCTCCACCATTTTACTAATGTTTTTTCGTAATCTCCTTTTTCTAGTATCCTCCAATTAAATTCCATAATAATTAATACCTACAAAGATATAAAAATTAAGGGTAACTTTTCATTGCATCTGAAGAAACTGTAAATAATTCTACAGAATCTTTGCTATCACTTGTTAGTTTTACTTCCATATAAGAACCTCTAGCTCCATAAGACTCTGCGGTACTATCTTTTACAGCAACAACAAAATCTCCATTTGCGTTTGGTGTAACAGCGGCAGCAGATACTGTAATTGTTGTAGAAGTTAAACTAGCTATGGTACCTACTTTTTGTAAAGCAACATTACCTGGATCAGACGATATATATATAGTGTCATTTACCATTACTGAAGATGGTATAGGATTTGCAAACGTAAAAACCAAACTATTATAGGAAGCTACACCTACACCTTGTGTTGACATAGCTTTTAAATCAACAGTATCTGCCGCTCTTCTTATGTGACCATAATACTCTCCCTCTTTAAGATTAAAGTAGCTAGGTTCTACAATGCCTGTAGTAAAATCAGTTGTTATATCTGCCTTCCAAGCTACATTACTCCATAACGCTAAAGTTTTATAAACTTTATTATCAGCAACGTCTTGATTGAAGATAGGAGTTATAGTAGAGGTATACTGGTCTCCATAATAATTATTTCTAACACTATTTGTGTTGTGTTTATATAGTTGCCCATATTTCCATGTGTACAAAGAATTGTTAAGACCTATCATCCAGTCTGGTTTATAAGAGTGAAATGAAGTCCATCCTTTTACTGCTACCGAGTAGCTTATTGTTTCTACAGCCATATTACAAAGTTAAGAAATTAAAATAGATGTTTTAGCACTTTTTTGTATAGCATCAAAATATTTTATTGAACATCTGTTTGGATCTAAATCTAACTGCTCGTTATAAGGTAATTTTTCTATATACCCAGCCTTGTAAAACATCTTACTCTTATCGTCAACAACACCTGCATTGTGAAAAAAAGAAACGCTGTCCCACTTATCTATATGACAAGTAGCCCAACAAAAATCAAATTCTTTTGGTACAATTACATTATGTTTATACTTCCAAGCGTTCCAAAGCTCAGACCACATGCTAGCTGTCCATATCTGAATATCATTGACATCTTTGTCTCCGTAGTTGTTTTTCTCTTGCAACAACCAATTGTAAAGATTAACAGCATCCTCTTCAACTTCAGCCCAATACTCATGCGTTAAGTTTTTCATAAGCTTCTGTGCTCCACCAGAATTTTTTTGGTTCGCTCTAACAGCACAGGCACATAGCCCTACAACTTTAGCCATACCTTCCAATAATCCTTTTCCTTTACTCTCTATATACTCTGCACCTACGTAAGATACAGTATCTGAGAAGTACCAATTATCATCGTGCTGAAATTTACTAAAATCAAAATACTTAGTAAATATAAAGTCGCAATCGTGAAAGAATATAGCTACCTCAGATAGCTCTGGAAATCTTTTAAAATGTTTTTTTAGTATATGTGCTTGGATTGCAGGAGGATAGTTACATTCACCCATTTCATCTAGGTAAAAGAAAAATCTAACATGTGGGTATTTCTGCTGTAGATTTATCCATGAATCTGGAATAAAATCTATATAGGCAGCTATCACTTCAATATTATTACCATTATAGCCTAGTCCAAGAAAATTATCTAGGTATACTTCTGTTTGCCAAGCATAATAATCATTAGCTGGCTGTGCCGACATTTGAACTAATCGTTTCATGGGCAAGTTACACCATCGCTTCTCCAAGCACCAGCACCACTATTCCAGTGGTATGCGTTAGATGAACCTACTTGAATATAAGATCCACTTGTAGGAACTCCTGTGGAGTTGTTATTTAACCAAACTTTTTTACCACTCCCACCTACTGGTCCATCAACATAATAAGTTCCAATAACTCCTGTACATACTGTTGAAGAATCAGCACTGAATCTTAGCAACACCTCTGTAAGCGGAGCTAAAGTAGTTGTAGTCGTTGTTGTTGTAGTACTTGTAGTTGTAGTAGTTGTAGTACTTGTAGTCGTTGTTATACCAGTACAATCATTACAATTATCATATTCGAACACTATTGTTGTTGTCTCTGAACTACTTGAAGATACACCTGTAATAGTGTAACAAGATCCATTAGCACCTTTAACAACAGTCCCGTTAGCTATATCATCTAAACCTGTAAACTTTAATACTGTTGTAGAGCCTCCTCCACAAGGAGTTGAGTCGTAGTATTTTACACTAGCTGTTGTAGTTGTAGTAGTAGCGGTCGAACAAACTTGTACATCTAATACTTGGCCTGTACTAGAGATATGTAAAACTTCAGCGGTACCATTAGAATCTTTACGCCATAAGGAAGAACCGTCAAATGGTGTTGTTCCTCCTGAATCTGTAAAGACAAAGTCATTTGTAGTTGGATATGAACCAGAACCATCATGATAGTAAGTTGTCCATGGAGAACCGCCATTTAAGCAAGCTCTTATTGCTGTAGTAAATCCATCTGTATCCATAGTAAAAGAACTTATAGGTACAGCTGTAGTAGTTGTAGTAGTTGTAGTGGTAGTTGTTGCACCTAAACAAACATCACAACTAGCATAAGTGATGGATCCCGTAGTGTCTATAGTTTGATAAGGATATGACCCTGATGCTGTTGCTGCTATTGTCCAACAATTACCATCTACCGTTTTAACAATGTTTGTAGGTGATGGTACACTAGAACCAGAAGGATAATGTAGTTTTGCTGTTGTAGTTCCATCACTACAAAGAGTGGCTGTAAAGTAACTTCCAGTTGCTGGTATTGTAGTTGTAGTAGTTGTACTAGTTGTAGTAGTAGTTGTAGTGGCGCTTGCTGGACACTCATTCTTCTCTATAACTCTACCTGAAGAATCCACCTTTATAGAGTAAGTAGAATTGTTTATATAATACCATTGATTATTACCCACAAATCCATTAGAACCATTAGGGTTTCGATAAATTCTATCATTAAGATTTGGAACTCTTGCACTACCATCGTGATACATTATTATAATTGGAGGAGCTGAAGCACAAGCAGCATCACCAGTATCCATTGGATTATCAGAACCTATCCCAAACCCAGTAAAACTATAAGAGTTTACTACATTTATATCTATTGTTTTAGCTGCACTTGTACCTTTACAATTTGTAGCTGTAAAAGTTATAGGATAAGTACCTGTTTCTTGTGGTTTACCAGAAAGCTCTCCTGTAGATGTATCAAATTTCATACCTCTTGGTAATGTTTCAGATATACATACACCTACATTAGTCACCGTTCCTGAACCTGAAGTTATAGAAGGAGTTGTAGAAGAACATACAGATGATTTCTGTTTTCTACCAACTATATCTGTAATAGATGTTCCGTTACAATCTGTATATGTATACACAACCCCATTATCTCCACCTAATACATCAAAATTATTACAAGATGATGTTAAAGTAAATGAAGTTGGGTTACCTGAAGCTAATAAATTTATATTTGAATCTGTTGAGCTTAATAATGTAATATCTCCTTGAGATATAAATGGTACAGCAAATTCTGTACAGTTACAAGAACCAGTGTTTGTTACAATACCAGAGCTATCTATTAATAACCAAGTAGCAAACACAACTGGAGCTCCTGCACATGTTGTTGAATCTGATAAGTAATACTTACCATCACCATTAAAAATAGCAGACTCACCACCACCAGTAAATGAAGTTTCCCCGTTAGCTGTAGCACCCGTTATTAAAGTGATAGCTGTATTACCAGCAGTACCATGGGTAGTTTGAGTTAGCGTGAATGATGTTTGAGTTCCTGTGTTAGTCGTAGGTACAACGGTCATATCTAGCTCTCCAGCAGCAATTGCAGCCATTGCAGCTATATGAAGTGCTTGAGTAGCTTTACGTACTTCATCCCCCCCACTAATATCTCTAGTATTAACTCTCCACGCATGATCACCAACGCTAGCAGACACATCACCAAAGTTAAGGGTAGGATCTGTAGTAAATGTCACTGTAGAACCGTCTGCATTTCTTAGTATCATAGATGTACCACTAGCATTATTTAACGCTGCGGTACCTATAATTGTCGCTGTAGCTGATGTTGAGATACCGCTAGAGTCATTATATATTTTATCACCAATTTGAGGTAATGTATTTACTCCATTATGATAATAAGTTGTTGTAGGACACTCAGCACAAGCTAAAGTTGATGTTGCTTTTCCGTCAGTATCTATAAAAAAACTTTTTAAAGAAGGTGTTATAGTATTTAAAGCCCACTTTGTGCTTGCTAATGGTGAGTATGCAACTATCTGACCTTCAAGGCTATCAGTTGTTTTTTGAATTAAAGCTCTACCTATACCATTATTTACCGAACCGTTATATGGGTTAGATAGTTTTATATCATCTGCTGATACACCAGCAGCTATTAATGCGTTATAATTTGCAGTAGAATTTAATCCTATATAACCAGTGTCAACTAATGTAGCTGTCCCACTTTTTATTACAAACCTAGCTGGCGTGTCCGTAACATCGTAATCTATCCCTGTAAGCCCAATACCCGTACCAAAATCTACATCAATATTTTTTGTAACTAAACCACCACTATAAGATGCTGCTCCAGTACCCATACTATCTGTATAATCCCATATTAAATATAAATGTTTATATTGATTTGGGTTACTAAAAACAAAAGATCCCTCATATTTACCAGAAACAACAGCAACAGGGACTTCTGTAGCTAAAGATATAACAGTATCTTTATCTTCCTCTGTATATAATGTATCTGTTACAAGATAATAAAGCTTATTGTTCATTGATGGTTGTAAATCCTTAACACCTGACCCAGCTCCTATAGTGCCTGTTTTCATTGTTACAGTTGCTCCATCATAAGGTATTTCATTAATACCACCATTTCCTCTTCTTGGCGAGTAAAGAGAAAATCCAGTTTTTTTATTTAGAACAACATTATCAAATGAATATTCTGAGCTACCTGTATATACAAAAGTTTGATTTGTTTTAATTTCTGACATTATCTTTTATCTTTATTTCCTATTACCCAAGGGTGTACTATTATTTCTTCTCCGGGTGCTTGTGTAACAACATAAGTAACTGTTTCTGCACTACAAAATGTTATAGTTATTGTTGCTGTCCTAACAGCACTAGTAGTATTATTAGCAACTTGCAAAAATACATTTTGATTACCAAATCCTGAAGTAGGGTAGTTTGTTACCCAACCAGAACCAGCACTGTACTCTATGCCTACTGTCCAAGAAGTATTACTAACTATTGTAAAATCTTCACCATGATTACTTTCTATACCAACCATATCGGATGTATTAGAAGGGTAGTCTCTACCATAAACACTTAGTAAAAGACTGCATGGTCTAGATGTTTCTTCGTTAGTAGCTAAAACATATGTTTGAGTGCTTGGATCAAAAACACCTAATTTTTGTTCTTCTGAATTGTCGCGCATTAAATTTCTAAAGTAGTTTCTCATTCCTAAATTAGATATCGGAACAATGCTAGTTCCTTCTATTGTTAATACAGCACCTCTTCTTTCATCTGCCCAATAAAAACTATTACCCCACTCTGCAAAGCTTTCTGGATTAAAACTTATACCCCACTCACCTGTATCAGAAACTTGATTTCCTAAAACTTGTGGTGTAGTAGTAACAGTACCACCACCAACAGCGTCACTTAAAAGGTTTTTACCATACAAAACTCTACTAACCTTATCCTCTTGAAGAACAAGTAAGTCAGTATTTCTTGCATGTATTTTTTGAATACTACCAAACTCTAAATCTAAATTCTTAAAGTTAACTATAGAAAGATTAAATTCATTCAGTCCATTTGTAGATGTTTTATCTCTATAAGTACTACTATAAGTAAGCGATGCTTCTTTGCGTTGCTTTTCGTATCCCTCAATATTAGTGCTAGCTCTTGGACTATAATCTAAGTTTGTTAAGTTAAACGCATCTCTTATTCTATCTGATTCTAAACCATTACCAAAAGAATATGCATTATAAGTGCTATTTTGATTTGTTGTTGGGTTTATTAATATTTGAGCTGCTTGAACCGCAGTTTGGTCTTTTTCTATTAGAGAATCATGATGAAACCCTATTTGACCAACAGAGGCAGCACCACCACCAGGGTACGCAAGGTTTATAACTACATTGTATTTATCAATAACCTCTATTACAGTATGTGTTCCTGCTAACGCTGGAGTTACAGTGCTATGTACTTCGACTTCATCTCCAGCTTGAAATGTGTGAGGATAAATATCACTCGGTGTTGTGCCTGGTGTAACTTGACCTAAAACAGTATAAGTTCCAACTGTTGGATTAAAGGCATTTATAGGCACAGAACGACCAGAAAAACCTTGGTATTTCCAAAGAACTTTATGTACCCCACTAATTACATCATATGTTCTACTTGTTTCATGATATATATCTGCATCTGAAATTACTGGAACTGTTTCGCATTGAGCAATAGAACCACTATTCTGTTGTATTGTTATTTTAACACTAAATCCTGTATCTCCTTGCAAAAGCAACCCCAAACCACCAAGTAGACCATTAACATAACCTGTTTGAAGTTCATGAGTTAATCTAGTTCTACCAGAAACTATCATTTTAACTGGATATTCTTTTGTATCATTTGTAAGTCCTGAATTTGTTAAAACATTACCTACAAAAGTTCCACCTTGAGTTATCTTTCCTAATACACCTCCATTATTATTAGTACTATTAAACTCGGACATTGCTCCTCTTCTAAAAGTAACTGTTTCTGGCCCAAAAGGTCCAGGACCATATGGAAAAACAGCTTCTGATGAACCTGGAATAGGAACCCCTACATTCCATTCAAAAAGCTCAAAAGCACCAGATTCTATAAACCACTCTTCTATATTTTCATACTTAGCTTCAGAAGGTGGAAATGTTATAGGAGCTTGGTTTGCCACTGAAGTACCACTAAATCTCATTGTTATCACAGCTCCTATTTCTATAGCTTTATCTTTTTCAGGATAAATAGGGTCATTATCACTAAAAGTAGGCCCAGGAAATACCGCTGCACCACACCACTGATCAGCTAGTAGCTGATTACCAGTTTTAGGTATGCCTTCACCACCAAAATAATTACCTGTAAAATGACCATCACTTCTGCAAGATATTTTATATTGATCACCTGGAACCCAATTTGTAGCAGGTGAAAAAAATAATGTTAAAACAGTATAGGCACCATATTCTATAGTTTCTTGTCCACCGCCAGCAGGTATATTTTTATAAATCCAATTAGAACTTGGAGTAGCAGGTATTTCAAATGTATATTTGAATTCTGTAGAACTAATAACTTCAACTGTCAACCTTAAATCTCCAGGTCCTGTTGCTGGAGGAGTGTATAAATTATTATTAGCAACTGAAATTAAATTAGCACCGCTGCCAGTTCCTTGATTATCTGGATAATATATAGGGTCTTCAGCTACTGCAAACCTATGATGAACAGGATAGTCCTCTTCAGGTATTACTGGTACAGGTGGAACATTTTGATTATTAGGGTCGCTTGCAGGAGGTAATATAACTGGTGGTAAACTACAACCTCCCGAATAAACATAGTCAGTTGAATTATAGCTAGCAAATTCATTTGCATCATCTACCTTTATTTTAAAGTATAATCCTTTATCGACATTAATACTAACCACAGAAAGACCACCTGTTAAAGAAGGTGTTGTTGTTGTTGTTATTGGACCTGTTTGCACATCTACTTCAAGAACCTTATATTTTTTATTACTTAAAGTAGGCCCATTTGCTGTTGATTTAAATATTATATAATCACCAGCTCTTACTTTATCTCTATCAAAATCATTTATTTTAAAGTATCTAAACATACCTAAAACATAAAACTTTACTGGAAATATATTGTAATATATACCTTTATTTTGTTTTATAACAAGCCTATAACACGTTGCAAAACTTGGTGGTTTATTATTTATCTCTACAGATAAACTGTTTCCTGTTATAGATTGACTTGGTGGAATATATACTGTAGGAGAGGCATCGTTCTCTGGAGCTGTCAATACAGTAGTAAACCTACCATATTTATCTCCATATTGCACCCCTATCTCGTAATCTCTATCACTTCTAAATGTTTGTATAGCCTTACCACTTTCTGTTTCTTTAGAGACATATTTTACAGAATAATCTGGTGTTATTATTACACCTGAAGAGTCTACTATATCATATGATTGCTCATAATTACCATATACAATTCTAGTATCTATAAAAGATTGAGCTTTTGCTTTTAGAGGAACATTATCAAATAATCTTCCTAATTGACCTGAAGGTAAAGTTCTATATGTTTTATTGTTAGAAAATCTATAAGTATGTACATTGTTGTTTGGAATACTTAGTGCTTTTTTATCAAAACTTTCTACTACCGATATGACAGTACTTTTAGTGTCACGCATCAGTATCTCAACTTTTTCAACAAATTGACTGCCTGTCTCAAAAGATATATCTACCGCATTATGACTATTCAACATACCTTTATTTTCTCCAACACCAAAATCTAGTACATAAGTCGAAGGTATAAAGGCCGCTCCAGAAAATGGAGACATTGCACTATATTGATTGTCTACATATTTAAACCTATATGAAAATTGAACGAATGTTTCTTTTAAATTATTTTCTTGATTCCCTGTTGCAATCATATCAATCATAGGAGCGTTTAAAGGCGGCTCTAATATTACTGATATATCGTCATCAATTCTATCATCATCTATATCATAACCTTTAGCTCTAGCAATATTTATTCTTCTAGGTGGATTAAAATTATCAGTCCAATATAAAAAACCATCTACGTAATTTATACCAGTAACATAATAATCTTGACTAAAATTAAGCTTGCTTGCTGTAGCTGGATTGTTTTTGTTTGACTGTAGTACTCTAGTAATCTTATTAGTTTTTTCATTATACTCAAACACACCATCAAGTTTGTCTGACGCAACTAAGTAATAAATTAAATTATCAGATTCAAAAGTTACCGCTCCAATAGTTCTTGCGTTTTGTGTATTATCAACTCCACCAGTAAATGAAGAGGGTCCAGTAGCTCCAGTCATTAAAGTTATTGGTGTGTTACCAATACTACCATCATTATTTTGAGTAAGAGTAAATTCTGTTTGTGTACCTGTATTAGTAGCAGGGACAACGGTCATGTCCAATTCTCCAGCGGCTATCGCTGCTAATACAGCAATATGTATTGCTTGGGTAGCTTTCCGAACTTCATCACCACCACTAATATCTTTAGTGTTAATTCTCCATGTATGGTCTCCAATACTTGCAGATACATCGCCAAAATTCAAGGTTGGGTCTGTGGTAAATGTAACTGTAGAGCCATCAGTATTTACTAATACTAATGATGTTCCATTAGCATTGTTTAATGATGCTGCACCTACTATTGTAGCTGTAGCAGCTGTTGAAACACTTAATATTTCGCCTGTTACATTATTTAAATCACCAGTTCCAGTTACGGGATCCCCTACTCGTTCATTACCCTTTTTATTTCTAACAGTCCCAGCATCATCTCCCTCTGAGTGTATAATATCTACATTTAAAGCATCACGATAAGATCCGTTAGGCACTAGACTTTCATCTAGGTCCTTGTTCATCGTACCTTTAAGAAAATTATTAGTTAATTCTGCCATTATCCTTTATTCCACTTATTTTGTCCTCTGAGAGTCATTAATAAATCAAGTTGACTCATACCATTCATTCTTACTCTAGCGTTTCTGTAAAGAGCTCTTTGCTTCTGTCTAGCTCTTGTTTTTACACTGTCAGCAACATCTACCTTAGCATCTAAAAGTTCGTACGTTATATATGCGTATATATATCTCTCAAAAAACTTATTAATATTTATTAAGCTATCGTTTCCACCTTCCATACCGTCAGATATGTATTCTAGTACAAATGTAACACCTGACATCGTAGAATCAAAATCAATAACTCCAGCCGCACGATTCACCCTAAATGTAGGGTTGTTGTTAGCTGTAGCTGTATCTAAATAATACTTTGCTCCTATATGATAACTGTAACAACAATCATCGTCTGTTGTATCTTCTGTTATATTATTTATTCTTGAACGCTCTAACTCTGATGAGTTTTCTAATAAAACCTCACCATCATTATCAAAAAGTATCTGATTGCTATTGTCTCTTAAATAAACATCCGCAGACATAGCGTTTCTATTTTCCATCATAGGATACAAAACGCCATCCTTTAATTTTGATATTCTTATAAAATCAACATAATCTGAAGGCATAACGTATTTTAGGCTAGACTCTACTACATCCTCTACTATCTTAGTAGATTTAAATGCATCGTAGTTTAATTCTTTTACTGCTTGCTTAGCTGTAAATCTAACCTTGTAAGCTGGCACGTTATCTACCTTTTGATCTTCACCCACATACATAAGCATGTAGTTTTTAACTATATCTTTTAATGATATATACTGATAAGAACCATGGTTTTCTGATGCCGCTCCTCCACTGCCTAAATAATATTGATAATCTGTTAAATATGCCATGCCTTATTTTTGTTCTTGTTTTTCTTGTATTTCATCAGCCTTAGCTGCTTGCACTACTTGCGGATCGCTTATCTGAACACCAGAATACTGTAATATTTTTAAAATTAAATTTGTCTCCTCATCTTGTAGTAACTCAAAATCTTGATAGTCTGAACTTTGAGAGTTAAAAAGTGGTTCCCCACCCGTTAAGCTTACATATGTCCACTTTGGGTCTCTTGGATATCTTATGTAATTTATTATTTGATTGCTAGCTATAGTTGTAGGATATATTTTTATTTGGTTTTCAGGAGTCCAAGTTGTGTTATTTTTTATAACATATACAGGGTAGTCCGAAGTTGGTGTTGTGTCTAACGAAGATGTTAGCTTTAAGAGTTGATGCTCTTCAACTCTTTCTACAACTACGCCATCCGCTGAAATAACTCCTAGTGAATAAGCATCTGTAGGTAATTCAAAATGAGTCGTAGTACCATTATATGTTAATGTAGACTCTGTTCTAAATCTATTTATTGCCTCAGCTATTCTACTAGGGACATCACCTAATCCACTATTATACAAACGTGCGTTACGTTTTTTTACAGCTATACTATAATCATACATATACTGTTCAAATATTTCCATTTGAGCATTCTTAGCATAAAGATTAAACTGCTCTGGTGTTATGTAACCGTTGTTATCTTTACTTAGGATTGCAAGTACAGTATTTCTTACGTCATTAATCATGCTGATGAGTTTTATACAAAGATAAACAAAAAAAAGGTCAATATATATAGACAAAAAAAAAGAGGCCCACTTTAGTAGACCTCTAACTTTCTTAATAAATTAAGATTAAGCGAATGTTAAACCAGTAACTTCTACTACACCTCCTCCTGCATCAGTTAAACCTAGAAAGTTTACTTGAATAGATGGGTTAGTCCAAGAAGTAGTAAGAACATTAATAATGTTCTCTTCAATTCTATCTCTAACATCTTCATTATTAGCAGCCATAGTGTCATGAGCAACCTCAACTTTTTTGCCTGAAGTGTAATGAATTTCAACTTTAGAAGTTGATGCTTGCTCTACAAGAGCAATGTCATTTACTAGAACAAGTTGATTTGCCTCGTTTTTTACTGGAATACTTAAATACTTTGTCATAATAAAAAAAATTTATGAGTTAATAAAGTACAAAGATACAAATTATATTACAACTCTTCTAGCAGTGAAACTAGCTCGTTGTATTTCTTTACACCTTCCTTATCATTGTGAAAGTAATCGGTAAGAGCATCCATGTGATCTTCACCGAAAGGAACTCTAAACAAAAGTTTTTTATTGTCCTTCAAGTTATACCAAACCTCTGAGTTCTTTTTTCTAAATGTTATAAGCTTAGCATCTATAATGTTAGCTATAGTATTATCCGTCTCAACCTCTACATTGTCAAACATGTCTAAAA
>CESX01117735.1_pt1 | contig 12972 bp, 7 predicted proteins | sample 326941 | NCBI WGS metagenome assembly CESX01 (sample SAMEA2622357, study PRJEB7988) | marine metagenome | isolation source: saline water (ENVO:00002010), including
ACAGTACAGGTAGAACAGATTGTAGAAATTAGAGAAAGACGGAAACTTAAGATTGCTTCTACAGTTGGTGCTACCGATAGCAATACAACTATCTTTGGTTCTAGTAGTATTTATAATAATGTAGATAAATTTTATTACTTCAATCTTCCAAACGTTGTGATGGGTCCCTGCTAATGAGTGCCTTTAACGAGTTTGACTGCTGCCCGTCATATTACGCAGCACGGAGATGCGATCAAAGTTGTTTTAATAGCAATGAAGTTGTTTACATTGCCAAAACTACAGTAGATACGCACTCAGCTAGCAATACAAAATTATTTCTAAGAACTGACTCAGCTCAAGGTGAGCAGTTTGATGATGAAGATTCACGCAATTTGTGCTGGCTTATTGATATTACTGTAGAATACACTGGTTTAAAAGATGGATCTATTATTGTACCAAACGCTGTATCAGGTGATTTCTTTTCAGGTACTTCTATTAATGGCGACGAAGATGGTATTATGTTAGAAAGCGCAACTCATGATGATGAATTATGGTATGTGCTTTGTTTATGCTATCAAAACGATTATAATTTAATTCTCAACGATGGTGGTGCTACTGATTTAGTAGACAGTGATACTAAAAGAAATCACTTTAGAAATAAATTTAACGGACAAAGCAATACTAGAACAGATGGTTGTAATGTCCAACGATTTGTTGCAATAAATATTAGAGATACTACTATTGATGGCGGCACTAATCATCAAAACAATAAAACAGATGGTACTCCGGGTAATAGTAATCCGCTTACTATTGGATCTTTTGTAGCTGTTTCAGGATCTTTAAAAGATTCTAGTGGTTCTGTAGAAAGAATTGAAACTCATAATACCTTAGAGGCTACAGGTGCTACTACAGGTGCAACTTTAACTGATATGGTAGCTAAAGTTATTGACGGTCCTAAGCAAAACATTCCGGGTGTTGCTTATCCTAATGGTAAAGTCTGGGGTGGTCGAAACATTGATGCTTACATTCCAGCAAGCGGTGTAATTAAAACTTCAGCAGGCACAGGTAATGAGCAGCATTTTGACGGTTGCACAACCTGTATGCAAGCAAGTATGGGTTTTATTGATGGTGCTGATAAATCGTCATTAGATTTTTCAAACATCTTTGCTGATACTGATAGCAGCTATGCGGAGGCTGCTTTAGGTGACTGTCCTAGTGTTTGGCCCTGTCGTGTAACCTTTGATAGAGTTTATGAAATTGATTGTGGTAAGGCACAGAATAGAAATAACTCCCCTCATCCCCCATTTTCTGGACCTGCAGCAGATACAATCCGCCCCTTAAACTATGACAACGAAATTAATAGAACAAAACCAATATACGAATCTGATGGTATTACTATTAATCCAGATCGTACATGTGAAAATCTTTTATGTGATTGCGTAGGAGCAGATCCTGATGGCGACGGTGGTGGCGGTGGTCTGCTGCCGCGAGGGCTAGACGGCGGCGGCGGAGGTGGTGGAGGTGGCGGTGATAGTTTTGATTATTCTTCCGCTAGAATTTCGCAAAGATCTTTTAATAGATTTGTTAGCCCAAGTACTACACAAACACGAATGACTCACTCAGTAATGGAACAACAACTTGGTTATATTAAACCAAAAGATGCTGATGGTACTTCTACAGATCCTACGTTTGATAATTTAGATTACCATAATGTGTACCCTATTAGTACACTTTCAGTTAGTGCTGAGTATACTCGTGGATATCAGGATGGAACTGGGGCAACTAGCTTTGGTACTTCATCTTGTTCTAAGTTTAATAATAAAAAATATTCTGGAACTTATCCTGACCCGTTAACTACAGGCGGAACTACAAATTATGACTATGTTTTAAATAGTGTAACTGTAACGGCTACATATACAGATGGGTCTAATCCAAGTCCTTGGGCTCCTATTTGTTACTTAGATTTGCCCGCAACAGAAAAAAGAAATTTGCCTATTGTTCATGCCGAGTGTGCTAATTACAATCTTGGACAAGAGCAATGTGAACCTCAACCAGAAATTTGTTCTGAATCGGCTAAATTATTTTCATCCGAAGAAAATAGAGATCCTACTACATTAGAAGGCAGAAGACCTTTAGTAGCTAGAGATGCTGGTGCTTATAATACTGATCCTGAAAAATATTCATATATAGACGGTGGCGGAAACACTCAAACATCTACAACTAGAATGGATCCATCAAATGCTGGTGCTCCATTAGAAAACGGAGATGATATTGATAATATTGTTGTAGGTAGAATTTATGCAAGTAGAGGCGGTAGAGTTATGCCTTGGATGCGTGGGGTTTATAACTACTGTAGTCATGGTGGTAAAGTTGTAGATACCACTAAATTAAGTGGCATTGCAAGAAGTGAAGTTTTATTTGCAGCTGATGATGTTAATCCTATTGATTGGGATGAGATTTACGAGTTTGCTCCTATGGTTCAACTTAGCCAAGGTTTTAATGTCAATGGTTTCTTGCCTAAATACCGACAAACTAGTATTCGAACCTATCCATATTTTGGTAGACAAGATAGTGCTGCTTACCCGGGATCTACTTCAGAAGCTAGTCAAGATCAGGGCGGCACTGAATATCGAGTTTATCCTTCTAAAATTAATCAAAGTAAAATTACAACTACAACTAAGAATACAAGTGGTTTATTCCTAAAAGGCATTGCTCATTTTTTTGATAACGTGTGTATGGGTCTGAGTATTTTTGGTTTGGGAAGTGAACAGCAAAGATATCCTAATTATTCTGGGGATGATGGAGAGGGCGTTGTTCCTGAACCTGAACAGTGGGGTAATACTAAACACGATTTACAAGGAGCAGAAAGTACTGAAGATCCTTGGCCTTGTGAGGCAATTGAATTCCCATGTGGAGATGGTTGTGGTGCAGAGGGTATAGAAGGAAGTGGAGGAGTTCAAGATTCACTAAGTAGAAGCTGGGCTGATAATGGTCCATTTACAAACCCTGTTCGTAGATATAATGGCACTACTACAGAAACGGCAGGTAATACTATTAACGTAAATTTTGATGAACCATTGACTTCTCGATATAGAGGCAATGGTAGATTATTTAATTCACCTGCGGGTCTTAGTGGCGATTCACAAGAAAGTGTATTGGTTGATTCTGAATGGACTAGCACTATTGTAGAAGCTGCAGACCCGTGGTGTCGAGGATGTGTTGGTTGTATGCGTACTTACAACCCATCTAATACTAATGACAATTATAGTTTACTTGGAGATCCCTTGGATGATCCAAGGCAAGTAGACGGATATCAAGGATTTTAATATGGCAAAAGCAATTGGTACAATTAGTTTTTTAGATGAGGGCAAAATGCAGGCAGTACAAATTACTGTTGAGGATAACTATAGTTTAACTGTTAACTGGCTAGATCCAGCAGAGCTTGAGAAAGAACCTGAAGAACCTAAGCCAACGTTAGGCGACAAGGTTGAGAAGGCTATTGACTGGGCAACTGGCGGTAAACTTAAAAAGTGTGGCGGGTGTGAACGCCGCAAAGCATTACTTAATAAACTGTCAGGAGAAAACAATGAAGGCTAAGCTACAAAAATTACAAGAGATGCTTATTGATGCATTGATTTTAGATTTAGATGATCCTACGATTCGAGGACCGGGACTGTATGGAGTTATTCGTGGTGTTCTTAATGACCATAAGGAATCATTAGATCTTTTACCACAACAGGCTATCGAAGATTTAGAGTCGGCTATGTCAAAAGCTGCTCCATTTAAAATGAGTGGCAGCTAAAATGAACGAGTTAATTTTTATCGAACTTATTGTTGGAGCTGGTATTGTAAACTTTTTATGGCAGATTCAAAGAGAGTTGGGTAAGATTAACTCAAACTTACAAAATTTACATCATATTGTAGAGGACCATGAAGATCGTTTGCGTAAGATTGAAGGTGAACTTTAATGGAAATACCAAAGGAAATGACAGAGGATTTTAGAAATCACCTCTGGGCTTGTTTTAAATACTTGGGTTTAGGAGAACCAACCGCCGTTCAATACGAAATGGCAGATGCTTTACAGACTGGTCCCAATGATATGCAGTTGCAAGCTGGGCGTGGCTTTGGTAAGTCAGTTATTACTTCCTGTCTTGCGTCATGGTTTCTGCTACGAGATCCTAATACTACAATTATGGTTGTATCGGCTACGGGTAACAAGGCTGTAGAGTTTATTAGCATGACTCGTAGGATTTTAGATCTTGTTCCGTACTGTGAACATCTCCGTCCGGGGGATCACACTACGGATAATGCTTTTGGTTTTAATGTAGAAGCTAGAACCCGTATTGGTCAAGATAAATCTTGCTATGCCAAAGGTATCACAGCTCAGATCACTGGTTCTCACGCAGAGTATTTGATCTTTGATGATGTAGAGATTGAAGGCAACTGTGAGACAGCTGTGACAAGACAAAAGCTTCTTAACAAATGCCTTGAAGCAGAACAAATTAGAAATGTAGGGGGGCGTGTGATCTTCCTTGGGACTCCGCAAATTAAAGATAGTATTTATAATCAATTAAAAGAAGGATATCCCGTGGTCAAGTTTCCTGCTGTGATGCCTGACTCTTCCGTACCCTCTGAGGTAGAAGATGTGTCAGATTGGATTATGGCTCTCGATGCAGAGCCTGGAATGCCCACACAGCCGGAGCGTTTCAGCATGGAGGTTCTGATGGAGCGTAAGGCTAAAGTTGGCCCTACGCTCTTCAGCCTCCACTATAAGCTAGATACTAGCCTTGCTGATAAGGACAAGTATCCGCTCAAGCTGAGCGATCTTATCGTAATGGATGTCAGCCCAGATTTAGCTCCAGAAAAGATTGTGTGGGCTTCTAGTACCCCTAACAAGCGAGTCCCATCCTTTGGTATGTCAGGTGACTGCATCTATGAGCCTATGTGGATCTCAGATGTATTTACCGAGTACCAAGATAGGGTCATGTTTATTGATCCCTCTGGTCGTGGAGCTGATGAGACAGGTATCTGTATTGCCAGCTTTAGTAATGGCTACGTCTTTATTCATGAATTGTTGGGCTTAGAGGGAGGATATGACAAATCTGTACTCCTCCGTATTTCTAAACTAGCCTACCAATATGATGTAGGTCATATTAGGGTGGAGGCTAACTATGGTGATGCTATGTTCAATTCTCTTCTTCGGCCTGTTATTGCCGAAAGCTGTGGGCAAGTGGCAATCGACGAATACAAAGTAACTGGTCAAAAGGAAAGAAGAATTCTAGCAGCACTAGAGCCAATCATGTCTCAGCATAGATTGGTATTTGATAGTAAGCCTGCTAGAGATGAAACTAATCAAAGACAGATTACTAGATTAACGGATCGTAGAGGTAGTTTAACTCATGATGATAGAGTTGATGTTTTATCAGCTGCTTGTAACTATTGGGAAGATAGACTCCACCTTAACGTTGATGGTATTATACAGAAAAGAAGAGCAAAAGAATACCAAGAAACTGTAGATTCATGGAAATCTAACAGAAGAGTTGAAGCTATGTTTGGAGATCGGCTGTCTGGTGCATTAAGATATAATGATGTAAATTATGTACAGCCTAAATCAAGAAAGATTACTAATTTAGGTAAAACCCGTTGGGGAAGGAGGATTGACTAATGGATCCAATGACTATGATGATGGTTGGTAACGCTGTTCTAGGCGGTGTGCAAACTTTAATGGGTGGTGGTGCTCAAGCTGCTCAAGCAATGGCTAAGCATCAAGAGTTTTATCATAATGAATTTGCCAGAGCACTTCAAATTGATGCTAAGAATGCACAAATTAATAGGGTTAATAATGATAGACTTGTTAATAACAGAAGCACAGCTAAATCTTTAGGTACTCAGGCGGGAGCTATGAAGTATACAGCAGATCGTAATCACAGAGTTAATATGAAAAATATCTCTGCTAATAATGCTAAGATTGAATCAGCTAGAAAAACTGTAGCAGGATCTAAAAATCTTTCCACAGCTTCGGGTACAATGAAAGCTATTCAAAGAATGTCTTTAGATAATTATATGGATACTGTTACTAATGCTACACTGCAAAAACGATATTCAGATCGGACTATGGATTCTCAAACAACAGCTAAATTAAAAAGTTTACAATCGTATATGGATGAAGGTGCTTTATTTATTCCCGGTATTAATAATGCTCCTGATCCCGGTGCTATTATTCAGGGTGCAAACATTTCTGCTGCTTTACAATTTGGTACTGCTGCTCTTGGAACAGCTGCAGAATTTGGAGTATTTGATGGACCTACACCTGATAATCCTACTAAACCCACTGGACCCGGAAGCGCATTACCATAAGGAGCTAATACATGCCACAACCAGATAAGAAACGAAGTTCTTCACGACAACGCTATGCCTCGGAAAAAAACATTCCATTGTTTGGAGAACCAACAGCTTCGGGAGCTTTTGATGATCAGTTAAGAGCACCAGAACTTTTTATTGAAGGTCAAACTCAAACAGGCGGTTCAACTGTCCAATATTCATTTGGTAATTTAGCACCTAGAAGTCCTGATCAAGATAAGTTTTCATCGTTAGAAGAAATTGTCAGGGGTGGTAGACAGTCTATAGATTTCTTTAGTAGGTTTATGAATAAACTAGATCAAGATAATGATAAAGAACTAAAGAAAAAAATGGCAGAAGCTCAAGATGTTAGAAAAGTTGAGTACTATGAAGATGAAACAGATGCAGATGGTAATGTTGTACGGGATGCTCAGGGTAATATTAAAAAGGTATTAGTGCAACGACAAACATCTGATGTTGATGAGTTGGCTACATTTCAATCTAGAAACGATGAGTTGTTAAGAGCAGGAGAAAACCCTGTATACAAAATTGATACCCTTTCTCCGGCTGAAGTAATTAGTAAATTTAGAACTAGTGCTGGTTTGATTAAAGGCAAAGGTTTTAATTTTGACGATAATCGTGATAATATTATTAGACAATACAACCTCACGGAAGAAAGAAAATTAACACAAGCTATATCTAATCAGTTGCAATTTATTGCTAGAGATAAAACAATTGATGAAGCAACAAGACAACAAAAAATTAGAGATTTAATGGTAGGTCAGCCCACTGAGATTGTTATGTTGGGTAGATCTCTTCTTGGTGAAAGTATTGCAACTGTTGAAGAAACTACAGATAGATTAACAATTAGAGCGGGATCAAATAAAGCTTTAACCGAATTAGATGTTTTAATTAAGCAATATGAAACAACAGGGGATCCTAAAGTTTTAGAACAAATTCATGATCCAAATGCTGCTTGGAATAATATGGGTGAAATTTATGGACCAGCTTCTGCAGAATTTGAAGGTATTACTAGTCTATTAGATATTTTACCAGAGGATGCTGCATCATCGTTGATTGGTAAATTAGATCGACGAACTGCATCACAATTTGAAACATATCAAAATACCCAAGAAAAAATTAATGCAAAATTAGAAAGTTTAGAATCAATTCAAACTCAAAGACAACAGTCTGCAAATCATGAACAGGCAAAAGGTCAAGTAGGGAATGCAAGGGGAACGCATGAAAGTATTGATGCAGCTTTAGATATTGCTCAAACAGGTCAACATACAGGTGTTGCTGTTGAAAGTTTATTAGCTTTAGGTTTTAGTACTAGAAATAGACCAATTACAGATGTTGTTGATCAAGATTTATTACAGGTTTTTTTAACAAGTGATAACCAAACATCTTATGTATCTAAATCAGATTTCTTAGAAGATGCTATTTCTTATCTAACCGAAGAAACTTTGCTTGCTGCACAAACGGAAAATATTGGAGACTTTAGTAGATATACTACTGATCCAAATGATCCTAACTTTGATGAAAGTCAAGCTATGTTAGAAAGTCTTACTAATCAAATTGGCACACAACTGCGTGCTTCATTAGGCGATTGGTATGATGGAACAGTTGGGGCTGAAGTAAGAACCTTTGATCCGGGTCCAAATACTCCAGATGAAGATTTAGTTTCTGCTGCTGCTAATGTTGTAGCAAACACAGGTTCAATTTCTTATGAAGCTTTTAATAGACAATTAAGTGATGATGAATTAAAACCCTTAGAGGGCTTACAAGAAGATGATGATTTATTTCAGTATGCTGAGGCAAAATCTGTAAAAGATTTAGTTGAAATTTATCTACAAGATGAAAATAGAACGACACGAGAACAAGTTTTTGTAAGAGATGTGTTACAAAGAATTGCTAATGCTGATGCAAGTCCTGAAGATATGTTAAGCAAAGCAACTGAAGAATTATTTAGGCTTAATAATAGAAGAGAGTCTGCTCAATCAAGTAGAAACACGGGGACTAACAGAGTTAGTTCGCGAGTTGATACGTTAGAAAAGGATTTAAATGCTGCTTCTCACGGAAATATTTTTGATACTCTTTCAGATAATACCCCAACAGATAATCCTATTGAAGCAGCATCAGTTTTTACAGCTAGAGAAAGAGCTACTATTGAAAACGGTCGTACTGTATTTACAGTTTTTGGAATGAATGAAACTTTTTTAAATCCAAATGATCGTAATAGAACAGGTATTACTTGGGGTGGATTCTTACAGGTTCCAACAACTGAAGGTGAAAATGTAAACATTCCCGCACCCAAAACAGATCTTATTGCTAGTTTTCCTAGATTTAATGCTGTTTTTAATTTAGCTAAAAATTCTAGTGATACTACAGAGTTTGCAGAAGGATGGAATGCTGGTAATTTTAATGAAGCTTATCCGGGGTATAAAAGTTCTGATGATGCTTATGCTTTATTAACTACAATTCAAGAAGGTCAAGAAGCATTTCATGCAATTCAAGCTGGTGCGTTTGGGTTAGGTGTTGGTGCAGATGATTCATTTCAAGGGGATCCACAAGTTATAGCGGATAATAGAGAGGCTGTTATTAGAGGTATTGATGCTTTAAATAGTTGGTACGATAGTGATCCTAGTATTACAGATGTAGATAAAGCAGATCGCAAAAATCAACTTGTTGCCCTTAGATTAACCTTAGATCCACATAGTAATAATCCTGAAACAACTGTAACTGTTCAAAATATTGGAAGACTGTTTATCGAAGGTAATCAATATGTAGGAGATATATTACAATCACTATTCGATGATTCTGTAGAAAGAACCTTTGGTGGATTTGATCAAGAAATAAGTGTAATAGACATGCCGGGAGCGGATACAATTCTTGATAGTCCCGATCTTCAAGCAAGCGATCCTTTTGAAATAGAAGCAATTGAAGAGCGTTTACAACAATCTAGAAATTTCGGAACTCAATTAGATGAATCTTCTCGTATGTTAAAAAGTCTTATGCTTCAAATCTCTTCTATTACTGGTTCTATAACAGATGAAGATTCTTTAGCTAATATGCCAGAAGAGTCTAGACAAAGAGTATTGTCTGTTTTAGATATGGCTATTGGATCTTTCTTTTATCAAGGAAATATTAATAGTGGAACTGTTCAAGCCGATGGGCGAATTACAGAGTATCAGTTTGAATTAGGTCCATTAGGTAGACAGGCTGCTGCACAAATTGCAGGTGCTGGTGCAACTGAGGATGATCTTAAAAGAACATTTAAAGATTTAGTTTTAGGCGGTCGTGATGAAAGTTTAGTTGATGTAATTCAAACTCTTAGTTTGGCAAATCAAGGTGGAGAATCTGTTAGAGAGGTTACTGGTAGTTTAATGCTTACTGCAGCTCTTGCTGAAGTAGAAGCTCAAGCTGCGATTGAAGACGATGAAAAGACTCGTGATGAGTTTAGAAATAGTCTCTTATCAACATTTTTATTCTCTGTAAATAATAGTGGAGCTTTGCCTGTTGCTGGTGGTGAAGGTAGTATTGCTGGGGGCAGAATGCCTAACACATATTTAAGTGAAGCAATGTTAGTTCCTACTACGGATAGTGCTGGTAATGTTACATATAACTTTGTTGGAGGCACAGGAGATAATTTTACTCCTGAAAATATAATGGAAATGCTTGCTTATGAAATTGCTGCACAAACCAATACTGCTTATGGCGATAAAATTACTTCTACCTCTCAAGTGGGTGATAAGTTTGATTTCCCGGGTACACCTTTTGGCAATGAGAATAAAGGTTGGTTTGTTATGTCGCCTGAAACATATCTTAAAAAAGAAGCGGGTGAAAATGTAGGAGCAAGAAGTATTAAAGATGATTTAAGATTTACTCCAGAGCAACAATCTCTTATTCAAGCTGTTGGTTTAGAAATGCAAAGAGCTATTGATGCAGCTGGAGGTGATTTATCTGCAGGTGTTGCCGTTGGTTTAGAAATGCTTGGCGATATACAAAGTATTTATGACCAAGATTTTGGATATGATCCAAGAAATGGTGTTCCTATGATGATGGATGCTACGAATGACTTTAATTTAGATAAAGACTTACCTCTTAGTAGTGCTAGAATACACTTGCAACATACCCTTTCTCGATCACACAATCAAGGAGATAATAGAACTGCAAGTGCTAAATTGAATAGATTAAGAATGGTGAGTACAAGTTTATCTGGTAATAATGCTGGTGCTGCTTACATAGGCGGGACGCATAAATCGGGTAGAGTGGCAACATATCATAGACAAATTACAGAAACAAGGGATCTACAAGGCGAAGCAAGATCTTTGATTCAAAATTTAGATGGTTTTGTTCCTCCTGAAGCTGATGAAAATCCTTGGTTATATGTTACAAATAACGGTGTCACTTTTGCGAATCAAGCTGAAGCTGGTCAATGGGGAACAGGCACTGCTACTTCATGGTTAATAAATATTTCTGGTCGAGAAGTTTTAGTAGAGGAACCTGCATTTAGACTTGCATTAGGAAACGAGCTAAATACAATTATGCAACAGGCAAATGGAGATCGGCAATTTACTGGTAACTCACAAACAGGAATGACTTTGCAAGAAGCAAACTTATTTGGCGGCTATATGCTTTTAGCAAGAAGAGAACAAATTGTAGACTCAATGCAACGTGTGCAACCCCCAGTTGATATGGATGTTGTAAATAGATTCTTTAATAAACTTGAAACAAGATTAAAAGATATTGAAGAGGTATTAGATCCTCAATATGAAATTGTTGATTACAATGGTTCTGGTGAAGGAGATACATTAAAAAGGCCAACTATTTTTGATGGACGAATTGTCTATGGTTTCCTTAATCCCGAAACCGGAAGAACTGTAAAATTTAATACAGTTAGTAGTCCTTACAAAAATTCAGAATTAGGTCAAGTTGCAACTTGGACTGATGCAGGAGAAGCTGGAACACACCCTCCATCGGGTAGATATGGTTACAGAATTTTTAGAAATAGAAAAGATGTCAATGGTCTTTATATTCCTATATATCTTGGAGAAGGTGACTTCATAAATCTTGGAGGTATTAGATGAGTGTTGATATTGAAGAAAGAAAAGATCCTACTCGTGCAGGCTATGCAATTGATGTTGCTACTTCTAGTCTTGATTTGGTTACAGGAGATAGATATAAAGATCCTGAAGATCTTAAAGATAGAAGATTGATTCAAGATTTTAATGACGCTAATCAACCTAATAATAGATATGTATATCGACCGGATACACTTCCTGATACTATTATTCCAGAAAGAACTCCAACGGGTGGCTTACGGTATCCAGTAGACCCAGAAAATTTTAAGTATTATAAAGAAAGACCAAAGTCTGTATTCTTATCAGCGATGCAAGCTACTGCAGCTCAGACTGGAGACTTTGCTGCTACTGGAATAAGTCCATTAGAAATGAAGCCTTTAATTTTAACTGATGAAGGTAAAGCACTTCGAGAACAAGCTCAAGTAGAAAGACGTACTGCTGCGACATCAGCAAGTGTGGGGCCAAAATTAGATGAAACTATAGAGCCTAGTGAATTTACCCCCATTAATTTATCTGAAGCTACAGCGGCTGGATTAAGAGAAAGAATGGCTGATATTGAAAGAGATTTTGCAGTTCTAAGAGATTTGGACGAAGCAAACACAGCTGCATTAGCATCTAGAGAACAGTTTTTTAGAGAGGCTAATAATATACCAGAAGGTCGAACTCTTTCGGCAGAAGAAATAAGTTCTTTAGAATCTGGCATGGTAATGTATGATGCTAAAACAAAACGAAGAAGATTTATTAACTCAGAAGATGTTGGTAAATATGCAAACTTTTTACGAGCATCTTGGGGTAATACAGCAGCTTCTTTAACTAGAGAATTTATTCTTGCTAACCCTGCATATCAAGGTATATTTAGAGATTTTATGTTACAGGGTTCTCAAACATTAGCATCTTCTAATCCAGATATGTATGGTCTAAGTCCAGAAACTGAAAAAGTAATAGACAGTGTTAGACCTCAAGCTGCTATGCGTTTTGGTATTCAATCTACCCTTAGAGGGGAATTAGATCTTGCAGCAACTAATAATGCACCCAGTGATTTTATCATGGGTCTTGCTCCACCAGAAGGTTGGAGTGCCAAACGACAATATGATGATTTAAGAGAAGTAGATAAAACTACATTTGGTACGCTTGCTGAAATTTTAGGAAACGGAAGTATACTAGAAGGCGCAGCTATGCTTGAGGTTATAACCGAAGATGCTGTTAATCCTCATCATTGGTTTTACTTAGCTAATAATGCAGTTAATACTCAACTAAACAGTAAACTTGTAGAAGCATATTATGCTGAAAGTAGTTGGTATAAGGATGTTGGTAGTTGGTTAGCTGCGTTTGGTAGAGATTCTTTTATTGCTTCACCCGATGCTGGTTTTGATATTTTATATATGGCAGCTTCTGCTGGATATGCTGCAAAAGTAAATGTTGCGTATAAAGGTTTGCAACTTACAAGTAGAGCTCTTGCTAGAAAAGGCATTAGAAGGGCTGTTAGAAATATGGGAACAGATGGTAAAACGTCACTTCAAAGAGCTATAGGCAGAGGAGCTGATTATGTAGGTAGTCGCGCTTTTAGAAA
>CESX01117734.1_pt1 | contig 12919 bp, 34 predicted proteins | sample 326941 | NCBI WGS metagenome assembly CESX01 (sample SAMEA2622357, study PRJEB7988) | marine metagenome | isolation source: saline water (ENVO:00002010), including
ACCGATGAAAACATTCAAAGTTGAACTCTCTCCCAAGCTCGAAAGTTCTGATCAACCGCACCATGTATTCATGACTGTTGCAGAATGTATCGACATGGATGACTGCATCAATCACATTCATCACAATCATCCCGCACTCCAAATTGAATCAATTAAAGAGGTGATTAATGACACTGCATGACCTTGAACTTCTCGCTTTACTTCTCAGCCCAGCCATGCTCATGAGTGTGCTGATTCTCTTTACATTTGCCGCCGGAGGGTGACATGACCATCAAACAACAGCTCCAACAGCAACTGGCCTATGCACAGGAACAGTTGATGATCGCCGACTCAATGGAAGCCCAGACCCGCTGGGGCATCCGCTGTGACCAGCTCGAGGCTGGTATCGAAGACCTCTCCTACTCCCCGAGCGATGACGACTAAGTTCACCTACGCCATCCAGCCTTCCTACCTGCTCGAGCTGACCGATCACTGCTATGTCGCATCTCCGAACATGGAATCAGCCAAGGGTATCGCCTTGAGGCAAGCCCAGGACGAAGCCACGGACATGAACATCTGGAAGATCCCGATGGGTGGTCGGCCCATGCTCTGGATGCGGGTTTACTACGAAGACCCGATGAACAAGCCCGTCGAGAACCCAGGTGACGACGGGGATTTACTCGCTTACGAAGCAGGAGACGTTATCTAATGCGACGACTACTTGCACGGCTCCAACAGTTACGGCATCGTCTGTCCGTCTCTCGCTCAATCCATGCGTCGACCTCGAAGCACGAACAAGAAGCGCATGACCCGATTCAGGGTCAGCAACCGAGGCGCTTTCGCCAGGCACCTCCAAGCACAGGTCGATTCAGACGGCAACAATCTCGACCTAATCAAGAATCCGGAAAACAGAGAAGAGAAGTCAAACTTCCAACCTTCCGACCGCGTGTCCAGTCAGTTGAAGTTCCAACAAAAGCTCGACGAGAACAGAAGAGGTTCGAACCCTTCGGCCTTTATGTAAATCTCGTGATCATCAACCTGATCACCTTAGGTTTCATCCTTGCCATCCCGTCCCCGCCACCACTACCTCAGCCCCATGACTGCCCAGCACCAGAAGCTCAAAGCTAACCTCGAGATTATCGACAACCTGCTGAACAAGCGTTACCAGAACGGTCAAGGTTTGGACAGTGGGACCAAGGAACATCTCCTTAAGCGCAAGGGAGAGATCAAGCAACAGCTCAAGTCTTTAAAGAAAGCCTAAGCCCGCCACCAGCGCAGCCCTTTATCTCCTTTGTACTCATCATGAGCCTTCACCCCAGGTTAAATAAAACAGATCACGAGGTTCTGTACACCGTCCTCGAAGAGAAGATCAAGGACGTGTTCTGCAACGGCGGAGCACTTATGTACAACCAAATAAGGGAGCTGACGATGTTGAAATTGAGGCTGGTGAACAGCATCATTCACTTGGAAGACACCCTCCGGGATGAAAACCATGAGCCCCTGTGATCTACACCTCCATCGATGATCGATCCTCGCAATCTGGTCGGCCATGTTTTCGATTTGTTTCAACTGGCATTCTCTCAACAAAATCGAATCAAGCGCTTCACCCAGGACTATTTCTACGACACTAGACTCACCGTCCGTTGTGAGAAAGCTCCCTGGGAAACTTACTCAAGTTTCAACACCAGCAAGATCATCGACATGGCATTCGACTTCTCCGAACGCTATCCCGATGCATGGGTCGACATCGAGTTCACTGACGACGGCCTCACCTACTTCTCTCTCCTTAACGGAAGGATTGAAACACCATGACCAGCGCCTACAACCTCAACAGCATGGACGCGGAGACCCTGATGTACTTCTTCGACGACAGGATGAAAAAGCTCCTGAAAGATCCCAAGAACTTCGAGTTCTTCAACGACGAACAGATGGACATCCTCGAGAACACAATCCTTCCATCAGTCCAGACCTTCATCAAACAAACATCAGAGGAGGTTCCCGCAGGTCATGCCTAAGTCACGACAAGCGCCATTCGATCTACGTCCCGGTGCAGACAAGTACTACACCAGGCAAGACGTTCTCGATCGAGTCAACTTCTCCCGCCACACGCTGAGTCGGTTCCTCAAGAACAAGACGATGCCAAGCCCGGTCAAATCCAACGAGCTGAACTACAGCTATCTCCTTTGGCTCCGTAAGGACTTTGATCAGTGGCTCGAGGACAATCCCCAGTTCGATCGAGAGAAGAAGACAGGACGCACAAATTGTGATGTCCGCCTTCACTTCAGGCCCAAGGAAATGGCAGTCATCAGGCTCGCCGCCCAGTGTGCTTACCAGCGCGAAGTTGACACTGACGGGTTCATGAAGCACGCAGTTATTCACTACGCCCAACAAGTCCTAAGACTCACCTATGACGACTTCCTCACTCAAGAGAAACGCAAAGACCCGGACCTCAGTCTCTACGACACCGACGTCCTACTCGGCAAAGTCCGGGCGTACCACGAAAAGATCAATCGTGAAGAAGAAGAGCGAGCGAAGCGCCGAGAATCTTCAGCGCGGAGATGATGAATTGACGCAGCACCTGATCAACCTGCTGCACCAGAACATCAACCCCTGGCACAGGGACTGGACAACGTTCTTCGGCAAAGGTCCGCACCGCAACCTCGACTCCGGTCATGAGTACAGCGGCAGCAACCCAGCCATCCTCGAGCTGTGGACTGCACTGCGCTGCTACAGCCACCCGCTGTGGATCGGCGTAGGCCAGGCCAAGAAGAACAACTGGCTCCCACGCAAAGGCTCGAAGGGCTGCGCGATCATGCTGCCCGTACAGATCACCTATCCCAAGCGTGATCAAGACGGCAACGAGATGAAGGACGCTGATGGCAACCCGATCATGGGAAGCTTCGGCACGTTTAAGTACACCAAGATCTTCAACGTCCAGGACATCCAGGGCATCACTGAAGAAGCCGAGGCCAAGCTTCAGGAGAAGATCCGCCAGGAGTGTGAGTCCTTCACTCCACTTGAACCCACAGCACGCCTTGAAGGCGCTGAGCGGGTACTGGGCGCATGGTCCGTGCCGACGACATGGGCAGGCAACAACGCCTTCTACAGCCCCAGCGAAGACCGGATCACGATGCCTCCTGTTGATCAGTTCAACACCAGCGAGGGCATGTATGCGACCTGGGCGCACGAACAAGTGCACTCAACTGGTCACAAGTCTCGCCTCGATCGGAAGATGGGTGGTGGTCCTAACTCCATTACCTACGCCAGGGAAGAACTTGTTGCTGAACTGGGTGCTTATTTGATCTGCGCCAGGTTACAGATTCGTAGTGATGTCGTTAATCATGCTGCGTATCTGAAACACTGGATCGAGGTACTGAAGGAGAGCCCTGATGCACTCCGGAAGTGCTTGTCCGACGCCAGTAGAGCAGCCAATCTGATCTGCAACATCGAGGAGGAACAACCTATGTAATTGACGAAGGTGTCCCTCCACTACCAAAGCCCTTATCTATTCATCAGTTATGTCAAACTCATCAACCAAAACAGAACGCGCCAACCTGATCCCCACCCCAGGCGCACGGGTCGTTACCCAGCCCAAGCGAGGCCGTGGCCGTCCCCGTAAGAATCCTGTCGCTCAGCCTGCACCAGTGGCTGATCCAGTGATGAAGATGGTGGAGGACTATCGAGATATCCAGAACAAGATCAAGGCTCTCAACGAGGAGCTGGGACCAATCAAGGATGCTTTGACTCGACACCTCGTCGCAGGTGATGAGGACAAGATCGAGCTGACTGATGGGAGCTACGTCATCAGCAAGGTGATGGTGGCTACGTGGACTTACTCCGAGAAGCTCGAGGCCAAGCGCATCAAGCTCGAGGAACAGAAGCTCGACCTCAAGACTGCAGAGAAGAAAGAACAACTGAACGGCAGCGCATCCGCAACCTTCAGTGCACACGTACGCGGGAGGGCTAAGTGATGACTACCTACTTCATCGATTTTCTCCAAGCAGACAAAGAGTGGGACGACCATTGCGCTGCGTGCTCCACTTATCACGAAGCTGCTGGGTACGCAAAACAAAGACAGGAAAAATGGATGAGTGAATATCTGAAATGGAAATGCTGCAAGGGAGCCCTGGAGTGGTTCGATATGGACCTCAACGACAGTGGTGACATGTCATTCACTGGGCTCAACCATGAGCTGTGCGGTGAATGGTTAGCAGATGGTCAGGACTCATTCGAAAGAAAGATGGCTGCTGCCTTGGTCAGCGCTGGAAATGCTGCAGAAGAGTGGATTGAAAACATGAGTCATTACGAATGCCATAAGGCTTCTAAAGAGAAACGTGAAAAACAACTGCGTAAGGAGTACGACAAACAAAAGGAGGAAGGCTGATGTCCACACAAAAGCCAAAGATCACGCTCAAACAGATGAACCAATTAATGGAGCAGCTAGAAGAAGCCTGGTGGGACAAGGTGCCTTTCGTCTGCGCTGATGGGTCGTGCTCTGACCGCATACATACAACCCAGGCCAACGTGATCTGGGACTTCTTCAACGTCATCAAGGACCCTGACCAATGACCAGATCAAACATCGATGAATTCCAAGCACGGGTTGAAGAGGCGGCCAACCTTCTTTCTGAGGGCTGGCCGGGCCGGCGCATCGTCAAGGAGCTGGCGGAGAAGTACGAGGTCTCGCCACAAGCGGCCCGTGGTTATGTCCGCAAGGGCCGTGAGCTACTGGTTGAAGCAGTGGCTCCTCAGGATCGTGCATTCATGTTTGCCCAAGTCCTGGCGGGGCTCCAGCAAGATCGTCTGGATGCAAAGGAGGCTGGCAACATCTCTGCTCAAGTCGGCGCCTCCAAGGCGATGGTGAATCACCTGAAGCAGATCGCACACATCGATCCGATGCGTGACTTCGAGCAAGCCTTCTTCGAGGCTGCTGCAACGACAGCTAAAGGCAGCATTCCGAAAGAGTCTTTGAAGAAGCACGCTCAAGAACTTGCAATGCAGCAGGCCTTCGACAACCTAGGTAAAAAAACTGATCCCATTACTGGAGTGGTTTTCGGAGAAGAATTCCTAGAAACCTTTCACGATTGATCTACGGGGCGGAGCCGGTGAAACTCCCGACTATCACGCTGCCTTAGACATGCATGCCACTGCTCGGACCAAGTGGTGGACATGACTGCCTCTGTCTTAGAGATCCCCAGGTTCCCATCGAGGAATGCAGGTGGCACCAGGGTCCAAGATGCCCAACACAGGCCTGCATCAAGCGTGTGCTCGTAAGTCCCCCCAACATTTAACCTCTACTTCCAAGCCAATGTCTCCAGCACCTCGATCAACAAACCAACTGCTTAAACCCAACCGGAAGTTTGATGTAGGTGACCGTGTCTGCCAGCGCCCAAGGAACAACACTGCGAATGCTCCAGGTTCACCAGCTCCGTTGTCAGCAAGGCATGGTGTCATTACTGAGCGCATCCAACGCAAGGTCAAGAGTCGCACCGCCAAGGAGGGCTACGCCAAGCGCTGGGCAAGCAAGGTGATCTGGGATGGCAGCACCCAGCCTGAGATCGTCGAGGAGAACCGACTGGTCCACGAGAGCGAGTTCGATCTTTACCTGCAACAGAACAATGTCTAAGAAGAAGGTCGACTACAAATTCGACGTCGGTGATCGCGTCGCTGAACGGCCCACCAGAACCTTTCGACTGACAAGTAACGCTGTACTTAACGGGGCCAAGAGCAAAAGCGGAACGATAGTTGACAAGGAGATCCGCAAACAACGCTACAGAAACTCACCCAAAGGGTATTCAATGCGTCCTTATGTAAAGGTTATGTGGGACATCAGATCGGTTGCCGAATGGGTGATCGAATCTAGAGTAATACCCGAGTCTGAACTCCAGGAGCAGATCGACATGTTGTACAACAAGATTGGCTGATGAAACTGCGCGACAACTGCAGCCTGGTCTGGGCCACCCCAGACGCAGAGAAGCTCATCATCAAGATGGCCAGGGTCAGCGCACCACAGAATGAAGACAACCTCGAGACTGGGCCGCGCCTCCTCAAGTATCTGATCCGGCATAAGCACTGGTCCCCATTTGAGATGGGAAACATGTGCGTCGAGATCCACACCCAGCGGGACATCAGCGCCCAGATCTGCCGACACCGTTCGTTCACATTCCAGGAGTGGTCACAACGGTATGCGGAAACTCCTCAAGGCGTTCTTCCGAAATACAGGCGCCAGGACAGCCGCAATCGTCAGAACTCAATCGATGATCTGACTGATGAACAACAGGATCTGCTCGAGGAGCTGACCTACAAGCACATCAAGGCGGGTCATGAGCTGTATAAGACCATGCTCGGAATGGGTGTGGCCAAGGAAACAGCAAGGCGTCACCTGCCGATGTGCAGTCCAACTCGGTTGTACATGAACGGAACGATCCGTTCTTGGATTCATTACCTCGATCTCCGCACTGATCCCAGCACTCAGTACGAGCACCGGACGATTGCCAACCAGGCAAAGATTATCTTCCAACATCAATTCCCCATCATTTCTGAAGCACTATGGTACGAAGGATAGAAACATTAGCCAGGGACTATGCTTTCTGTCCGAAGTGCAACAAGCGGACCTTCAAAGTTCTTGAGAGCAGGAAGGTTCCGATGTCCAACGCCAGGCGAAGACGTTACGAGTGCACCAACTGCGGAAAACGTCAGACGATGTACGAGGTGACGGATGCGTTTTATAACCAATCAGTAGAGAACGAACGTGTTCTCCACCAGTTAAAACTATATATAGATAAGAAGTCTGGACTTGTAAACAAACACGTCAAGGATTGCTCCACATGTGAATACAATGAAGGAAGCGCGTGCAACTTTGGCGTCCCTGAATTTGATACTGAGGAATCCGAAGGTTGTACTTACTATCAGATAGAGAAATGCAAGACTTCCCCTGGGGCGTCTCAAGCGGCTTAGCATTAATACTCATCGGCGTTTGTTGGTTCATTGTCTACATCTTGAAGATGGATGATTAGTTACCAAACCAAAATATTCGTGCTAACTTAGTTTATCCGTCAGTTTAATCTGGCGGGCTCATGAACTCATATCGAATTCATGGTTCATTACCCTGTCAATGGAAGCGGGTTAGGGAGTGTCAGCGCGTGAGCGGCTCCCATTCCAAAAATACTTTCGCTTACGGCGATTTACTTTCGTTTTCGGCCCCCCTATGGACAAGGAGAAGTTGAGAAAAAAGATCCTTGAAAGTATCTATGAAGACTATGCCGATCGCGAAGTGCTGCCCCACTACGGCATGATCCCTGATTGGTATCTAAGGTATAAAGACCTAAGCAAACTCGTCATCGAGTACCTGAACACACCGTGATCAACTCAGTCCTCTCCATCTTCTTCGCTGCGATCATGTGGACCCAGGTCCCACAGTGGAATGACGACTGGTCAAAGTGTGCTGTTGATGTACCCGACGTCGACTGTCATTGGTACATAGTTGACCCAGACAATACTTTTGGTGTTGGCTATAAAAAAGAGACCGCCCCACTGTTCAGCGTAGAGGGTCTCTATGACATCAGTAAGTTGAAAGATGTGATGAAGAATCTACAGGTGGAATCTTAATAACCAATCTTACTGCTGACTGGAATTGTAACGTCAACACTAAAAGGTTTTGGTTTGACAGGGGAAAGATAGAGAAGCGCACGTCCAACTTGAGTCATGGGACTGCCTGTGCTGCTATATCCTCCTTGCTTCACAGTATCTAAATCGTAGCCTTTATCTGGCATCCTCATTGAAGCGTCTCTTTTAAAATTTCTCTGCGCAGCCGCAGGATTCCAAATTGCCTCGATTTGGTTGAGCGCCTTGCGTGGTTGAAATTTACCTGTCACTAGATCAGGATCTTCGGCTTCGTTCTCCATGTCATAGGTGTCCGTGATGCGCATTTTATTTTCTAAAGGATTTACGTCAGCCATAAAGCGGCCCAAAGTATTACTCACACTTTTATCTTTACCGAAGTAAGGATTTACGGGTCCGGATCTTGGTTGGATGGGACCCTGGTAAGGTGCTCCAACTTTAAATCCTTCGAACTCGTTCCCTTGATCATCAAGCCCTTTGATTCTTTCACCACGTGCATAGGGTCTGTTTTGCTCAGATACTGCACTTCTTAAGTCGCTGAGGGTGCTTGGATCTAATTCCAAATTCTTATCGCCATACCTTGTTGCGTATCTTGCAAAGAGGTTAATCCTATCAGGTAATGAATTAAAAACTTTGCCGAGAGCAGAATCAAGTGCGTCACCGGCAAAACGTGGGTTAATCATTAAGTCAACTGTTAGGCTTTCTAAATTTTATTAGAAGTCAACAGTCAACAATTTTCAGAGCGAGGCGTGATCCCTGTAGAAGAATCTTGTTCCGTTCTTCTCTTTCTCTGCGATTTCTGCCCCAGCAAGTTTTGAAAGGTGCTCCATAACTTTGAGAGTATCCTCGACCGAGGCCCAGTCATGAGGGCGGCTGTGAACCTCATCGAAGATAGGGAACCAGTTGTCTGAGAGTTCCTTGACCTCTTCAAGGGTGAGGGGCTTGCCGCGTTTCATTCAGCTGCAGTCAATAAGCTTGCAAGCCATGCTACGCCCCTCTTTGACGTCCTGCAGCACGGCGAGATTGTACTTAGTCTTCTCGCGGAGCTGACGCTTCTTCTTTGCTGTGGTGTATTGGATAAAAGCAGGTTTCATTTCATTCGGTAGCTATTGATACAACAATCCTAACGCTGGGATGTCCGTACGAGAATAAATATATCTATCAGATTCCCTTATGAAGTACAACATCTGGAATGCTGTTGCTTACGAGGTGACGGTGATGCTGATCAACTTCGATGCACGTTGGATGAACAACAAGATCGTCAACATGATCCGTTCTTACAGTCTCGAAGACTGGTGCGAGTGGAAGACAGAGCAGACCATGGAAGATGTGGATGCTCAGATCGAAGCCCTGCACAAGCTGTGGGACCGGGAGGACGATGACTGGCATGAACTGATTATTGAGACTGATCCAGAAACAAAGACAACCTTTGGCTATACGCTCGAAATTGATCCAGACTTCGATGAATTCAAGGATTACTAAATTAAACTATTCCTGATGAATCTCCACACTTACGCTCTTCAAAAGATGAAAGAAGATTGCTCCGTTGAAAGACGCTTTCAATCAATCATCCAGATTTTGGAGACTGCGTACAGGTGTCTTGAAGATCTGATGGATGACCCTATCTTCCTGGACACGATCCACGGAGAGCAAGAGCTCGCAATGGACCAGACTTTGGAGCTAATCGATAACATCAAATACAACTTTGAACCTGAGTACACACTTCCTCATGTAACGACAGGGGAGAGGTTCGGCGACGCTGATGTAAGCTGAGTCTGTTCTTCGCACAAGTGGAATGGGACTCTTTACTCCCGATGACCAACTGCGTGACATGCAGCAGCACCACGCTGCACAGCAGTTCCTTGGTGGCACTCGCCGTCCTGATCAGAGCAGTAATCTGATGACGAGCGTCGCGGCCAGCATCTTGTTGGGCTCCAGGGTCAACGTCGTTGATGACGACCTTCTGGATGACGATCTGATGTTCTAAGCCTTAAAGATCTTTTCGGTTTAGACACTGCAGCCATTGTTACCGTGAGGAGTGCACACTCCAGTGGTAGCAATGGTTTTTTCAATGCAAACAAGTTTGCAGTGTGTAAGAGTATGCCCCTCATAATGAGATACGCGAGCGAGATATCTGCGATGAAAGCAGCGACCGAAACGGTGCAAGGCACCACCCTGGCATGGGCCGTCCTGAGCCAGAATCAGACCACCGGCAGAGCCGAAGTTGTGAAAGTTACAGGGCACGAAGAAGCTGATGCTTTCGTGCAGAACAACCCTGAGGTGTACTACAAGTCTGGCCCGTTTGTAGTTTGACACTTAAGACTGTCTTCCTGATTAGGTCAATCTAGATTGCTAGCTTACAGGTACTGAAAAAACCTGATGCAATCTTCTGCCGTTTCCTCTTGGGTGGTACTTGTCTACCACATTGATCAAGATGCACACGCAGCACACTTCCCAAACTTCGATAAGGCGGAAGACTTTGCGAACGACTTGAGGATCGCCAGCACCTTATGTGTAAGCGAGCCGATGCCGATCACTGCAACTAACGACTTAAGATTGACGGCCTGAGCAACACTTTCATAACGAGAAGAGCATGCTATCTTATGGGTAGCATGTTTTTTTATGCCGTGGCAGTAGTTCTTAGTGTGTCTGTCCCTGAAGCTTTACATACAAAGTGGAAGGAGTCTGAGGTAAGCATCAGCCCATCGGCGCTATTTCAAACTGCCCTGGAAACTGAACTCGATAAGACGAACCGTCATCTTGTCTACTGGAGCACTCGTGCACTCAACGCCGAGAAGAAACTCAAGATGATCGAGAACTTGATCGCTGCCAAAGATAAAGATGTGAAAAAATTCTTACTCTTTGAAAGTGATTCCTGACATAGAAGTTTGAGTCTAGAATATATACAATCTGGGATAAGTCAATGCCTGAGACTGAAAGCATTCAGAAGTACTTTCCATTGATCAAAAGCGACGCTGAGAAACTGATGGTTGCATCGACACTCGACGGTCTTGTTGAAAGAGGTTATCTTCCAAAAGGCACAAACCAAGCTGCTTTCATCAAGCTATGCTTCTCCAGAGGATTGAACGAGTACCTAAAGGAGCTGGTAGTTGATGAGTGAAATGTTGACACACTTTACGACCCAAGAACTAGAGATGATCTATGCCGTCGCTAAAGCGAAGCAGATGAATCTTGGATTGAATAACTGCTATGGCCAAGACTACGATCGCTTAGGATCAATTATGAAAAAGATCCGCGTTCACATTAAATCCAATGATGGATAATAACCCCAAGCTAACTATTCTTTTAGGTAAAACTGTTAGCGCTGTTGGTGAATCGTGCCCCACAGCAACGATCGATATCAAAGAGAACATCAAGAACAGGGACTGGACCATCAAGAACTTCGGCTACGGTCCCCTTAACCCTGATGCACCCGACCCTGGGTTCTGGGAGAAAAAAACGGAGCTCTGGAACAGTGACGTTGACACAGTGAAGACTGCTCGCTGCGGTAACTGTGCCGCATTCGATCAGACATCAAAGATCCTCGATTGCATGATCGAGGGCATCAACGAAACCAAGGCAGCCGATCCCTACGACGTGCAAGATCTGGCCAACCTTGGCTACTGCCAGCTGTTCAAGTTCAAGTGTGCGGCAGCTCGGACATGTGATGCATGGTTGCACGGCGGCCCGATAACCGACTGCGACTAATCACGTTGGCGCCAGTCTGCGGGCTTATCGTCCCGGAACCAATCAACAATTTGCTCAGGACTATCGAAGCCAGTGCTGTGGCGCTGAGGATCGGGATCGCCAAGATCCATTTGATTCAGGAAGTGATCAAGAGATCCTTCTTGCATATCAGGATTGTTGGCGATGCGACGAGCCTTGCGAAGCATCTCTCCAGCAGATCGATTAGCTTTAGCCAACTTGTCGGCCCAAATCATGTCGTCAAGTTGAACTTCTTCTCGGTCTGCGATTCGCTTGCAAATGAACTCGAGACGCAAGCGATATTTCGAAGAGAGCATATGTTTATCTATAACCTCTTTACTTTAGCCGTGTCTCATCAAGAATCAGAATCCATAAAACCTTCTTCCATCAACCACTCACGGGTCAGCGGTGTAGGTTCATAAACATCCCACATCTTCTTATTACTAGCACACACTCCTAAGGCATCTTTAGTTTTAGTTTCTGAATACATTGCCCACATTGCTTCAGCTTCAAAGGGCAAAACATTCTCGGGATAAGTACGTTCAGCGCCACGACGAATCCAGTCAGGGACAGCCTCTTCAGCATGAATCAGAGCCGTGAAGGTATTGTCCATAGTCCCAGCCATACAGTCCTGGGCTGCATGCCAACCTTCATGACGAATCACCTGAATCAAGCGAGTCGGCTGATTAATGTAGTAGTCATTTAGAAAGATATTGTTCCTACGAACGTCATAGACGCCCCTCATGTTGAATGCAAAGTGCTTGCTTTCAGCCAGATACAAAGAAGCACCAACAGCATTCAAGGAGCTGACGATCGAGTCGAGCTCCTCTCCAAAACCCTCGTACTCAGGACCTAGGTCTTCCCAAGATCGAACCTTAAGTACGCCCTCTGTGCACTCACGGAGCATCAGGCATCCAAGTGAGTCAAAGCTTCTCAACTTAATCTTTTGCTCTGCTGCTGCAGGGATATAGAAGGTAGCTGCTGCTAGTGCAGAAAGAAGAACTCTTTTCATAAAGGCGCCAGCAAAGTTTTGCTTACGCTCTTATTTTGATAGACAATTTTTAATCGCGCAACAAACTCAAACCTTTAGCTTTTCCACGTAAGCATTCAAGAACTCACGAGGAGTAAGCGTACCTTTCGAGACATCAACATCTCTCTTGAGAACCTGATCTACTTCGGGCTTCACTAACTCAGTATTAGGTCTTAAATCGTTCATCACTTCTGACCCATCTTTCTTTTCTCTGCTTTGCTGACAGCCTTTCGTGCCTTCTTTGCACGCTCAGTATTCTCCACAAATTGCTTACCCTTGCGACTCTCACGCTTCTTCTTGTCGTCTGTCTTCTTACGCTCAGACTTAGACATTGCAGCCCACGCCTTCTCAGGAAGGTAGCGCTCGGTCGACTTCTTACCGGGTTCAATTGCTTTGTCGGCCATTTACTTACCTCTTAATAATTCAGTAAAGCCAAATTCACCTCGTGCTGGATTAAAGCGCTGCTGTGCCATACGGAATCGACGTTGTAATTCGTTCTGGGGAACCGGTGAGGTCTCACGAGTTCCTTGTCCCAACTGAGCTACGGGGGGAACTTCAGGGTTAAAAGCTTCACGGCGTAAGCGCT
>CESX01004596.1_pt1 | contig 12728 bp, 16 predicted proteins | sample 326941 | NCBI WGS metagenome assembly CESX01 (sample SAMEA2622357, study PRJEB7988) | marine metagenome | isolation source: saline water (ENVO:00002010), including
CACCACTAGCAATGACATCGTTCATTTGAACTACCATGCCAGTTGAAACAGTATCTTCTAACTGAAGAGCCGCATCGTTAAGAACACCACCAATCTTTATTTTTTGAGCATTTGACACCTGAGACATGTCAAACTCAAAAACCGCACCATTGTTATCTGTAATGGTAAAGTTATTAAGATTCATTGCCTGTTGTGACGCTTGCAAAAGCTGTTCTCTTGAAGTGTTGTCTTGAACATTAACAATTCTTTCAATGAGGTTGTCAGTTATTTCTGCTACACCTTGATTATGGAACTTCAAAGCAAGGTTACTCATTTCAAACCTTGCAGATGAGGTAAGGTTAGATGGGTCTATTGTTACGTCTTCTCCACCCAACTCAATAGTAATTGTCTCATTGGCTGTGTATGCTTTTGCTATTTCTGTAAATTGATCTGGGCTTGTTATAGAAGCGTATTCGCCAAGATTCCCTTTAGCCGCTTCAAAGTTATCAGAGTTTATAACTCTTTCACGAGCAGAAGCATTAGCTAACAAAGCTTGCACTGTCTTTGCTGGTAGGGTTTTGTCTTTTTTGACGTTCTTCGTTATAGCATCAAGTGTAGCAGTTGATCCTGCGGATTCTATATTATTATAATAGTTTCTGCTATTTACAGCCAACTTCATGGAAGTCTCTGTAAAATCAATCTTTAGCCCGTTTGCCACACCTTTGTTTATTTCGTCTACGTTAGTGTTGTAGAGTTCTTGCCACCTTGGGTCTGCGGGATTTAGAGTCCCCATTTCGTTGATGTTTGCATTAATAACTTCGTTAGCGGCTAAAGAACTTTGCGCTTGCCCACGGTTAAATGTATTTTGTTTTCCAGCAGCAGATTTAGATAACATAATGCGTGACACACGGGCTTTTACCTCATCACGCTGGCTGTTTGTAAGATTCGGGATGCGATCAATCTCTGCTAACTTTTTTGTTTCAAACTTTTTGAAATTTTGTGAAAAAACTGCGGTTTCTGTATCTTGATTATTAAGAAGCAAATCGTCTGCCTCAGACTGTATCCGCACAGCTTCTTCATTGGACACTCTGTCAGTTTCCCTTTTCTTTTCAGCCATTCCAAACTGAAAGGCAACCTGGCCAACCTGATTGGCAAACTGTGCTGCTGCCTGTGCAGGGGCTGCAAATGTGCCAATGTCTGCGCGGGGGCTTACTTTTCCTGCTGGCGTAGCTACCGCTTGACCCATCCCCTTGTTATACATTGGTATTTTCATGTCTTATCCTATCAAGCCAGTAGTTGTGCAGAACGAGAACCGCCAGACAATAGTGTGCTATAAGCTTGTGTCTGATACGCTGATGATCTTGCAGACGCGGATGCACGGGCTAACGCAGCCTCAGATGTTTTGTTTAGTTCATCTATGTCTCTAGCAAACCTAATGTTAAGGGCGTCTAACTCTGTGTTAAAGAATGTGTCTGCAAGCGCGTCTAACGGGCTTCCTGCCATCTGTATGCCAGATGCTGCTGTCGCTACTCTTTGTGCGCCAACAAGCTTATTTGACTGCTTACGCATATTAGATTCTTGCTGAGTTTTTTGCCGCACCAGCAGATCACGCTCTTGTTCTGCCAAGATAGCGTTGTATTCACCTACTTGTCTGGCGGCTTTTGCAGAGGCCATATTGCCCTTGTATCCCATTATTCCTGATACGGCACTTGCACCAGCAGCTACTGCCATGTAACTCATTGCGCTATCCTCGCATATCTAAAGTAGTCCGACTTATCCAGCCCATACTTAGGCATAATACCCTCAATTTCAAATCCAAGCCAGTTCACAAATCTATTAGCAGTTTCATCAATTACTGAAACGCTTGCCTGTATTCTGTGAAATTTGTGAAATTCTTGAATATGGTTAAACAAATATATTGAATATTTAGCTACAGATACTGGCATAGAATAGCCACGCTCACTGACAACCATCCAAGCTTCACCAACGCCCTGCCACATTAAAGATACACCGCCGATAGCAATGACCTCATCACCATCCACAACAGTGTACGCAGGGCATCCCTCATTCTGTGCCAACGACAGCTTACCTTCATGTGAAAAGGCAAACCGTGTCTTTATATCCAGAACATGCTCTTTCTTGAAAGGTACAACTTTAAGCATCGAAAGTATTAGACCTCCGCATGATTGCCAGTATCGTCATTGGCAAAGGCTGGTTCTGCCTAATAACAATCTGTGCTTCTGTATCGTAGCCAGACGGGAATGATATTTCCTTATCGCCTGTAAACATTGGTACGGCTTGATCCATATCCATGCTGCTGTCGCGGAAAGGTATTCTGTCCAAGCCAGTTAGATTAGAGCCTATCTCCGCACCAACAGTATTTAAGAACCTAGCTGTAACGCCGTGGATACGCTTAATCTTGCCCTGTGATATGCCATCGTCTGCACCGCCCTCTAAACGCAGTGTTTTCACAAAAGATGTATAGCCATAGCCAACATGCACTTTAGTCGCGCTTCTATCCAAAGTAATAGTGCCACCGCTTACAGTCTTGTCGGCGTGTGATGAACCATCAGCTAGAATAGATACTGTTTCACCTTCCAAGTGATTTAGACCTGTTATAGTAGTTGTTGCGCTACCACTGTATGTCAATCCGCTGTCCACAAAGAAAGCATCAGTAATATTATCATTAAAGTAAATAGAACTAATAAAGCAAATATGACGCACCGTGCTGCCATTTATTGTACGCTTTACAGATACATATACCTGATCCTCTGACCCGCTAGGTATCGATGTAATGCTCTCAACTACAGCCGTGCCACCCAAAGGATGCTCATGCCAGCCCACAGCCCCGTTAGCACGGTCATAGGTCAAGCCAATCAGTCTGCCATCAGTATGTACAAACCAAAGCAATAACTCAGGCTCTTGCTGCCACACCATGTCAGTCAGTCCACCACGCGGTATATTGTCTGCAAGAATACTCAGATCGATGCCAAGTAAGCCATCAGTATCTAAATCAAAGGTAATCTCTTTAACTTTTTCCTGACCCTTTTGTAGCATAATCGTACTGTTACCAGCCCGTAACGGTCTAATATCTGATATGCCAAACGTAGTTTCACGCAATACGTTTACGTTTGTAGGTGTAACAGGCTGTGTGCCAGATCCACCAGATAGCGTAAACTCTGAACTTGTAGTCAGTATTTGCAAGAAACGCGCAGGAAGCATGTGCTTAATTACGTTTACCTGATCTGAAGCAATGGTGAAGTTCACCGCATCATCATCATCCGTCCCTGGTGAATGATTCTCAAAGTCAGCAGAAACACTCCCAAATACGGTCTGTGGCTGGTGTGTAGTCCCCGCGAAGTACAAACGCTCCTCATAGAACGCAACGGCTCTGGGGAAGCCTCTAACGCCGCTAAACGCCCCTTCTGACCAGCGAGTAGACGCCCCGCTTGAACCAACAAAGCTTTTAGGCAAAAACCCGCTCTTTGTTTGCACTGTCGCTGTTGCGCTAGTCCCACTGGCTACAGCAGTTATTACCATGCTACCAGTGCCACTATGCAAAAACTTCCAAGTAATAGATCCGTATGTTTCATCATTATCTGTATGCACAGGCGGCAGTTTGCCACCGTTTGTATTACCAGCAGTTGTATTGCGATACACATTACCACCAAAACGAACTTCATCATTCTGGGCATAGGTAGTGTTTGTTTCCCACTCTGGATGTGCGGCTTCAATAATCTCGCGTAAACGCCATACAGAGCCAACATGACCCGCCTCAAATATACTAGCAGATGCAACTACTGTTACGCTTCCTGACTCCGCTGAAACGTATAATGTTGTTGCAGTAATGTTTTCATCTAAGTACGCGCCGTTGTAAAACTCAATATCAGTCAATGTCCAGCCAGTGTGCGCCACAGTCCTTGTAAGCTTTGCTGGCTCATGGCTCTTGTGCGCTAAGTATAAAACATCAGCAGACTGCGCGTGATTTAACTCAAAGATCTCAGTAACAGAATACGGGGTGGTTATCTCTACAATCTTACCAGATGTACCGCCGCTTGCGTATGTTGTGTAATTAGTGCTGTTTACACCAGATAGCTGAAATGTATTAGTGGTAACACCAGCTACCGTAAACTCAACATTGTTTACCTGTGTCATGCCTACAACGCCAGATATAACAATCCTGTCACCGTTGCTGTAACCATGAGAACTGGCAGTTACAACGGCTGGGTTAGCTTTTGTAATAGCTGTTATTGTTTTAGATGACTCAGTAACAATACCGCCATCTTTGAACACACGGATATAGTTAGCACCGAACTCAAGCACATATGCTTGCTCATCACTGTACTCAAAGTTCATCAGGCGTACTTTGCCGCCATCCTTTGACGAACCAACGTAGTATGTTCCAGGCCGCCTAGTAATACCACCCTGTGGGAACACAATCATGTTTGATAAGGTTTCTGCGCCTTCATTGTACTTGGCTAGGTCTATGCGTCCAAACAAACGCGGAGACAAAGCACCAGCGCGGAAGTTAGTTATAATGCTGGAAATCCGCGCCATATCTTAAAACCTAATGTCGATAAAGTAATCCGCTAGTGGCTGCTCTGGGTAACCTTCCATAGCATCAACACCCTTGGCTTCTTTGAGGCGTTGCTCATACAAGTTAAACATTTGCTGTGAAACAGTGTTACTGCCTGTGATTGCATACGCTGTATCAGACGCAAGCCTGTGAGCCACAGCAGTCGAAAGCAAAGGATCATACTGCTCTGTATCAGTTACACGAGATATGTAAACGATCTTACAAGCATCCTCATTGCTAAGAATGTTTCTGCCTTCAATCTTAAACATAATGTTGCTGTCATATGCAGCAAGTTCGTTGTTTACGTTGTTATTCCAAAACGACAAAACCCGCAAACAATATGGGTCTGTCGGAAGAGGAAACGAATATGTAAAACCAAAAGGCGGTGATGTACTACTAGCCGCTAACTCTGCTCTTGCTATTGCAACATTCCAAGGATGTGATCTTAGAACAGAATCCCTAGCCACATCAAACTTACGATTGCAAAGTCGCGCTTCTTTAGAATTTTCATTGAGAGAGGTTATTGTGGACGCACCAAGCAAATCCATAGCCTCGTTACAAATATCCACAACTGATGGCATAACCAACTCCTAAAGTTAGGAAGGGGCGACAAAAGCCGCCCCAACCAAATCAGTCGAGAACCCACTTAATTGTAAGTTCGATTGTGCCTGTACCAGCAGCACCGCCCATGGTGACGCTGACAGGTAGACCATCTTTGTCTGCACTAACGACAGAGCCAGAACCCAGAGCAAGAGTAGCAAGAATGTCTACCTTTTGCGCTGATGTTGAAGCAGCCGCAGCTTTGTATGCAGCAGCACTAGCAGAAACGGCAGTGCCATCGCTGTCAGTGTGTGCAGCATAACCTACAGACAGAGTTGTAGAACTACCAAGAGCATCATGTGCAAGTGATCCCTCAATCAAACGTGCGCCATTTGGGATGTTGAACATCTCAATAACGTCACCTGATGCAAGAGAAGATGCCTCATAGACAGCATGTGCAATACGGATGCGTCCAGACATTTCAGTTGTGCTGATGTTCTCAGAAGGAGTGGTTTGGTTCCACTTGGTCTTTTGAACGGAATAAACAGTAGCCATTTGTCAGACCCCCTTACGATTCGTCACAGTCAATCTGAACAACTTTGGCTTCTTCCATACGAGTCGCGCCAACGCTCATGCAGTAGTAGACCTGAGTTGCGTAGCCTTTGTCAGCACGCTCGTCAATTCTTGCAGATACGTCTTTGCCAACTCCAAGAGCGATGCCATCCTCTGCCCATGCAAAACATGAACGGATGTTGCCAGCTTTTGACAATCGGTTTGTCATGATAAAGTTGAAGCCCATAAACTGGTTTACTTCACCTTGTACGAGAGCCTTGACCGTGTTGAAGTCACTGCTGGTAACATTTGTGTCACCAAGTAGGGCTTCAATCTGGTGTGGACTTACCGCAATGTAACGCGGGATAGATGGGTCAACATCAGATAGATCAAGAGTTTTCTTGGCTGTACGCAACTTTGCAACAGTAAGATCAGCACCGCCATTGGCAATCTGCTGTCCTGCTGGAAGCGCAGTTGTTGTAGAACCAGTTTCGCCTGTAAAGGCATTTCCCAGAGCCGCAGCGATAACAACGTCATCCATTGCTCGTCCCATTGCTGATGCCGCAGCCATTGCATATGCACTGGTTGGGTCAATCAACATGCGGATCTTATCCTGATCGTCAATGAGATCAGCATACTCATAGTCAGCAAGACTAACACGGCGTCTTGCATGTGGGGTGTCGATCTGCGGAGTATCCGCATGGCGTGTAGTACGCAACTGCGCGGTAGCTACACCCACTTGATCGAAGAAGGCATTTTTGCCAACAACATTCTCAACACGAACTGCATCACGCATACGGGAACCCATCTGCTGTGATAGCATCTGCACGTTTGCAGAATACTGTTGTACAAATGCCGTAGTGATTTGAGATGACATATCGTCACTCCTTTTCTACAGGTTTCATTTGAACTTGCAGTGTGCTACCCGACTGATCGGACACTCCTAGTCTTTTGAGCCGACTTAGGGCTATCGTCTTTCCGATGGTCTTGAGGACGTTTTTCAACGCTACCCTCATTTACTACCCAACTATAATACTTATCTGCCAGTTCAACTGGATTCAAAACATCACGTTGTGTACCAAACTCAACTGCCATTCTAAGGCATTCTAGCCGAATTTCCAATGGGTTAAATATTTCTTCTTCACTAGCCATGAATCATACCCATCAAATTCTGCACATGACCCACAGCATTATCATGCCCTGGATCTTTCTTATTAAAGTACGCATGGTTCTGATTTCCGTATATAGCATCAAGTTCTGCCTGTGCTTGGTTAGGCGTAAACGCAGTATTTCTAGCACCGTCAGTAATTGTATCTTCACTAATTACGCTATTACGAAACTCACCCATAGCAGCAAATGCCTTGATAAACGCAGCGTTGTTACCAACCTTTGTCCCATCGGCAAGCTGTATGTTTAGCAATGACTCATCCGCAAACTCATTAATTAAGCTTTGAGCAGCAGATACTTTGTTGTCATACGCTTGTCCCCATTCCTTTTGCAATTCAGATGCAACTTGTTCAGCTTGCTGTTCTGCAAACTGCTGCATACTTTCTGTGCCTTGGGCTACATTGCTTTTGTAGTATTCCAAAACACCCTGCGCCTGTTCTGGCGTAAGGCGTAGCTGGTGCGCCACATCAGCATATTGCGTTGCAACATCCTCAGTAATTACATTGCCATCCACAGCAATCTCATACTGTGATGGTGATTCTGGCCTACCTAAACGACTGTAAATATTATCTAAATCCTCGTCAGTAGGGTTTGCTGGCAACGGAACCTTGTCTGCGCCAATCAGTCTTTGAGCATTCACATAGGAACGCGCAAGGTTTTGTACATCTTTGATAGGTGAAATGCTGGGATGATCCCGCAAATCTTCTGGTATCATATTCAAGAAATCGTTACCAGACCCGCCTGATGCTACCTCTGCTGGGGTTTCCAGCATTGTAGGTGTTGCTTCTGGCTGGGCTACCTGTTCGATAGCTTCTTCTGACATAATTACTCCTCATTTATCATGTTGTGAATATGCAGTATCACTGCACGTTTTCCTTCTTCAAAGGCTGTAGCGTTTGGATCTCCCGCTACATAACTTGAACCACGCCAGTTACAGCGTGATTCCAGATCAGTTAATATCTTTTCCCCAGCAGTGCCACTAAATACATCTGTGTACATCCGCTTTAATTCATTAATTTGATCGTTCAATCGCTAACCATCCTTACTGCTTGTGCTGCTTGTGCGGCAGTATAAACATCTTCTTGTTCTTCCTGACGCGCCATTTGCTGCTGTTGCATTGCAGCACGCTGTTCACGCTGTTCATCCACAACAGATTGCGGATTTACAACTTTCTTAGGCACACCTAAAGAATCTATTACATAATTAACCAGCCCATCTGGGTTGATGTAGTCCTGTACAGGCAATGCTTGCGATAGTGGTAATAGGATTTCCAACGCTTGTATAGTGCCATTAAGACTGCTTGATTTCTGTGCGCGTGCCAGTGGTGATACATACTCAATGTCTACATCAACACCCTGCAAGATCTCTGGTGGCAACGGAAGCATGTCAGCGCGTAACATCAACTCAAATGTACGATCAATTAATGGGCGTAGCATCTCATTCATCAAACGGCCTAATGCTGGGCTTATAACGCGCATACGCTCCTCTTGGCGTTGCACAACCTCTGTAGCTGTCATATTTGGTGAACCGCCTGTTAGAAGCTGATCTACATAGAATGCAGAGCGTATAGCATTTCTACGCTGTTCTTCCATCTGTAAGCCGATAGGAATGTTTGCACCAGTGTTTAGTGGTGTAATAGTGTCTCGTGTACCAGAACGGAAGAAGTTGAGGCCACCAGGCTGTGTACGGATGGGGAGAAGAAATCCGTCATCAGGAACAAGTAGGGGTGGATCTATCTGTTTCTGAGCAGCTTGTATGATAGTTTTAGACATAAGATTTATCATCTTAACATCTGGCAACGCTGTCATAGCTGGTGACCTACCCATTACTTCCCCCGTTGCCTTGAGGAAGCGTGGAACAACGTATGGAAACTCTTGGAAGCCACCTTCCGCGATTACCATCTTTGTTTGCATACAAATGTACATAGATGCAAACGGCATGTTTTTGTTGTCTTTTTTATTCGGGTCACGCTCTTGTCTAGGCATTACAGCGTGTAAAATTTCTACTTCTTCATCTGGCTTTTTCTCAAAAGTTTTCTTGATGAAATCGCCAACTTTATCAATTCCAAATCTTTGCACTGCCTGTCGTGCAGATATTTTGTATTTACGAAAAACTGTATCAACTATTCCATACTGATCTTCCGCAACATAAAATTCTGAAATATGTCTTGTGCTAAAGCGTAGGCTCTCACCGTCCATTTCTGTAAACATGCAGCCAGTACCAAACACAACCAAGTCCACATACATCTCATGAACTTCTGTTTCAAAGTTTGACATGGTAAATGCACGCATCATACGCTGGCTGGTTTCTTCTAACCAACGCTGGACTTCTTCATCACGGCCTAACTCATCATCTTTTAAGGTAAGATGGAACCACGGTGATGCACCGCTTGTAAGCATCCCATGCAAAGAAGATGCAAGTAAATCAACGGCTTGCAGTGCAGTGCCGTCATAAATAAGTTCCATTCGTTTTTCACCGCGACTGCGCTTACGCACAATATCGGCTTTGCGTGGCAGCATGTAGTCTGCCAGTTCCTGATAATGGCTATCCCAGTTGGAACGCTGGCTTTCTAGGTATTCAAACCTAGCTACGACTTCATTCTGCTTTTCCATGTCCTATCCTAACAATGTAGGTTTCATTACTGAGTTTTCGGACTCTTTGCCCAAGATCCCAGCAACTTGCGTTGACTTTCTGCCCTTACGCCCACGGCGTTCCCGCTCCATAGCATCTTCAGACAAAGCAGCAGCTTGTGCGTAATCTGCCTCATCAGGCGGCTCTGGGGCTGGTGGTGGTGGTGGCGTAGATATTTTTGGTGTTAAGAAAGACATTTCATACCTCTATGTAGTAACTAGGATACCATACTCATCAGTTTTACCAGCAAGACCGCTACGCTTACCGCGTGTTCTGCGCTTTGCACGGCCTACAATAGTAGGTGTGCCATCAGTAGAAACAACTTCTTCCTCTACTTCTTCTGCTATCTCTGGCGTAATAACAGGCTCATCCCTTGTTTGTTGCTCCATAGTCGGCTGAGTAGCCATTGGGCTGGCCTCTGCTCTACCAGTGTATGTGCCATCCTCATCCACACCAACAAGAACACCATCTTGAAAAACAGGTTTACCCCCAGCAAACAACCCTTGACTTATACCCTGTCTTGTTTTTCTGCCAATAACGCCGCCAATAACACCCGCTGTAGTTGGAATATTCATACCAGCAACATTAATAGCACCCGCTCCTGCTTTAGCATCTCTTTCATCTAACTGCTTAAAAGCCCTGGCGTATGCTTTTTGCTCTCTATTACCAGAAGCTACATCTCTAGCCACTCTAGAAAACTGAGCCTCACGGCTTTGTCTTTGATCGCCTTCATTGTTACCGCTGCCAGAACCCATATCAAGTCTCCTTTAACTTAAACCAGCCAAGCTTGCCAGTTTCTGTCCGTAGCCATATAGCTTTATTAAGTTCAGTTTTCTTTAATTCATCTTTCAAATAACGAAATGATTTTGCTATATTACTCTTTCCGCCCAAACAAATAAAGTCCACAATCCAAACTGTATCCCCACCCCCACTAAAACCATCCACAGGAAATACATTTTCTATTAGGTATTTTTGTATCTGTCGCTCACTAGGAAAGCCCCAACTCGCATAACCTATAGGCTCAAAATCATCATCACAAAACACAACGTACTGGCCTAGACTCATAGGTGTATCAATGTACCGCCGTATCTCTTTATCACCCCACCAGCTATGATATTCGCTGTTTTCTACCAGTGCCAAAACAAAAGGCTTTGACAACTCATGTGTCATATCGAGAAAGGATTGTATTCATTAACCGCGACTTGTTGCGGAGGTTTAGTATAGCTTTGTCTATTCTCCAACCCAACAGCCAGATACCTAAACGCATCCGCAGCATGGCTCGTGAAGTCATGGCGCGGGTGATCTCTGAAAGTCTTTTTCCGTTCATCCCATTCCTGCCTATACTGACGCAACATCTCTACGCCTGTGTCACACTTTTCTCTATCAAAGTAGCATTTAGGTATAAGCATCCTTGCCGCGTTAATACCGTCAGCCACCTTCATCTTAGGTATTACCTTAAACCTAATACCCAAACTAAATGCTGTTTCCAGCCTACTCTTGCCGCTGCCTAACTCGCGTACCTCAATATCGTGAGGAGCCAAATGATCCCCCCAATGGTAATCTTTCTGCCGTAATATCTCAGCATAATGATCTAATCCAACACCGCTACTCTCATAATAATCGATAACATTAACAGCACCGCTTCTAAATATCTGGGCAAACCATATGGCTGTTGAATCGTTTATACCCAGATCCCAAGCGGTATGCACAGGGTAAGCAGGATCATATGGTACTCTTGTAATACGTCCAGTATCATCAGCATCTGCGAGCAACTTTCCATAATAAGCCCCTATAATAGCAGCCGTGAACGAACACTCATATTCCTGTTCATACTGCTCTGGCGTCATCTGTACCCGTGCAGCATCTAGTTCGGCCTCTTTAACTAGCTGGCTCTCACTGGCCTTTACAATCTTCCAGTACCACTGGTCAGAGCCATTAGCCATCTCAGACTTAGCTTGCTCTAATAGATCAAAAAAATGATTATGCCCTGCTGGTGTACCTAGAAACACCGCGCCACCCTCTCTGTCGGATAGGGCTGGTCTAACAACTTCCCCCCACACTCTAGGGTTTTGCATACCAAATTCATCAAAGATACACAGATCTAAGTAAATACCACGCAAACTATCTGGGTTTTCTGCTGATAAGAGCGTTAGCCTAGCACCATTAGGAAAGTCTACCCGCAACTCAGTTTCATTAAACGTAGCACCAGGGATCACACCCGCATAGTATTTCACATAATCCCATGCAATCCGCTTGGCCTGTGTAAAGGTAGGGGCAACAAAAGCAACTCTAGGTCTTGGTAACTCGCAAGTCAGAGCCTTCTTTATCAACTCATTAACAGCCCAGACCGTCTTACCAAAGCGTCTGTGCATAACTAACACATTCCATCGCTTCAAGTTAGTGTGCATTTCAGCCTGTATAGGACGAGGCTTATAAGGTATTTGTACCTGTCTCACCTACCAACCTTCTTTGTAGCCTTCTTATGAGAAGCAGTAAACGACATTCCAGCCCTCATGTCTTTTCGCATGCTAGCCATGTGTTTTGCCGTGTGATGCTTGGCGTGACGCTTTAACGTATCAGTTTGACGCTTGGTAAGTGACTTCTTCTTCATATCAACTCTCCCACACTATCTTTACCGCACCATCACTAACCTCTACACCAGCACGGCTCTTATTATCACCAAACCTGTCAGATATTACCTTAGACGCCTTCCACCTAACATGACTAGCATAATCCCTCAATACATTAGGATCATAGTCCTTACGCCTGTGCAAAGCATCACTGTACAACTCGTCAAGCTCCTCTAATGCCTTCTCAGCACTCTGCCTCTGAGCAGTCCTAATTATACCCTCAAACTCGCTGTCCTTGCTCATACGACTGTATAAAGCTGCCCTGCTAACACCAGCCAACTCACACGCCCTTACAAGGCTATGCCCGTCCATTACTAGCTCCTCAACGCTGTCTAGCTTCATCTTTGTAAGTCTAGCCAAAGTAACTCCTGTCTGTGTGCTGTATAGTACTATTTAACACATATATAGTGAGGCCGCGCTGTGCGGGGGTCATGGCCGCGCAAGCAACCCCCCTGCCTGTCGCGCTGGCAATATTGCACGGCTGGCAATGGCATTGCCGCGCAACCAGTGTACGCTTTGCCTGTCGATTGCTTAGTAAATACAATCTCAATACAACCACAACACAACCTTGCCTATGCGTTGCCACGCTTGTCTATATAGCTATGCAGGCAATACATACTTACTTAAGTATCATATATTCTGTTGACAGTAAA
>CESX01012724.1_pt1 | contig 12688 bp, 8 predicted proteins | sample 326941 | NCBI WGS metagenome assembly CESX01 (sample SAMEA2622357, study PRJEB7988) | marine metagenome | isolation source: saline water (ENVO:00002010), including
TCACTCCAGCCCAGCGTCGGCAGGCTCGCGAGGAAGCCATGAGAATGGCCAGAGAGAGATTCCGGGGTAGTAATGTGCCAGCAGACCTAGGTGAACCAGAACCAGTGTCCGAGATGGACGCAAATGTCGCAGCAGACCCTGCTCCGCAAAGACAGAGCCCGGCCCCGCCAGCGGGTGAGGAATTAACGCCGGATACCCTAGATATGGTTAAGGCTCTTGAAGAACTCATGAATCGGGAAGGTCAATGATGAGTCAGTTTTCTAGGGCGGGAATCACCCCAGATATGGATGTTGCTCAGGCAACTCAGGCTGCTGTGAACACGGCAATCAAAACAGAGAGGCAGTTTCGCAGCATCGCTGGGGAAATGTACCCCGATAAGAAGGAACTCATTGAGGAGGTGATTGCCAATTTTGGCCTTCAGAAGAAGGCTGTTTCTGAAGCCGAAAGTATGTTGGCAGAATCTCAGCCCGAGAGCATCTTGGGCTATCTCGGCGAATCCGCGAGAAAGACCCTCGGGAGAGGTGGCGATATCACGCTCTCTGGTATTCGAGGTGGCTTGTCACAGATAAGAGAAAACCCCGGTGCGGCCCTGAGGTTCGCGGCCACGCTTGGCCCGTTGTCTCCGATTGCCAGCCAGTTGCTTCCAGCATCGACCGAGGGGGCTATTGATGATTCTATCAATCAAGCGATTGGCCTTGATGAAGATTATGAGGGGAGCGTCCTTCCGATTGGCGACGTAGACCTTGCCCCGAGAATGGCTGAACTCGGCAAGGAATTGTTGGCAACCGAGGCAGGGAGGGAAGAAAGTCCCTATGACGATTACTTCATCACCCCTGATGACATTGCAGGGGTTGCTAGCAGTATTGCTTTGAGCGTGGCCACCATCGCAAGTGGTGGTGCTGCTGCCCCTGTCACCATCCCTGCTCTGGCTGCTCAGGCTGCGGGAAGTGTCTATGGCGAGTACGCCAAGGTGCTCGGTGAAAACCCGGGCATGGATTATGACCCGAGGATTGGTGCTGCCCTTACTCTTCTTGTTGCCCTTGAAACCGCTGGCTCGGTTGGTGCGTTGATTACGTTGCCGAAAGCCATGGCTAGTCGTGCATTCAAGGAAGGGCTCAAGAACGCTGCGACCCCGAAGAAGATTGCCGCCATGGTTCTGGCGGAGAGTGGGGCACTTGCCGTCGAGGGTGCTGAAGAGTATGTGGAAGAGGGCCTTGAGGCTCTGGCCACGATCATGTACAAGCCTGAGTTTGAAGGCTTGCGTGACTCAATCACGAGCGGCGAGATTGGTTCGGATGAGTTTGACACCATCATCGAACTTGCAACTGCCGGTGGATTGAAGACATTCCTCCTCGGTGCCGCTGGTGGTGGTGCCGGTCGTATCACGGCCGGGCTAAAGCAGCGAGGCGGAGCGGATCGAGCCGCTGAATCGGAGGCTCGTATTGCCGAGACGGTAAGTGACATTCGTAGGGAAGAAGTCGTCGATCTTCCGGTTGGAGTTCCGGTGGAGGAGGTCGAGGATTCTGCTGTTGCTCCCGAATCCGAAGCAGAGTTGACCGTATCCGATCTTGACAACGACTCCTATGCAGAGAGGATTGTTCAGAATAATCCTAGCGGCGTCGAGACGCTGTTCGTGACTCCCACGGGCAAGGAAAGGAAGCGTAAGGATCCTCCCTCTCGCAAGGAAATGATTGCCGCAGGGGTTATTCCCGAGGGGTTGAAGACCACGAAGGATCAGAGGCAGTCGATTTATGACCGCCTTAAGTCCGCAAGGGAGCGTGCTGAGTCTATTACTGAAGAGACTATTGGTCCTGATGCGATTGATTCCGCTCCCGATACTGTTGTGGAAGATTCGGCCAGCCGCCTTGATGAGGCGATGCAGCGTCTTGACATGCTTGAGGATGAACTCGCTGACGCCGAGCCCGGGAGCGACGAGTCTTTCGAGATAGGCATGGCTATCCAGCAGGCACAAAATGATGTTCAAGCCATCGATCCATCCTTTGAGTTTTCCCGGTCGGATTTGCCGTCGCGTCCCGAAGCACCACCGGCATCGTTGTCAAACTCTGACTTGGTTGAGGAGCCCGGAACCCAGATGGGTTCCATGCCCGGAGGGGTCGCCAGAAGTTCCACGACTGGACGACGCTACTACGTCAAGAGATATGAGAACTCGGAGCAGACCCGCAATGAGGCTGTGGCCAACAGGCTTTATGCGGCGGCTGGTGTGGCCGTCCCAAATGTTTCTCTGATCAGAGATGACGATGGCAACGTGGTTGGAGTTGCCTCGGAGATGATCCCCGGGGCACGTCCCGGTGTGGCCAGCAACGCCACGGATGGGCTTGTGATTGACTCTTGGCTGGCCAACTGGGATGTCGTTGGTCAGGCTGGTGACAACCTCTTGGTTGATTCAAATGGTAATGCCGTTCGGATTGATCAGGGCGGAGCGTTGACCACGAGGGCTCAGGGGGCATCAAAGGCTGAGGCTTTCGGGCCCAAGGTTGGCGAAATGGAATCCATCCCCGAAGCCAATGAGGCGATGCAGAACGCATCGCCATCTTCGCTTCGTGCAGGATTTGACGCCCTTCGCTCTGTCACTGACAAGCAAATCAAGGACATTGTGAAGGCCAACTCGACTGGAGATATCGCCTCTGACAACAAGTTGATCGCCACGTTGATCAAGAGAAGAAAGGATCTTCTGTCAAGAGAGGGGGATTTCGTTGGCAAGAGCAGTGTTGAGTTCAGCCGCTCTGAAGATGTTGCGGCGATGCGTGAAGTCAATTCGATTGAGGGCACTGACTACGTCGTCGTCAATGACGACAATCCTACGATCAGTGCTGGAGAAAAAACACTGAAGAGAAGGGCTGAGGAAAGGCTTGGCCGGAAGGTTGTTTACGTCCGAAGTCCAAGCGGCAGGATCGGTCACAATGGTTTCATCCAGAGCCGGGACTCCAACACCATTTACGTTGTCCTTGCCAGAGACATTGAGACCACTGCCAAGAAGGTGGCCAAGAAGCGGGGCGTCTCAGAGAAGCAGGTCGTCGAAGATTACGAGATGGCGTTGCTTCAAACCATCCTGCACGAGAACATTCATCTCACCGAAGGCGATGTCACTGGAGATTTGACTCCTGAGCAGCGAAGTCTTCAGGAAGATTCCAGCCGCGTCCTCAGCCACATCTTGTCAAACAGGTTCAACCAGCGTCGAATTGAGATGCTGAGAAAAAACCTTGCTGAGGCACAGAAGAAACTCAACATCGATGACAATGAGACAATTGATGCGAGGCTGGAAGAGTACAAGGCAGCCAAGGAGACATTTGACCGGGAGATGGTTGCCGAGACTCTGACTGACATGGTTGCATTGTCTCAGTCTGGGATTGAAACCCTGTTCCTCGACAGGGGCAGATTCAGAGCCGCCATCAACCGGGTCAAGAGGATTGCCAACCGAGTTGGTGGCCCCAATGATGTCAGGGTCATTACCCGTGTCGTCAGCAACATGGAGGCTGGCACGGCACCCCTGCCAAGTTCTCCCTCCGTTCCGATGTACTCGGTTTCGACCGACTCATTCTTGGCAAGCCGACCCGAACTTGAGTTCTCCAGAAACACATCTCTCTTCACTGAATCAGATCAGGTAGTCGTGCCCCTGATTGATATCTCTGCGACGGTGGAAAACCCCACCCCGGAGAATGTCCTCCAGTTGTTTGTATCGCGAGGACGGTGGTCAAAGATGGGCGGCGTGAAGGGCTCGCCCGGCCAGAAGGCTTATGACACCAGTTCAAAGACAATCACTGCTGCATTGAACAAACTTGGCATCACGCCAACCCCAGAGATCATCGATCATGTGATCAAGAACTACAACGAAGTCAAGAAGTCCACTCAATACGAGGCTTTGCCGACTGAACTTCGTGGTGCGAATGAGGTGTATGCACCCGCCGGGGAAGTCGAGGGGGAGATGTCCCTCCTGTTTGACAGGGTTGGTTCGCCTACTGCGGAGCAACTCCAGTCGATGCCCGGAAGCCCGTCCCCCCGGGACGGGGTGACGAGGGCAGAGGCCAAGACCTCTGATGAGGAGTCATCCGCCCAGTTTGTCACCAATGTCATCGAGAGCGTTGAGGCTGTCGATGGTAAGGCTGTTGTCACTGGGGTGGATTCCCAGATCGATTCCTTGCTCAAGAAGAACGATGTGGTTGTTTACATCGGCGGGGCCAAGCCTGTGGTTCATGCGAATCAGTCTTGGACTGATAGGTTTGCAAAGGCCACCGATTACGAAGTAATCAAGAGGACCACGATTGAGGCTGCCGATGCTGGCTACCACAATTGGTACAGGGAGTTTGGCAAATTCTTCCGGGGTCTTGGTGGGGACCGTATGGTCAACGAGGCGGCAATGATCTTCGGGGTCACATCTGCCCAGAGTGCGGTTGAAAACAACATTGCTGACACCCTTCACATCATGCGTCTCGCTCGTGAGCACTTCCGTGACGGGAAGCCCAGAACGGTTGAAGCATTGATGGAGACGTTCTCTCCGATCATTCTTGACGAGAACGGAAACCCGACGTACGAGAACGACGAGAAGAAAGAGAAGAACGAGCCGAAGCGAGAGGCTTTGACAAGGAGAACGAAGTACACCGAGAGTGGCAACGCGGCCATGTTCGTATCGGGTCCGCAGTTGCAGGTCATCGCCGACTTCTACATCAATGGAGCCCCTGAGCAGGGCGGGGCGATCAAGATCCGCACTTACGCGGGGCAGATCGCCGAGGCTGCAAGGAATGCCTACTACCCATTCTCCGTTCAGGATCGACATCAGGCTGCGATGTATGGATTCTTCAAGGGCACGTTCAATCCGAAGAACGGCAAGTTCAGTTATGACAAGGTCTTCCGTGGCGGAGACAACGCTTTGGAGTTCCGCTATGCCTCATACCTGACGCAGAGATTGAGCATGGAGCCCGAACTCCGTGGCATGACGCCTAGCCAGATCCAAGCGTTGCAGTGGTTCCACACCAAGGCTGGCAAGGGTCCGTACCCGGAGATTGAAGCAAAGACCGACAAGGGTCTGATTGCAAACTTTGCGGCGGACAACCCTGACATCCGAACGGGCACGCTGGCTTCGGCGACTAGATTTGCTGAGTTTGAGATAGCCGACTTCCTGTCAATCATGGAGACGGATAACGATTCGGTTCGCTTCCCGGCTGCCGACATCAAGGTTCCCTCATTCGTTCATGGTCCCTCTGGGTACTCGCAGGGTCAGGCGATTGCCCGAGACTTTGGTGGACGCATGGCCGTCGAGGGGCCTCGCGTCCAGTTGACTGGTAGTCCGAGTATCTCGTCTCCGGGGCTTGTAACCCCGGACGACATGAGCGAATCAAGGATGGACTCGATGTATCGGTCGATCATCGAAGTCATTACTGAGACTGACGGCAGCGTCCGCGTGCTCAACGACATGGGCCTGCCTCACACCCCGCTCGTATCTCTCGCTGGTTCTGTCAACGGGGTGCCAAGCCGAGGGCTCCACATGGTGCCTCTGGTCGGCAGCATCAGCAGCCCTGACACCGCAAGGGTTGTTGGTGCGGTGGTTGGCCTCGGGACCATGCAGCCACGCATGGCAACCTCGACTCCGAGTGCGACCGGCAATGCAATCACCATCCGTATCAAGAGGTCGGACGACACGCCGATGACTCAGGAAGACGCCATGTCTCTCGTGGCAATGACCGGCGTGCTCCGCAAGGGTAATGGGGAAACTTGGCAAACCTCTTCACCCACCAACGATTTTGTCGAGGTCACTGTGACTCCGGATGGAAGCATCGACGACGGGTCGATCTCCAAGACGTTTGATCAGATCAGCAGGGAGTTCAAGAATGAAACGGGAATCGAAATCACCGGAGAAGCCCACCGAGTCGATTACGAAATCGTCGAGCAAGACCAGTACGCAAGCATCCTCGAAGGGTCTGGGCTTGGTCTTCCTTCCCAAGGACCATCCGGTGTACTTGGAAGGGTGGTCAGCGAGGTCACTTCCCCTGTCCTCTCTGTCCTCGAAGCGAACCGATTCGGGTTCAACCGCAACCAGTTCCAAGAAGGATTCGGACTCAGCCGAGAAGTAGTTGAGTCCATTCCTCAGGTTGAGTTCTCCCGTGCGGACGAGGGGATCATGACTCTCGATGAACAGGACCGCATGCGTAGAGAAGGCGGAGAAATGCAGGGCGGAGAATTTGTGCGTCCAAGAGAGGTTGCCGACAAGGTCAAGGGGCAACTGGCCAACAATGCGATGGTCGAGTTGGACTGGTGGGTTGGCCTTGATGAGGGGGAAAGGGCCCTCATGAATGGGTGGCAGACTGGCAATGCGGGAAACATCTTCAACCTGCCTATTGAATACGAAGAAGGTCAGACGCTGAGACACAATCTTGAGGCTGCCAAGTCTTTCATCAACGCTTACCCCGCCAACTTCTATTCAAGAATGAAAGGCGTTGGAACTCTTGAGTACGGATCGATGGCTCTCAGAGTCCTTGATCCTTCCGCCTACTTTGAGAGCCCAAATGGCAACTGGCATGAATCAGAAGTCGGTCGGGACATCGTGGCAAAGACGATGGTAAAGATGGTCGAAGAACTCGACCCTGATGGTAGCACTGACATCTCCGCAATGCTTCAAGATCAAGATGGAGAGATGTCTCCCGACAGAATTGTGTTTGATGAGGAAGGCTTTATCTACTTCCCTATCAGTGATGAAATGGCAGATGAGTATTCTCAAGATTCAATCACAACCCTGCCTGACGATACTGATCAGTTGTATTTTTTCATTAGATCGGGTGTTTCCACCGACGAAAACAAACTCGCTCTTTCTCGGGTTGCTAGTTCTCTCGCTCGGGTCTTGGAAAGAGAGGGCGTGACAAGTATCCCGTTTGATAGCGAATCGATCCCCCGAGAATTCGGAAAGATTCTGTATCAAGAAATTCTGGATCACCCCGACCCGGACAACTTCTTGGCCGAATCCACCGCCTTGCGTGGAAGGTTTATGTACAACGACATGGTGAAGGCCATGGCGAAAGCCCCCATTCTCAAAGCGGATAGGCTTGATCGTGCCGCGGACGGGGTTGAATACGGAAAACTTGCAGCGACTTTCAGAACAGGGGATCGCTTTAGGGTTGCGGCACCCGCAAGCACAAGTTCATCTTTCCAGTCTGCCCTTGGTTTCCATTCAGATCCTGATGCTTTCAGTGCCGCCCGATATTTGAAGGACGGCGGCGAGGTTCCCTATGGTCTCAGAAATTTCGAGGGAACTCACTTTGTAATTGAGAACCCAAAGACGGCTCGTGCCATCGGTATGTCTTCTGCCAAACTGCAAGGCAAGCAAGATGCTGACGCCTTCTATAGGGGATACACGGTTCTTGATCCTTCGATCGCAAACATGGAGTCTGATGTTTCTGCTCCTGATGACAATGCTGATTCCAATTTCATCCAAGAGTTCAGGAGAGAATTGCAGAAAAGGGGCGATGATGTCAACGAGATGATGGGCGAACTTTCTGTCGGTGCCAACGAGGCCATGGTCGTGGCCATGAATGTTGCATCCGACTTCAGCGACCTGTCTACATCCGGGATGACGCAGGAGCAAATCGATTCCATGCTTCCTGTCAGAGAGATGGAGAAAGCGATTCTTGGAGAGTCGGGGAACTTTGAGGGCCCCAGTTTCTTTTCAAATGAACTTGAAGCAGTTGTCATGCCGGGAACTGTTTTTGAGATCACCGAGATGTCGCAGGGTCGAGTTGTCATCAAGGAGGTTGATGTCTCCCCTGATGACGCAAGGCTTGTCCCGGTTCTCCCTGAGTTCTCACGAGAGCCTCTGGACCCCCGGCCGACGAGCACTGACCCTGCGGACGAAAGCACTACTTCCACGGCGGATGTCAAGTGGAGGGACAAGGCCATACGACGGACTATTCAAGATCGGTTCATCGAACTTGACTACCTCCAGCGTGACATCGAGGAGGCTTGGGGTTCCCAGATCGACCTCAAGTCGGACGCCCTCAATCGCGTGAGAAACATGCCCGGCCGCGTTGCTCATGCAGCAGAAAGATTTTCAGAGCGGGTGATCGAACCCATTGCCAATGACATTGCCAAGCAGGGAATGACTCAGGCAGAATTCGGAGAGTACATCGCTGCCAAGCATGCCATACAAGTCAACGCTCACATGATGACGACAGGGAACCAGAAGGTGATCGATGGTGAGATTGACTCCGGACTGTCAAACGATACGGCAGCGGAAATCATCTCTCGGGTTGAGTCGCTGCCCAACTTTGGAAAGATCGAGAAGATCCGCCAGCGGGTCGTGTCAATTGGCAGGAAGAACCTCAGGATCGCGTATCGATCTGGGTTGATCACAAAGGAATACTACGACACGCTTCTTGCGACGTACGGTGACACATACGTCCCGCTCTGGGATGCGTTCAGCGAAGAGGCTGCGGCTGGCAATGAAGGCCGGGAACAGTTCTTGGTTCCCTCCTCAATCATCAAGCAGAGGACTGGACGAAACACTGACTCCCTTGCTGGCAACGAGAAGTTCTTCGAGGACCGGCTGGCGGCCATGGCCGACCAGCGGTATCGAGTCATCCGCAAATCAGAGAACAACGCTGTCCTGACTAGGCTTCTATCTCTTGCCAAGGATGTCAGCAACAGCAACCTGCTCTCCGTCTACAAGCCTTCGTTTACTGCGGTCGTGGATGCAGAGGGCAAGACAAGGATGGTGCCGGAGGCCAAGCCTGACACAGTCTTCCGTGTCATGGTTCAGGGCAAGGAGGTCTTCCTCAACGTGAATCATCCGGGCCTTGCCAAGGCCATGAAGAGTGCCAACGAGTCCAAGGCTCCCAACAAACTTCTGCAATCACTTTCATTCTTCGCCTCGATGCAGAGGTTCTTTGCCACCCAGTTTGGTAATCCAGACTTCACGCTTACCAACCCCGTCCGGGATATTCAGACCGCTGCCGCATCCAGCCTCGGGGAGAACCAGAACCTCAGGTCTCTCGCAGAGAGTGGCGAAGCCAAGAAACTGAGTGTGTCTGACCGGCTTAGGATTGTGACAAGATCGACGCTTGGTCTTGGCCGAGCATTCTCCACGGTACTTGGCGGCCAGTCGATTGGCCTTGGGGGCACCGAGCAGAGCAGGCGTGAGTACGCGAAGTATCGAGCACTCGGTGGCAGGCAGGGATTCTTCAAGGCACAAGATCCCGCCGTATCAAGAAAGGCTCTCCAGAAGATTGCTCGCCAAGCACCCAAGGACGGCGTGATGTACGACTTCGGCAGGCTGGCAACCGCTGCGCCCCGTGCTCTGGTCAAAGCATTCTCTCATATCAACACGATGTTCGATGACGGCGTCCGCTTCGCTACCTATCAGCAACTCGTTCGATCGGGTGTCAATCCTGAAAAGGCAATCGAAACAACCCGCGACCTGACGGTTGACTTTTCCCGAATGGGAACGGCGGGCCCGACTGTCAACTCAATGTATGCGTTTGCCAATGCCTCTCTTCAGGGATCGACCAAGACTCTCCGGCTTGGCAAGAGCAAGTTGGGCCGAAGGGTGCTCTACTCATACTTCCTGACTGGGCTCATTCTTGAGGCAATCAATGGTGCCGACGATGAGGATCGGGACGAAAACCTGAAGAGTGATTGGTTGCAGATCCCCGACTACCAGAAGGATGGCAACTTCCACATTCCGATTGGCGGGGGCGAATACATCAAGTTCCCGGTTGCCTACGGTCTGGCGATCCCCTATGTGGCTGGACGAAAGGTGGTCCAGTTGTTCAGAGGAGAGATTGGGGCCGGGGAAGCGATCGGCGACACGTTGACTTCGACGTACACCCAGATGAACCCCTTTGGTTCGGAAGAGTTGAGGTTTGACTCGATCGAAGATATCGGGGCCAGTGCTGGCCGAATCATGTCGCCCTCCGCGATTGACCCGCTGATCGACGTTGTCACCAACAAGGACTGGCGTGGGAGCAGGATCTACAACGAGCCTTTCCCGAGTGAAGTAAACCCGATGCGTTCTCAGATGGGCCGAGAGAACACCAGCAAGATCGATGGCTGGTCACCTCATCTCGCTGAGTTCATCAGCATGATTACTGGGGCCGAGTATTCAGAGAGCGGAGAGATGGTTGCACCCGGGGCAGTTGATTTGCAGCCAGAGGCGTTTGCCTACCTGTTCCGTGCTCAGTTCACTGGGTTCGGATCGACGGTTGACAGGGTTGGTGAATACTTCCAGTCGATCATGGAGGGCGAGGATACGAGCGTCGATGACATCCCCGGCGTGCGAAGGTTCTACACCCAGTCCGCATCCCCGTCTAACACGAACGTGGACAACAGAAGGTCCGCATATGAGTACCGCGAGATTGCCCGAGAAGCAGACCAAAAGATCAAGAACCTCTTGGAGGCTGGAGACAGGGCTGGTGCAAGACGAGCAGTCGAAGAAGAGTTCGCCGAGTACAAGACGCTCCCCGCATTCAAGAACTGGGACAAACTTCGCAAGAAGGGCCGTGATGGTGTCAAGGCACTGAGGGCTCGGGGAGCATCCGAGGAGGACATCAAGGAGTACCAGAAGAAGCAGGACGAGAAGCAGCGTAGGCTGGAAGAAAAACTTGTAATAAGGGTGCGGCAAATTGAGCAGGCCAAGACGAGCACCGACTAAGGAGATCAAGTGCAGCGAGGATCTCGTCGCTTTCATGAATGACGTGGGCATGCTCCACGGCCTTCCTGTCAGGGATGTCGTTGATGCGATCGTCGGAGATTTTTTTCTCCGGGTCCAGAAAGATGACTACGTTCGGGACGTTGTTATTCGGGAGCACGTCGAAAGGACTGACGCGAGGCCAGCATTTTGCTACCTCGATGAGCGTGGCCTGTCACGAATGAAGTCCAATCGTGACAAGAGATTGAGGCAGGCTGGTATTCACAGTTCGCCAGAGGCCGGTGGCTTGCCGGACTGGCTTAGATAATCCGGGGGGATAATCATGGAAGAGGTTTGGCCATACATTATTGACATCGCAATGACACTGGGGAGCACGACGATACTGGCACTTGTCGGGTTCGTCTGGAGGATCAGCCACAAGGTATCTTCTTTGGAGAAGACGATAGAATCCATGCACAAACTTCACGTCAGGGATCTGGATGAAGTCAAGCGTGACATCGAGGTGATCTACAATAATGTTGACAAGAACCGCGAGTGGACGACAAATCGAATGATGTCCATCGCCAAGGAAATGAACTGATGGCAAAGAAGAAGGCAAAGAAGAAGTCGGGCCCAACCCCTACCAACCCTGCTCTGTACTCTCGTGTCAAGTCTGAGGCCAAGAGGAAGTTTGACGTGTACCCATCGGCCTACGCAAATGCGTGGCTCGTGCGTGCATACAAGAAGCGGGGCGGAGGCTACAAGTAATGGCAAAGAAGACTGGCCTGAAGAAGTGGTTTGCAGAAGACTGGCGTGACATCAAGACCGGCAAGAAGTGCGGCCGGTCTGGCAAGGAGAAAGGCTCCCGCCCGTACCCTGCCTGTCGCCCGAAGGCTGTTGCCAAGAAGATGACCGCTTCCGAGAAGAAGAAGGCTTCTTCCCAGAAGACTGGCCCGAAGGCAATCAAGTATGCTGTCACTGCCAGTGGCAAAAGGAGAAAGAAGAAGTGACCACCGAGAGTCAGATGGTCTGGAGAAGCAATGTCAGGGATGAGATCAAGGCTTGGGTAACCGATGTCTTGAGCATTCCTTCTGAGCACTTCTCTGGCCTAGCCCCTTGCCCCTTTGCGAAGGGCTGCGTGTCACGAGGGATGCTTGACATTGACTTTGGTGACGATGCCACCGTTCTCGATAGATGCGAGAACTGGGACGATCGATTCGATTTGGTCATCATCGTCACAGAAGGTTGGGATCACGCCGTCATCACGGATTGGTGCGAGGCCACCAATGGGGATCTCGCTGGCATGGATCTGGCTCTCATGGCATTCGTGCCCGGCGAGGGCCCGGGCACATGCCAGCCGGACGAAGAGAGCGAAGACTGGGACTATCTGGTGGACGACGAATACTCGATGGTATTCATCCAAAGACTGAGTCAGGTGAACGAGTCCAGCAGGGTGTTGGATCGTCAAGGTTACTACAGGAACTGCTCGGCGGAGTTTCTGGAGTATGTCAAAGATCGCCGAGAAAGGTTGGACAACCATGCGAGGTAGCAAGAAGACGATGCGTAAGGGTGGAAAGAAGACGATGCGTAAGGGCGGCGGCAAGAAGATGCCGGGTGCTGTCCTCAACAATTTCAAGAAGAAGGCCGCCGGTAAGAAGAAGGTGACCAAGAAGCGGGGCATGTGATGGCCGCCAAGAAGAAGGGGGCCATGAAGGGCTGCTCTGTCAAGTCAGGCTGCAAGTCAAAGAAGGGTGGCCTGACCGCAAAGGGGCGAGCCTCCATCAATCGGAAGACGGGATCAAACCTGAAGGCCCCGCAGCCCGAGGGTGGAGCCCGGAAGAAGTCATACTGTGCCCGGTCGGCGGGACAGATGAAGAAGTTTCCCAAGGCAGCCAAGGATCCGAACAGTCGGCTCCGGAAGGCACGCCGACGTTGGAAGTGCTAGAAAAAGGAGCAGCCCATGCTGTGTCTCGCGTCTCTTGAATCGTTCCTTGGTTCTCTCTGGTTTGCCGGGCTCGCCTGTCTGGCGGGGTACGTTGCCGGTCAGGTCTTTCCGATTGG
>CESX01117733.1_pt1 | contig 12543 bp, 2 predicted proteins | sample 326941 | NCBI WGS metagenome assembly CESX01 (sample SAMEA2622357, study PRJEB7988) | marine metagenome | isolation source: saline water (ENVO:00002010), including
ACAGGCGAGAGGTGATGATAGTGAAAGAGCGTCTACGTTAGCTACGCTTATACAGCAGGGAGTAAATCCAGCTCAGGCTGCACAAATTATTCAAAAACAAAAAGACGCTGCTTTAACTCAACTCATTAATTCGGAACAAGCGTATCAGCAGCAAGTTTTTACAGCCAAAGAGAGGGGTAGACAAAGAAGGATGCAGTTTGATATGATGGCTACACAAGCTGGACTACCTATAGATTACTGGGGTCAAGCTGGTCAGATTGTAAGTAAAGCTGGGGACTTAGCGCTTGGTCTTGAGGGGCTTTATAATCCAACTCCTGAAGTAAAAGACAAAAAAGCGCAGGGAGGCACTTTTAAGACGGGCGGTGCTTTTTCTCATGAAACCAACCCTCTTACACTTGTAACAAAAAATGGTGAGATAGCTAAGGATACAAAAGGCAGAACAATGGAGCTGACTGGACAAGAATATGTTGTGCCAGAAAACAAAGTAGATACAATACAGAGCCTACCTCCAGACGAAGCGTTGAAAGCTTACAATAAAATGTTTAATGAATTTGATAAACAAGCGTAATGGCTGAACCAGGATTTACAACCTCTTTAACTGCATTAGCTAATCAAAAGCGTGCAGCGCTTTTACAAGAGCGAAATAGGTTACAAAATGAAGAAAACTCTAGAGCTCAGGTTATAAACGAGTTGTCTGGGTTTAATGCAGCGGATATAACAAATCCGCATATGAGAGCTGCGTTTGAGCAGCAAATAAGAGACGTTCAAGACTACATTAGTGGTGTAGGAGATTACGAAGGTCAAGAGTATGATGTTGTGGGATTTTCTAGAAACTTAAGAAAGATTACAAATTCATACAACAGTATGATAGGTCACAATAATGAAGATGTAAAGAAAGGAAGGGAGACTCTTCTTAATAGTGCAACTACTTCAGCTGAGGACTCTAGAGTGAACGAAATGGGTGGTGTTGGTACAGGTAAAAGAGTTTACAGTAACAATAGCTTAACGACTCTTGAAAACGCTGATCAATACCATAACAATTACTTTGAGCCAGCTATGGAGAACGGTAAGTATGTGTATGACGAAAACGGTGGGCTTATGGGGAGAGAGGTTTTACTGGATGAAAACGATAAACCTGTGATTGACCCCGAAACTGGAGGGTATATGTATGATGATGAGGTTAAGAGTATATACGAAATGCATGCTTACGCTAATGTATCAAATTATTCTGGTGACACGATAGAGGCCGATCTACCAAGCATTATGGATATCGCTCAAAGCGAGTCTGCAAAAAATAGATTACAATTTCTTAAAAGCACTTACGATTCACAAGATTACGCAAGAATAGGTACTAACCCAGAAGATGTTCACAGAGATGCGGTGGGGCGACTATTTGAAGACTGGTGGACAACGGACTCACCCATGGCTAGAGACTGGAGGGAGTCAATTTTATTTGACACTCTTAAAAGAGGTGGGCAGGGTACGTTTGAGCTAAGCGAAGAAGATCAACTGAAATTTATTAACGGAGAAGAGTTAAGCGTCCAAGGTCAGGGAGAGCTTGATAAAATTAGAAATTTTGCTGAAAACATATACTACAACGAGAGTTACTCAACGCCTCAGATTAAAGGCGGTGGTGGTGGTAGTGGTGGTGGTAGTGGTGATGATCAGGACGCAATATTTAATACGTCTTTATTCAGAACTGTAAATACTTCAACTTACAACCCAAATACAAGAAGGTTTGATATTGGAGAGGGAGACGCTCAAAGAGACATGAGGGGTCTTGTGAACACTATTGAGGTTACAGGATCAAATGTGGAGGGACTGCCTGCTGGAGCGCAAGGCTACACAATACAGAATATTGGTGTTAACCCTATGAACACAGAAAATCCAGGAGCTATGTTTGCAACAATTGCTATTGAAGTGCCTGCAACAGACGATGACAACCCTCTTGGTTTAGATATAGGTGAGAACGGAACGGTTATACAATATGTTGATGTACAAGTAGGTCCAAATATGGGTGGTCTTGGTGAAGAGATATTTAACACTCTGGGAACTGGCGATAATTTAGTTTATCAGAACTACTTAGTTGAACAAAGAAATGCAGCTATCCCATCTGAAGAAGCTTTTAGAGAATTAGAAGAAACTACGCAGTTAATGGAGGCTGATGCAGCTATAGTTGAAAGATCTACTCAAGGAGCAAACCTATATTCTTCAGCTCTAGATAATATACCTGGATACGGAGAAGGCGGTACTTTGAGGGGTGACATTGAAGAAAGATTGAACGATCACACAGCTTATACTGGAGACAATGAGGAATATAAAGAACTAGGACTTACTGTTTCTGAGGTGGCTCAACAAGAAATCCACGACAACTTTACCGAAGAAAGATACATGGATAGCTATGGGGCTGGTATAGGTCAAAGCTTCTTAGCGATACTATCTCCTCTTGGGTTTACATCGACACCTCAAGATGTAGATAACGCCGCAAAGAAAGACTTTGAACAAGTCAAAAACATACTACCAAACCCTGTAGAAGACGCTAGGCGAAGAAAAATAGAAGGTGATGCAGCAGCAAGAAGAGAAGAAGTAGCGGAAGAAAAACGCCAAGAGCAGAGAGATGAACGACGAGAAGAGGAAGAGAAAGCAGCGGAAGAAAAAGATAGAAGGATAGTTAGAAGAGAAGAAACTAGAGCTCTTCAAGATGAATTAGGATATCAAGATGCAGAAACAACTGGTATAGACCCTGTATCAGGAGAAACAATTTACGGATTTGGTGGACCTGAAAATGAAGAAGAAATATTTGAATTGCTTATAGCTAACCCTATTGATAGCAGAGCTGGCAGATATTTCAAAGAGCTTCAAAGAAGAGCTGATGGCGAAGAGCCAAGAAAGGTTACTTACGAGGATGGAGTGCTAACTATTGAAGGTGAAGTAAAAACTGAACCTGATGGAGGTATCGCACAATGGGAAACAGAGATAATAGTTCCTAGGGGGTATAACAACACAGATAAGTCTGTCAAAACAAAAGCTTTTGATCGCTATGTTGAAATGTTTGAGATTCTTGGACACCCATTCCCTGAGGCTGCTGCAGCGCAAGGTGCTGTTGAGTCTAACTGGGGTAGCCAGATGCCTAACAACAACTTCTTTGGCATGAAAGCTGGAAGCGCAAACAAAACACAAAGAGCATTAACGAATGCTGGAGTTGACTTTACTATAGAGTATAAGCGAACTGAAGAGGTTGTTGACGCTGCAACGCTTAAAAGGCTTCAAAAGAAACACGGAAACTTATTGATAAGCAAAGGAAAGGATACAACAGATCCAACCAAAACTAGAGTATCAATTCCTGGAGAGCCATTCCTAGTGTTCGCTACACCAGAAGACGGTTTTAAAGGGTATATGGCTTTCATAAAGCAAAACTTCCCGAAAGCCCTAAAAGCTAAAACTGGTAAGGAATACTTAGAAGCATTACAAGATGGAGGATATGCTACTGCTACAAACTATGTTTCAGGAATTATAGCTAGAGCTGAATCAGCTGACAGGAGTATAGATCCTAACGCAGAAGCTGTAGCGGAAACAGAGGTGGAGGAAGATTCAACAACAGAAGAAATATAACCTATGGCAAACGGATTTGACCCAAACGACCCTACACAACTAACAAGGGGTAATGAGGGGCAGCCGCAAGGCGGTGCTCCACAGTCTAGATTTTTTGAATTAAATCCAGACCTAGCTGCTAGCTTAAATCAGGTGACTACGGACCCTGAAGAGCTGGCTAAGATGGAGAATGAAAAAAGACAAGCAGACTTTGATATAATAGATAGAGCTTTTGATCTTGGGTTTGATGCTGATAGAATCGTAGGTATGATGGGTAATTGGGAAGGTTACAATGAGGCTGACGTAAGGGCTACGATGTATGCTAAGTATGAAATAGATGCTGCTGCTTTTGAAGAAGAACAAGAAAGACAAAGAAAGCAAAGAGATAAAAGAGAAGCAGAGAAAGCAGAAAGGGATAAAAAGTGGACCGAATCTTTAGAAGACTTTGAGGAGGTAGATTGGTATGGTCACTGGGAAGACGGTGAGGCTGCTACATCACAAGCTCCGTGGTGGCTTCAAGCTATGGGTATAGAAAGCGTCCCATGGGTAGAGAGTTCACATACAGGACTTCATTGGTATAATATAGGATCTGGTTACGACTGGGAGCAGTCTATGAGAGATGCTGGTTATGATGACGAACAAATAGATGCTGTTCGTCAATTCAACCCAATGAGTATGGCAAACAGAAGTGAAGGCGCTATACAAACAGCACAGGGTATTCAAGGAGCTACTGCTCAACATATAACAATACAAAAACTACAACACTCTCTTTCCGATGATTACAACAAGTCGGCTATAGCTTACGGCCTTCTTAAACATCTAACGGATGGAAATATGGAGGACGCTGATGAGCTATTAGCGATGATGAAAGAGGATGGAAGCCTGAATCCAATATTTGATAATTATGATTTATCTGATCCAGCTACTGTTGAGGGATTAAAGACTATGGCTGTAAGGATGCAGGACAATAGCGACAATAGAGCTAGAGAAAAAATGACACAGCTCTCTGCTGCTTATGGTGATATGGGTATAGAATATAACCTGAATCCAGAAAGCGACGTAGATTTGCATAACGCTCTTTTAGAGGCTAGCAAGTTTAAATCTAGAGCTGACGAATACAACCAAGGCTTACAGGAGTTTTTAAGAATATCCAAAGAAGCAGAATTTGACTACAACATTCTTTACGAGTCTTGGGGAGGTGGAGGTTTTGGAAATACAGCTGCAAAAACTCAGGAAGTTGTTGGCGGCTGGGTAGACGGCCTAGAGGGTAGCTTTAGAGGACTTCAGGCTCTTTATTACGATGGAGTTCTGGATGAAAGAAAAGCTGAGTACTACGGCAAAAAAGCTCAAAAGATTCAATCGTATACATCTGCATTTCACGCTGCTAGAAATAAAGCGCAATTTGCGGACAACCCAGAAGTTAGAAATATGGGGTTGTGGGAGAGTATAACGAGTGATAAAGCCTCTTGGGGTGATTCTGGTGTAAAAGCCTTTAATACCTTTGGAGAGGTGTTGCCAGACGTAGTTATAGCTGCTGTGACTATGGGTAGAGGCAGCCTAATTAAGCAAGCTGGAAAAGAAGCTTTAGAGGAAGCTGGCGGTATGGCTGTAAAAAAGTTTAGTAGTAGATACTTTGGAACTCAAGCTAGGAAGGACGCAACTAGGCAAATTATGACTGGTCAGCTAATGACAAAAGGAACTGCTGGTTTCTTTGGTTTAAGAAGTGCTGGTAGTACATACGCTTCAGTTAGGGATAGAAAAGATATGAGCTACGGTCAGAAGTTGTTTTTATCTACTGTAGTGGGTGGAGCAGAGGCGGTCATGTCAAGTATATTTACTGGAGCTGAACAGTTGGGGATGCAGGGTATACGTAACGCTATGACAGGTGTTGGTAGCTCTGAAGCTAGAAAGACAGCCATGAGACAGGCTCTTAGAGGTTTGAGAAAAAGAGATATATGGGCTAAAGCTGGTAAATCTATAGGAGCTGAATGGTTAGAAGAGGCCTCTATTGAGGCTGTTGATCAAGCCACAAGATATCTTATTGATTGGTCTAACGGTAGAGAGCCAGAGCCTATTGACTATTATGCTATTATGGATGCTGGGCTTGGTGGTCTTTTAGGGGCTGTACCAGGATCTACATTTGGCGCTGCGACAAGTCACATGGCGCACAGCAAAATACAAAACTCTAGAACAATAATTTTAGCTGAGCTCGACAAAATTGACGATAGAATAAGAAACTCTTCTGATCCAACTACACAAACAAACCTTAGAAAGAAAAGAGCTAGATTATTTAAAATGCTAGCATTGACCGATTCTCAAGGTGCAAAAGAATATGATAAGCTTACTGAAGCTGAGTTGAAGGAAGTTAACGCAATAAACAGAGAGCTTGCTCAGATAAAAGACGAAATAGACGTAGAGAAAGACGCTGGGACAAGAAAAAAATTAGAGGAGAGATTTGGCAATCTATACGAGAGAAAACTTGACATCGAGCAAGGGGCAAAAGAAAGACCTTCTGTACCTAGGGCTAGTGTAGATCAAGACGCTGAGGGTAATGATGTTAATTCTCAGCAGAACGACATGACTGATCAAACTAGGAGGGCTCACGAGAATATGCCTGAAGCGGATCATGATAATGATTTTACAACAAGCGGACAAAGAATATCATCTTTAAAGTCTAAAGTTTACTCTGCATTTAGAACAATAGGTAGAAATGCTTTGGGTAAGCCAGGGACAGATAGAGACGGTCAAGACGTAAAAACTAAAAAAAGAAAAACAACTAAAGGGGCTCAAACAAAAGCAATAAACGCATTAAAAGCATTAGGATATACAGATGGTCAGGCTAAGCGTATTGTAAACGAGCTTACACAAGTAGAAAACGAATTAGCCAGACTTGAGGGGACCGCTTTAAATGAAGCAGGTATTCAAAAGCTTGACGCCCTTAAAAAGCGTAAGCAGAGATTACTAAACATGGTTGGAGTTCAAGAGGCTGCTCAGCAGTCGTCTCCAGAAGCTGAAGCTCAAGCTGATGCTGAAACTGAAACTCAAGAAAGGGGAGCCCCAATGGAAGATAATTCTGTTGATGTAGACTTAGACGAAGGTATTGACTTTAATGCTAACTGGATCGGCGGCGGTCCTGGTAAAATACCTCTTGTTGTTGCTTCACAGATACAAAGAATGATGAAAGCCTTTGGTAAGGCTTTAAAGGCTGGAGGTATAAGAGTTAAGATTCACTTAACTCAAGAGTCATTTGATTTAGCTACAGGTAAGAAGGGGTCTAAAGGTTTTTACGATACTTCAGACAGGGTTATACATCTCAACCCAAACTCTAGTAAAGCTGATGTTCAGGAAGAATTTGGACACTCTGCGTTTAGGTTCTTAGTAAATTCAGACCCTGCAATAAGAAATGCATTATACAACGATCTTCTTAAACTAGCTGGTAACCCAAAAACAAAAGCTGACGGAACTGTAGATACATCTGAGTTTATTGATAGAAATCCAGAAACAGGCAAGCCTAGATGGAAGATAGATAGGAGGCAGATACAATCTATGAATCCAGTGCTAAGACTTCTTATTGAGCAGGATGTAACGTATTCGGATTATTCTACAGAGAACAGAATGGAGGAGGCTGTAATGACTGCTCTAACTGCATACTCTAGAAATCCAAAGCCATTCAATGAGACAAAGGGGTTTGTAAAACGTATAGTTTCTAGTATAAATAGAGCATTAAGAAAAGCTGGATTTAAAGGAAACTTCCTTTCAACGCAAGACGGCTTTTTATCTTTTGCTGATAAGTTTGCTTTAGCTACATCTGGATTATCAACAGAAATTGAAGGTAGTTTAGATCCAAAACAGGACATAACTAAAACTGACTCTGAAAAACAAGAAGAAGCAAAGGTAGAAGAAACTACAACCGAAGAGGCACCAGAAGTTGAAGAAGCACAGCCTACGGAGGTGGAAGAAAAAAGAGCTGATGAGTCTCCTGAAGAATTCCAACAAAGGCTAGAAAGGGAGGCTAATGAATTGCTTGGGGCTGAAACTGAAGAACAAAAACTTCAGAGAGAATTTGAAGAGGAAATGACTGGGACTTCTGGACTAGAAGCTAGAAGAATAGATATAGAGGATTCTGTTGAGCCTAACTTGTCTGGAGCTGAAATAGTTTTTGAATACACTGGCTACATGTCAATGTGGAATGGTTTAGATAAGCCATTTTACGGAACAAGGAGGGTTAAGGTTAATGACTACACTCATTTTAAAAACTTATACGCAAAACTTACAGGTAACGGGGATGCTCCTGCAAGAATGGAGGTTAAGTATTACATCAGAGACGGCGTAAAATATAATGTGACAAATGAAACACCTGGGTTCCCACCAAAGCCGACGACAGACTATAGGGGCAACAGGAGAAAAATGTCAGTCCCGTATTTAAAAAACCCAAGAGAACTCACTTTGGAGGCTAGAATGAGAGCTTCTAACTTACAGGAAGAACTAAGGGGTCAAATGCGATCATTAAGAAATGAGCTGATGGATTTGATGGCAGATAATGACAAGAACTTAACAAGCTATGTTCAAACTGACGACTTTAACCCTCTGTATGTAAGCTCTATAGATAGGCCTTTTGGGGCTCAAGGTGAATCAGAGGTTTTAGAGCAGATAGAGGGTATGGCTATAGCTAAGAAAAACATACAAGCTTTATTAGATTCAGACATATCGGAGCAAGATCTTGCGACTCTTAAAGGCAATAGCTGGGGCATAAGCAAAACAAAGCACCCATCTATATTTAATATGAGTGGATTAACTCCATTCTCTCAGTCTGGCGTTGGGAGCAGCGTTGGTGATGGCAAGCCTCAGAACTTGGACGGCATGGAATCTAGAAAGGTTGATATAGAGCTTGGTACAGACATACCTATTGGAGATATGAAGGCTGATATAGGTGGACTAAACGGTATAGTTTCTGGGTTTGATAGAACAGGAAACTTCTCTGGCGTAAGCGGTCTCTTTGGTAAGACCATGGAGGTTGCTGGTAAAACGTATGGAGTTATAACAGCACACAGAGGGGCAAGGGAAGCAAGATATAAATTTGATGCTTTAGGCAGGCAGGTCAGGAATACAATAAGAGAGAAAAATCTTAAAAATGGAGACACTGGTTTTGTTTACCATATGGTTACTCTTTTAAGCCCTAAGTCTAGCTTGGGCAATCCAGCAGTGTTTTCTTCATTGGTACAGAGATTAGTAAACGATGGCGACTCTTCATCTGCAATAGCGTCTTTAAACTCCGCTTTAAATTCTAAATCTGTGTCTGGTAGGATTAGGACCGCACTGTTTGACTACGCAACTACAAAAAATTTATCAAGCCTTCAAAATGCTGTATCTATTCAAGGTCGTGTAAACATTCAAAATGACGCTCAGTTAGAAGAGGCTTTAACGGCTCTAACTGAAATAGATGGAAATATCGGCTTAGAATTAGGTTTTAAAGCTAGAGCTGAAGTAATAAAAAAGCTTTACCCAGAACAAACAAAAACAAACGAATCAACTGAATCTTTATTGGAAGATTTTCATGATCCAGTTTGGTCTGATACTAATATACAGTCAACCGAAGTTGTTGCATATACTAAAATTCCATTTATAGTAGACTCAAACGCTCCTACTGGATTTACTGGATTTAAAACTGGATATATTGAAGGGGATGCTTTTGCTGGAGTTTTAAGAACAGACGGTACGGCTGGTGATATAGAGTTAAAGCTACCTGGAAACTCTAAAGGGGAAATGGTTATTCCTTTAGTTTCTGAGATAATGCCAGACCTTAGTATAAGGACCGATAAGACAAAAAAGAAAAGGATAAAAGACGACCCCGAAACTGGTGAGCGTAGATTCAAAGAAGAGGATGTTAGAAAACCTATATCTGAATTAGAAGGGCAAGAAGCTATAAAAGCTACCGAGGAGCTAGGAAGAATTAGCGCAATAAAAGGTAAGGTGACGTTTGACAATGTAAACGACTTTGAGTCTAGATCTGTTAACATTGAAGGCCTGGAGTCTAGAGATGGTATGACAGACGTTCAAAATGATGAAGGTCAAACATGGCAGGTAAGGGAAAAGACCTGGTTCCAGCAATGGAGAGGTAAGTGGTTACGTAGGCTGGCAGACAAGTACTACGATGTTATGGGGTTACAGTCTGACATTGAAAAAGCTAAAGGTATGTCAGTAAAAGAGTCTCAGGATTTTAAGATGGCTGAAGAGAGAATGTATGGTAAGGCTGCTTTTGACTTAGAAAAACTAGAAAAGAAAACCCAGAAGATAACCGCTTTAATGAAAAAGCTGGGACTAAAGCAAGGAGAAATAACGGATTACTTATATGCACTGCACGCTAAAGAGCGTAACGCACTAATAAAAGAACGTGACGGAAAAGACAATGGTAGCGGCATGACTGATGCTGAAGCTGATGCTATACTTAATGGGCTTACTGATCAGCAGAAGTCAAACATGAATCAGGTTGTTGATATATTAAGAGACATACAGCAGGACACTAGAAACACAATGGTTGAGCTAGGTCTTGAAAGTCAAGAGACCATAGATAGATTTGAAGGTCAGTTTGATAACTACGTACCTCTTGGAGGTATAGCTACTGATGAGATGGGTTCTGATGGTGCGTTCTATCCAACAGGCGGTGCTGGTATGTCTGTTCAAGGGGCCACATACAAGAAAGCAGCTGGGCGTAAGAGTAAAGCTGAAAACCTAGTGGCTCAAATTATATCTCAGAATGCATCTACACACATTCAAGGTAGAACGAATGAAGCTCTAAACTCATTATATGAGTTGGTGTCAAACAACCCTAACGAAGGAGTATGGAGTATAGTAGATAAAGCTAATTACGGGGATGCCCATGTAGTTCCAGTAAGAATAAAGGGTGAGCAGAAATATATAAGATTTAAAGACTCAAGCTATGCTGAGACTCTTAAAGGCATGAGTGTTCCAAGAACTTCAGCGCTGGTAAAAATACTTAGAGCTCCAGCCAACCTACTAAGGAGATCCTTTACAACTCTTAATCCTGAATTTATAATATCAAACTTCTCAAGAGACATACAGTCAGCTATATTTAACGCTATGGCTGAATCAGACATTGAAGGAGGCTTGCTACTAGGTACCAATGCATTCAAAGATATTATGAAGAACATAGGACCGTCTCTTAAAGGTTTGCTTAAGGTTAATAACCCAGCAGCTCTTGGTAAATTATTTAAAGACAACCCGCTTATAGAGAAATATTATGAAGAGTTCCAAGAGGATGGGGGTAAAACTGGATGGGGTTACGCTAAGTCTTTACAACAGATTGCATCAGAAATAGAATCGGAAACTGGTGAAAAGTCTACGGCTCAAAATATTTGGGGTAAAGTTGAGAATTTTGCAGAGGGTATAGAAGGTGTAAACGATGCATTTGAAAACAGCATAAGATTGTCAACTTATATAGCCGCAAGAGAAAATGGTGTATCAAGGGCTAAGGCAGCGCAGCTTGCAAAAAATGTAACTGTAAACTTTAACAAACACGGAGAGTACGGGCAAGCTCTTAACGCTGTTTACTTATTCTTTAACGCTTCTATACAGGGTACAATGAGGCTAGGTAGGTCTTTACTAGGATCTAAACCAGCCAGACCTGACGGAATTAAAGAAAGCTGGATGAAGCGCAGAACAAATGCTCAAAAGATAGCGTCAGGGTTAGTTGTCTTTAATGGTATGTTAACTATTATTGCTAGAGCTATGTCTGGCGAAGACGAAGATGGTGTTTTATTCTACGACAAAATACCAGACTACGTAAAGGAAAGAAACATGATCATCATGATCGATGAGCAAAACTACATTAAAATCCCTATGCCATACGGATTTAATATATTTGCAAACCTAGGTAGTGCGGCTGTTGATGTAGCGGAAGGAGGTAAAGAGATAGACGAGGCTATGTTATTCTTAGGTAACTCGTTTATGGGTGCGTTCTCGCCAGTTAGCTTTGGTCAGTCAAAAGATTTATTTACATCTGTAGGTAAGGGCGCTACACCTACAGTGTTGAGACCTTTAGTAGAGATAATGACTAATGAAACATACTTTGGAGGGCCTGTATACGCTGAACAATCTCCGTATTCTGCAGCTAAACCAGAGTCTTCTATGTCGTTTAGGTCGCCTAGAGCTATGCAACAGTTCTTCTCGTGGATGAATGAAGCTACAGGAGGATCTAAAGATGTTCCTGGAGCTATTGACATGAACCCAGACAAGTTCTGGCACATATTTGACTACTATTTAGGTGGGGCTGGTCAGTTTGTTACAAGAAGTATGGAGACTACATACAAAATGGGGCAGAAACTGTTTGTAGACGATAGAATAGAAGTTCAGTTTAATGACTTACCAATGATACGTAGGATGTATGGAGAGCCGTCTAAGTATTATGATATGGAAAAGTTTAGAGAAAACGAAGCGGTGGTTACTAGATTACTGAGAGAATACAAGGGTGACGAAAGATCTGAAGATCTTGATAGATACAAAGGTCTACGTCCACTAAGTCAAAAATTAAAACAATATCAAAAGTTGCTTAAAAAAATAAGAAAAGCAAAGCGAGAAGCAAAGGAAATAACAAATTATGCGGAGAGATCTGTAAGAATTCAAGAATTACAAGATGCAGAAAGAAGAGTTGTAATGGATTTTAACAGGCTTTACGAAAAATATAGAGACTAATGAGTAAGAAAAAAATTAAAGACACCAAGCTTGGATCTTGGTTAGCGGAAAAAGCACCACAAGTATTAGGTGTAGTGGGAGACCTTTTGCCAGATAGTGGTGGACTGGGCGTTGTAAAGAACCTAATTAGCAATGATGATAGTGTTGACTCTGAAGAGGCTCAACGTGTGATTGATGCAGAGGTTAGGTTTCAAGAAAATGTAACAGAACGCTGGAAGGCTGACATGGGCAGCGATGTTAAGC
>CESX01117732.1_pt1 | contig 12458 bp, 18 predicted proteins | sample 326941 | NCBI WGS metagenome assembly CESX01 (sample SAMEA2622357, study PRJEB7988) | marine metagenome | isolation source: saline water (ENVO:00002010), including
TATCAACTCTGCATCGAGACGCATATTGCACGACTCTCTGACGAGGACCGCGATGCAATACTTGAAGGACGTAGCATCGAGGAACACTGCAAGTTGTGCAACTTTGAAGCCTGGATCGCACTGTGGAAGATGCCCGTTCTGTTTGATAATTTGACAAGACGTGCATACAAAGATTTTCCTCCTATTACTCATGAACTACTGGCACCTGGATGCCCGATTGAGCAATGCCCGAATGCCCCTGGAACTGTGAAGACGATAGTCACTCGAATGATGCCGCACACTAACCGCTTCGGCTTCGTCAACGCGAATGATCCACCCGACTCCATCCGCTGAAAAATTCGTTAAATGCAGCCGTAATCGTCTACATTTTTCGTTGAAAATTTTTTTAAAATTTTTGAAATATGATCATATTTGGTGACGCACGGAAAGAACTTCCAAAGATACCCGCCGGATCGGTAAGTTCTATCGTGACATCTCCTCCATACTTTCAGCTACGGGATTACGGGGATGCTGCGCAGATCGGCCTAGAGAAGACTACGGGGCAATACTTGGTAGAGCTTGTGAGAGTCTTCAGGTCGGCCCGCAAAGCCCTCGAAGACACAGGGACTCTGTGGATAGTGATCGGGGATTCGTACATCATGGAGCGACCTGGACGCACTAGCAAGAACCTCGCAGGCATTCCGTGGAAGCTAGCCTTCGCATTGCAGGCCGATGGATGGATACTTCGCCAGGACATCATTTGGAGCAAGCCGAATCCATCACCTGAAAATTGTGCAGACAGATGCACTCGATCCCACGAATATATATTCATGTTCTCGAAACAAAAAAAATACTACTACGATCAGGCCGCGATTGCTGAAGACTCGTTGCATCCAGGGATGAAGATAAAAGTCAAACGTGGAAAGTATGCTGACAGCAAATCCGGCCAGGGACGAACCGGAGATTTTCAAACCAGACGCGACTTTGAATACACAGTCGGTGAAAAAAAGAATCGTCGATCTGTTTGGGAGATCACGACTAAGGCATTCACTGGATCGCACTTTGCAACGTACCCACCCGATCTGGTAAAATTGTGCATCCTTGCTGGCTGTCCGAAAGGTGGTACAGTATTGGATCCGTTTTATGGAAGCGGCACGACTGGAGTTGTTGCCGAGTTACTTGATCGCAAATGGATTGGTATCGAGTTGAATGAAGACTACAAACAAATTCAACACGATAGACGCGAACAGATCATGGAGGCTGTGGAATGGAAAGACAAGTAGAAGAGTTCAGCGGTAACATCGAAAACATTCAACTTCTCGTTATCGATTTTTTAGGTGACGAACCTGTCTGCGAACATGAAGAGTGCGAGTGCGGAATGGATCTGCCTTGGGCAGTGATCGCAGAGGTTGCAACCGACGAGTACGATGTCGACGAAGAAGATGATGACGAAGAGGAAACTGTTTCCGAAGTTATTAGTCGAGCGTGTTCTGTCGAAGCTGCCTTGATGTCGGCCCGCGAGTTTCAAGATGAGTGTGATGAAAAGTGGAGCATCCTTCTGACCGATGCGGCCAGCTATCTTTTTAAACTTGAAGCAGCGTTCTCTGTTGCTGCTAAGTCTGGGAATTTCAATTGGGAAGATCTGAACAATCTCGATTCAGACAATGATCAAGTCCATCCCCCAGGCGATCCCGAGATGAACTAAAACCCCTATAAAAATAGGGGTAAAAAAATTTTTAAAAAAAGTATCCTTTTAGGGTTGCAATGCCGATATAGGATGGTATACTTAGGACATAACAAACAACGCAACAAGGAAACCAAGACATGACCAAGAACGAGATCAAAGCAGGCAGCAAGTTGACGGTTTACCGAGTATACAAAACTGGCAACCTTTCCAATGAGGCAGTTGCAAGTCTGCCGAAGTATCACACCGAGATAACGGTGGAGAGTGTTACCAATTACGGTTGGAAGGGTACGAGCGTGGTCGTCAGCGGTAAGTTCAAGAACATCCCGCAACTCTGGATCACAGAGTTCATGGGCAAGACGATTTTAAAGACGGGGTGCCATCAAAAGACTAAGAGTGGGAACCAACTGTTTTACGAGTTGGTGGTCGTCGAAAAATAAATAAAAAAATTATCCTTTTACGGTTGACATGCCGATATAGGATAGTATAATCAAGACATAACAAACAACAACGAGGAACAAAACAATGCATCACGGAATTTGGAAAACTTTGACACGAAACATTCAAAACCTGTTGCACGGTGCAACGGAACGAGAGATGGCACAGTTCTTGGCGAACGCTGAAGAGGAAGGCGATGTGCATCGCATCGCAATCATCAAGAAGGTCATCCGAGAAGAAACAGCAGCACGAAAGGAATTCCTGGGGAAATGATTACATCCAAACCAATCACAGAAGAGAAGTTCCGAGAGATCTACGCTGACGCTAACATCCTCGATCTTTTTTACATCCGAGACGATTGTCGGCAGACGCTGAAAGATTATCCGAATCATCCGAACGAGACGCATTACCTCGATCAGATCCACTACGCTGTGAAGATGATTGAGGAGCATCGTCGCAAATTGGCAGAGTCATCAAACCGATACTGGAGTATGTACAAATGAAGGCAGACACCTACACAACTGAAGAATTGATTGATTCCATAGGGGCGCATGATAACTGGGACGAATTGCAAACGCGAGTTGCTGAATTCTTGGGGCATGACTGGAAGTATCGGAAGGGACAAAAGATAGCGGTAACAATGCCAAAGCATTGTACGCGAATCGACACAGAGACTAGCTATTCGTGGATTTAAACCATAGGGGGTACGAATGATTCCGTTTGCTGAAGCAGAGGAACGCATACAGTTAGCGTACAGCGTTCAAAAAAAACCCTCGAAGTTTTACTGGGCACACTGTGATTACAAGTGGTTGTGGGATCAGTATATCGCTGGCAGTGTCGGACTTGATCCAGAGGATGGGCTTAAACTAAGCCAACGATGGTTCCTGACGATTGAGGATGTTGCTACTAAGCCATTTCTTCACGTTGGAGTTCGCGGCCCGATCCGACAAGAGGCATACGAATGGTGGCAAGATGTAGCTCCTCAGTTACGAAACCATACGCTTTGGGAGTTCTTCAACGATCCCTATGATCCTAAAGAAAAGAAGTGGATCTGGATGTTTGACAGGATATTCAAAGGGTGCGAGGAACGATTCAGGAATCCGGCCCGCTGCCTCTGGCCCCCGTGTGCAGAGAAGTACAATTCGATGGACGAATCGAACACAACTTTCACCGAGTTGGTGTTCAACATTCCAATCCCAGGAGGATTGAGGACTCGCACACATTTTGAGATATACGGTTCAAACTTGCATGTCTATTCCGCACGACTAGCACATCAGTGTCCGAGTTGTGGTTTTCAGTGGGGAGTGACGACAAATAATCTTGATCAAGAATTTCCTATGAGAGACTTGACAGGATGATCCGATATCAGTTATGTTTTTTTTACTTAACCCTTTTGTGAGGTATTTAGATGACGACAGCGATAGACAAAAAGAAGGAAAGCAACCACATTGATCGGCTGTGCAAGGAACTAGGTTTCCCGACCACTGATCATATCCCGATGGAAGTGGTTGCTCGTTACTTGAATGTTTCGGTACGGCAAGCTAGGAATCTTGCATCCAAAGGATTCTATGGTGAGAAGTACGGTGTCAGAACTTGGTTGATTAGACGGGACGAAATCATCGAGTTCAAACCGAACAAGCCAAAGCTTGGTCGCCCTTATGGATCAAAAAAGAAGTGAGAACATTATGGCAGAAGAGTATGAAGTACGATTCGTGTATAGGGTTCTCAACAAAACTACGGAAGGTTATCAACTCCTAGAGGTCAAAGACAAGATCTTTGACATGTACCAAGATGTTACATGGACCGAAGGTGAAAACACTTATTGGCCTGTCGATCCAAAGGACGTTGAAGATTTGAGAAATAAGGGTGTTCTACTTACGGAGATCCGTGGACATCTGCACTTGGTTACTCAAGAGATTATTGGAACAATCTTTCGAGACACTTATCAGGATGCGTGTGCGGTGGCTAACCATTTACATGCGGAGGGAGACTTTTCAGTTATCAAAGTGACAACAACTTGGATGACAGAAGTCTTCGCAAAGTAGTGCAGACGTATGCACCAGATTCCCTTTCCATCTTGGGACAAGATGAAAACGATCATTCATGTTAATCAACACAAGGTTAAGTCCAACCAGAAAAATGGGAAGGCCGAGCCTGTGTTGACGGTGAAAGATTACAAAGAGAATCGATACGCACATCAAGCAGTGATCGTGGACAAAGAAGGCAACGAGATCGCACGGGTCGTGTACCGGCCCGACGATCCGCTTTCATGTGGCGCACGATGCTGGATCGAAACTCAGCACCAAGTGATCACTGATTCCTCTCAGCGTTCAGAGTAATCACTGCATCACGAACGTCTGGGAATCCGATGATTCGTCTGTGGTGCGGATACAGTAAGAATGTCGGGCAGGCGGGCAGAGAATCGTTGAAGCCTCCCTGGCGACCATAGGATGAATTGATCTGGTAGGATCCTGGCCGACAGACCCAGGTTTGCTTGCCGTGCATTATGCAAGCCTCGATGGCCGTTTCATGATGGTGGCATACTACGCCGACATCAAATGGTTCCGGCCCGAATCTATACCACTGTTTCGGGCTGTGTGTTTGGTTCATCTGACTACCGAAGCGATACTTGTGACGCCATGCAAGTCGATATTCTTGATCACCGACATACGCTGCGATCCGAGCTTCGTCACTGCTGAAAGAGATCCCGTGCTTCGCACAAATGGATGCGATCACATCCGTACCGGAGACCTGGGGAGTCCAGTCGTCATGGTTGCCTGTGATCACTCCAAGGATCTTGTCGGAGAACAGACTCAAGTAGTAATCGAATAGTTCGTACTGATCGCCTGGAGTAGTTCGGGCCGCGAGAACAGCAGCACGATGTTTGATATGGTTGTCGATAGAATCACCTCCCAGGCATGCGTACAGGCCGGGAGTGTTTGCAATCAACTCCGCATCCTCTCTCATTCGTTTGAGAGCTACGATGTTATTTCCAGCTATGTGCTGGTCACTAATAAAAGACACCGCGATAACCTCTTCGGGAAACTCTGCGATGTATCTGCCATCGTTCTTATGCTTGGCAATCTTGATCTCGTTTTGCTTTTCGTAAGCAGACCACACTTCCGACATCTCGACCTCTTGCGGTTCGGACTCCGGCTCGATAAAAAACTCACCGGCCCGAAGTCCCCGAAGTGTGAATCCCATCTTCTTGATTTTTTTGCGGACTGCATTGGAAGAGATGCCAAAGTAGTCAGCGAGTTCTCGCAAAGAGGTGTCTGGATGTTTTCTCAGAAGCTCTTTGATGTATTTCTCTTTTTCCTCGGACCACCTAAATCCTGGCGTATGGTTAGCCATTTGTTTGTGTCTCCTTACACTGAAGCTACAAGGTTCCACCTTGTTAGCTTGTTATTTTTTTCGAGAGTCTAGAATTTCCTCAACCATCGCAACAATGCGAGGACACCCCAAAAATCGTTCGATACAATCTCGATAGCAAAACGAAGCGGCTTGATCGTGGGCTATTTGCTCAACATAATCTTCACAAATCGAGTCATTCCCAGCGTGATGGGTTTCATGCAGGTAGGTTTCCAGAAATTCCTGGCCTACTAGATTATCCTTGATCCGTATAGATTTACGTTTTTTTGTAGGAGGGTCGGTGCTTCCGTCAGTGTCGCGAGGTAGAGCCTTGTCAAAAATAAGCCTCCACTTTTTCCATGCAACCTGTATAATCCGTTCTTTGTTCCCCACTGCGGTGCCTCCGTGACCTGGGTATATAACGATGAAGGAATTATCTCAAAACCTTAGCCGAAATGGAAGTCGATTATGGAAGGATCTCCATACAGCCCCCTAAAAGTGATACATCACCGAGAGCGGATAGATAGTATCAAGTCGGGTGTGCAGATAGTCCCAACCCAAGTCCAGCTAATTATTTCCGACTTGTGCAATCACGATTGTTCGTTCTGTGCGTATCGGATGTCTGGCTACACATCCAACCAATTATTTGCTGGCGACTCCGAACTTGCCAAGGTTGGGACTAACAATCCAAACAGAATGATCGAAGGCCCGAAAGTGTTCGAGATCCTTGACGACTGTCAGGAGATGGGAGTCGGAGCGATACAAGTAACAGGGGGAGGGGAGCCGACTGTACATCCAGACCACATCGAAATATTCAACGGAATATCGGACAGAGGTATGGGTCTGGGAGTTGTTAGCAACGGAGCGGTCTTTCGGAAGGGACTGATCGAAGCGTATCTTCGAGGGCAGTGGGTTCGATTCTCTATCGATGCAGGGAACGAGAACACCTACGCAGATATCCGGCGAATTGGAAAGCAACATTTCCATCGAACATGGAGAAACATCGACGACCTGTGTGCTGCTAAAAAAGAGAAAGAGGACTGCGATCTGATCATCGGGATTGGTTTTGTAGTTACCAAAGAAAACTGGAAAGAAGTTGTTGATTGTACGGCCCGAGCTAAGGAAGCAGGTGTGGACAACGTCAGGATCTCTGCGATATTTCAGGACGATGGTCTCAGCTACTTTGATGGATTCTATGATGAAGCGAAAGAGTTGATTCGAGAAGCCTCGAAGCTGTCCGATAAGAATTTCAAAGTGTTCAACAACTTTGGTGATCGGACAGAGGATCTAGAGCTAAAGAATCCAGACTACTCTTATTGTGGATATCAAGAGTTCAACACGTACATCGGTGGGGACTTGAATGTGTACAGGTGCTGTGTGTTAGCTTACAACGAGAAAGGACTGATCGGATCTATCAAAGATCAAAGATTCAAAGAACTGTGGGAGTCGGACATGAAGAAGCACAACTTCAATAAGTTTGATGCCCGAGGCTGTCCGAGGTGTATGTTTAATAATAAGAATCGAACTATTTTGTATGCGTTAGAACCTAAACCAAGACACGTTGACTTTGTATGAACTGGCTAGGGAAAGAGATCCTCAACTATTTAGATCCATGTGATTCTGTTTTGGACTTTGGATGCGGTATGGTATCCGCGACTGGAGTCATAGGAGCGAGGCATCTAGGTATCGATGCTTATACCAAGTACCTCGACAACTTATCGGATCGAATGATCACAATGATTGGAACTTTGCCAGGGGTAGTGCATATGTTTCCCGACAAGTCGTGGGACCATGTACTACTTCTCGATGTTCTTGAGCATTTAGAAAAAGAAGAGGCTTTGGAGGTAATTAACAAATCAAAGTCAATTGCAAGAAAGTATGTTTTTATAAACACACCCGAAGGGTTTGTGGAGCAGTCTGAAAACGATGACCTGGGTCACGGCATCAATCCTCTTCAAAAACATAGATGTGGGTTTCAAGAATGGGAACTTCTACAGCAAGAGTTTGAGGTGACTAGATTGCAGAAGGACACGGGCGACGACACTCCTGTGCATTTGTTTGCCAAGCACATAGTAGGTGCTTACTTTTACGGTGGAGGCTTTTCTGACGAGCCGAAGGAGGATCAATGAGTTGCCGAACATGTGGAAGTGTGACTGCATCGATATGCATTGCAACTAAAAACAAAGAGGAGTATCTTAAACGAGTTCTTGAATCTATCTATGCTCAGATAAATGATTCGCCACAGTTTGAGGTGATTGTCGTAGATGATGGATCCGACGACGAGACGTGGTGGATGTGTAAGCAGTGGGAACGATATGCAAATTTTAAACTTCACCGATTAGAAAACTCTCGATATCGAAATCCTTCGGTTGCTCGAAATCATGCGTATCGTTACGCGAAGGGCGAAATAATTATCGCCCAGTCCGATGACGTAATACACCGAGGGAATGCTATTCAAGATTTGTGCTACGCTTTGAACCCGAAAGAATTTGTTATTGCAACTGTGTTCAACATCGAAGGGGTTCCTCCAGAGTTTAATATTTTGATGGAATACACTAGCCCTAGCTACAGACGACCTTTCTTTTTTTTGGGAGCGTTGTGGAAGAAAGATCTGTATGCTGTTGGGGGCAATGACGAAGAGTTCACCGAACCGGGATACGATGACGATTGGTTCGGTGATTGTTTAATCCATGGGCTGGGATTAAAACCAGTCTTTACATCTCAAATTGTCGGCTACCACCAGAATCATCATCGACCTCAAGGTCTGAGTAGTTTAGTAATACCCTCGAAAGAGTTGTATGAACGAAAGAAAGCTCAGGCCGAGGCGGGAGAGATTAAGTGGGAGGCGTCAGGAGGACCGTGGTAGTGTCAAATAAGGTTACAACTATACCCAAGAGAATGTGTTTTTTTTGGGCGGGCGGGAAGATGTCGTGGCTACGGTATCTGACACTGCAAACTTTTTGTCTTCACAATCCAAGCTGGGAAACAACTTTGTATGTGTCGAGAAATTCAAAGTCCAAGAAGTCGTGGACATCGGAAGAGCAACAAGACTTCTGCGGATATGACGGGCCGGACTGGATGCATGATGCATACAATCTTCCTATAACAGTCAAAGCAGTTGATCTTCCAGAAAACTTGGATCCTGTGCATCAGTGCGATATGTACCAGTGGAAAGTGTTACACGAACACGGTGGCTGGTACAGCGACATGGATATCCTGTACATGCATCCTATGGACGACCTACTTCACAAGTGTGCGTCCTCTGATCTTGTTGCACCTTTGCCTTGCGGAGACTTTACTATTGGATTCTTGGGATGCAAGCCAGGACTAAAGTTTTTTGAGCTTATGTATAACAGTTGTAAAGACGGGGGTGAGCCTTCTCAATATCAAGATTTTGGCACCAACCGAATCTGTCAGATTTTAAAGATACGACCTCATTCCCCTGGACACTTCATGGCTCAACGGATCATGGAGAGGTACAACCATCGTCTTTTTACACCTTCTCCTGGGGAAGATGTTTACCCTTGGAACTGGAGAGGCATCGAGCAAATATGGGAGTGGAGTCATGAACTTCCTCCGAGTCAGGTGGGGATCCACTGGTTTGCCGGATCTCCTATCTCTCAGAAATACAACAATTGGCTTACACCTAAAAATTGGAAAGAACACCCATGCACCTTCACCAGACACTTGCAGGAGCGAAGCAAGATCCCAGGAATATGGGAACCCGAAAACTCTCGATCTTAATCACGACCATTCCCGACCGACTGGGAAAACACTTTCCCGAGATGGTCGCAGAATTGCAGGATCAGACCACGGGCCGCGAAGATGTGGAGATCCTCGCACTGATGGACAATCGAGTGCATACTGTCGGCACAAAGCGGAACCTGTTGATGGGAATGGCAACGGGCGAATATATTACTTTCGTAGACGACGATGATCAAATATCGACCGACTACGTCGATTCCATTTTGAAAGCTATAGGTTCAAATCCAGGGGTGGACGTAATACAGTACGATCTGATGCTTCATCATGGAGGTTTGCAACGTGATATACTTTGCACATACGATCCTCGACTAGTAACTGCCGGATATATCACCGAGGATGTTCATATTGCGAAGGGATCACATACTAATGTTTGGAGACGTAAATTGACCGAGGGCTGTCCGTTCCCTGACCAGGACTTCGGGGAAGACTCAGCCTGGGCCGAGAAGATGGCCGACAAAGTAGAGAGGTTCTATAAAATTGAAAAAGTCCTCTATCACTATTATTTTGACCCCATAGGATCCGCAACTCGATCAGAGTTCAGATCCATAGAGAACAAGCTACGGAAGGCTGTACTAGATGTCTCAGGCGACTCCGGCAATCATTACCAAAATAATGCCAGACGATGACAGGGCTGTCACCTGTCTCAAGCTCGCACAATGGCCCAGGACGCGATTATTTGGTCCGTGGGATTCCCAGGCCGCAATGTGGAATGAGTGCATTTCTAAGAGCAGTGGGCAGCATGTGATAATCTGTGACCAGTGGGCACGTCCTAGCAGGCAGCACATGGTGGAGCTAGTGACTTTGCTGGATTTTGGATATGGCTTTGTGGACATGGGGGATCACAGGTTGATCGGACTGCGTCGAGATGTAGAGTGTAGAATCGGGAAGTTTGACGAACAGATTGTTCGTAAATCAGACGCTGCTTGGGATATGTGCCTAAGAATGAGAGACGCCGACATTGCTATTTATAGAACGCACATCTGTCCGGTTGCTCTAGAGGCACGAGACTATGAGTGGGATTTGACCGACAACTATTTTGATACGAAGTGGATACTTTCATCGGCGGGCAAATATACAAAAAATAAAACAGACATTGTGGCAGATTGTAAAACCTCGTCAGTATTTTTGCCTTGGAACAAATCTGTCCTGTCCGACATTCCTTTAATGCATGAGGCACTCTAATGAAGTTTGACCTGTGGCGAATACTTGGAAACGATCTTCCCCCCAGACATCCGAAGGGGCAGACGCTTCAGAATTTGAAGTACATCCTTGAGAATGAAAAAGAGTTTGGCATGACCCGCAAGATGTGGTTGCTGAACCGAATCGTTGACAATCGAAAATGTATAAACATCGTCAACTTGTTGCATGAACACGGAGTTCCCAAAGAATGTATTTATCACATTCCTTTTTTCCGTGAGGAGTTCGATAGCCTTCCATCTGCCAGTGCGAAATTAAAATATATCACTAACGTAAATCGGGCACGCAATCATTGCCTCGATATTAGTTTCGATCATGGTGCAGATGTGTGTTGCCCCGAAGACGGCGGGATGTTTTTTAGAGAAGACGGTTGGATGCAGTTTCGCATGTTAGCAGAAGACAATCCTGAAGACGGGTACTTTGCTTTCCCAACATGGAGAGTTGCCAACATCGATACTTTTTTGACCGACCCGCCGATTCTAAAATCAGAATATGATTTCGGAACACACCGAAGCATTGGCATGACAGAGTTACAACTTGCATTCACAAAGCATCACGACAAAGAGTTCAACGAAGATTGCATGTATGGCAACGCCGACAAAGTAGAGTTGTTGTACCGACTTGGTTTGTTAGGGCTGTGGGATCACTGGGCACCAGAGATGAGAAAGAAAGCAGTTCAAGATCCTTCAAAGTTTTATGGTGAAGTAAAACTCATCGGATACATTTGCAGATTACCCTCCGGCAATCCCGAAGGTGATCGACATAATTTGTTGAGAGGTTCGCAAAGATCACAAGGTCTTCAAGATCTTTTAAATCATTTGGAAACAGTGTCAACCTAATTTCAATCATCCGAAAACGGAAAAATTACCTGTACGGATGTGCAGACATCTGCACTTTTCTAAAAATAGTTGAAAATAGTTTTCCCTTGTTTTATAGGGTTAAACCGCTATCGGCAAACTATTTTCTCAGATTGTCTGGATTTCTCTTGACAATGCTTCCGATAATGGTAATATTAAGAACATGAGAGTTGAGTGTGAGTTGAGTGACTCACTTACATGGAATGAAACAAGCGACATCACTCACGGGTCACGACGATTGAGTCGAGGAGAAGTACCCACCGGCTGGTTTCCAGTACGACAAAACTTCGAGAGTAGCAAGCTCAACGCTTCTGCAAAGTGTGAAAACATGAGGCATGATTCGCAAGATTAAAAATCCTCGACCGGAGTAGCTCTTACAGTCAAGCACCGGAGAAGTGAAGCGTTGAGTCTGCTACTCTCACACTCGATGGAGTGTATTGAATGGCTCGCTTGTGCAAGCGGCACTGATGTAACTTCTGAAAGTAAATGGACAATCGGGGTTCGACATGACGATGTTGAACAACCGCATCCTGAAACGTATTACAGCGTTTCACTTTCGGATGCAGTGTCGGGGGGTTGAACTCCCCTACGAGTCAGCCATCCAATACACTCCGAGTGGCTAAGATCTTGAGCCGTGTAATTCGGCCAGACGGGACTCGCACATCGCGAACGTGTGACAATCTCGCAGGAGGGTTGAAAGCGATAGACAAAGCGGAACACGCCTCCTGATAAGCCTGATCAGCAAAAATCTCCCCGTTTCGGTTCAAGATCTTAGTCATTCAATCGAGTGGGTTCATGCTATAAACCAGTACGGATCTTTGAAGCTGACCTCCAGTGCGAATCTGGCAGGCCGTGCGGAGCTAATTAGTGGGCCAAACTGTGACGGGAGTGCTTCGGCATCACGCACTAAGAGTGCAATCCAGTTGTGGGGAGGAGCGAAACTATGCAGTGTCCAAACGTGGGAGTTGATCCTAAGTTCGTAAGAGGTTCGGAAGGGGGTATGCAGAGCGAACATGGGGAAGGGTTGAAATAAGACCTCTCAGCTGGGAACTTAATACGGTCCCACCTGATGCAGCACAAAAGTGGACATTGATCCTGAGTGGAACGTAGCCCCTAAAGCACAAGCCGCCGCAATCTCTGGGCATATTCACTCACACCCTGCTCAGAAGTAGGAACCCACTTTTTTT
>CESX01014205.1_pt1 | contig 12296 bp, 14 predicted proteins | sample 326941 | NCBI WGS metagenome assembly CESX01 (sample SAMEA2622357, study PRJEB7988) | marine metagenome | isolation source: saline water (ENVO:00002010), including
ATCATCGTTGTGGTTCCAGTATCTACTGTGGTGACGGTACTTGTCGTACGGCCGAAGCTTATCCAGCACATCATTATACTTAGGATCGACTTCTTTCAACTTTTCAAACCAAGTTGGTACATGAGGCAACATACATCCTGTTGCCCACTCTCGAACTTTACTGTGCATACTCCATTTGTTTTCATCTAGGACGGAAAAGAACTCACTGATGTGCTTGATGTTGTTACCCACCATCTTCTTAGACAATGCAGCTGACACTTTGTACAGCTGTATGTCTGTGATAGCAGCGGGCTCCTTGTCTACCTCACTTTGCCAACCACCAGTGTAATCATTACGGAATCTGTGTGGCCTGAACTCTGTGAACACAGGGTTCTCATTAGCCACGTCAGTGTCCGTGTTTGAGAACGGGTGGTACATGGACAGTGTAGTGTACACATCTTGCCAGCTAGGAACTGTAGGGGCGCAGATAGTAGCAGCCAATTGCAGCATAGACTCATCTTCACTGGTGCCATAGTATGTTTCTATGTCAGTGTCCTGAATCAACTGCAGTGGTGCCTCCACCTTGTCCCATACCCAATCTGAAATGCCATTACACCACCTCTTATCACCAGTGTGCGGACGTCGTAAGGTGTAAAGGACGACCTCATTAGCTATGCTACGTCGTTGTTCTGGTGACATGTAGCGGTATCTGTTCTTCAGCTCTTCCTGTTGTTGCTTAGCATCCATGGCCTCATCGAAATCGGCCGGTACTTCTATCTCTTCATAGTCAAACTTCAGCAGAGGACAGTCCTTGATGAGTTCCCAATTAGATGCCCTGTGTAGATTGATGGAGTCAATCTTCATTTGCACCTTATCGTCATTCATCATGTTAGTCATGTGATGTTCTGTAATGAGAGTAAGGGTTCCATTCTGCAGCAAGTACAGGTCTTTGCGTGCTGAAGGGTTACCTTTGACGAAGTACAGGTTGTCCCAATTGACTTGGCCCCATCCTACATCTTCTCGTTCAATCTGATACTTTCCATTCTTGTAAACTCTAGACACATTACGGACCTTGTAGCCTTTCAGGATACCGCCAGGGGCGGCAAAGGTTATGCCCGTATGGAACTTAGGTTTGATGCTCTCTTTATCGACCATCTCACTGAGCTGTCTAAGTACACCGTCATTGTCGTTATTCTTGTAGATAACTTCGCTGCACTTTTTGACCCACGTAAGGAAGTCCTGTTCATCTAGCTGTTTTGTAATTACATCGGCTGCGTCTTGAGCTGCCCTCTCAATAGCGCCTTGGATATATCTCTTGGTGTGCTCATTCCATATTACCTTTTCACGTGACGGGGTGACTTCGACGCCATCCTGAATGACGACTTCGTTACCCGCATCATCTAGATAAGCCTGACGTGCTGGGCATTTGATTGCCACTGCACCCCATAGCTGCTCCATCTCGAGCTCGCGGAAGTCCACGTACCCATAGTTAATACCCGTAGTGGCTCCTTGGGATTTAACCATGACGATGTGGGGCCTTCTCCAAGCCCAAGTGTCTGAGATGATAAGGTTGTCAGAGTTGTAGAGGACATCACTCCGAACACTCTTGTCCATCTCAGTACCATCTTCATAGACATACTTCATGTCAACGTTGTCGATGTAGTTCAGTTGATCCTGTACTGCATCCACAAACTTTGTGCGGTTGTGCCGCTTGACACCGAAGGATATCTTGGTGAAGTTGGGTGAGTTAGTCTTGATATAGTTGACCTGTGTCCCATCACTGAATGTAATGTGACCGTCGGCATCAAACTTCCCAATCAGGAAGTCTGTCTTGTATGCAAAGCAGTTCATCTTGAACAGCTTTCCGTTGTGTGCTGTCTCCACGGTGTAGAAATCTACACCAGTAGAGAGCGGTACCTTAGCGCCTAGTCCAAAGGCTCCGAAGTTCTCTGCTGTGTTTCTTTTAGTTGAGAACCCCAGCTCGAGGTAGCCTTCGAGTCTAGACCCGCCGATACCCACGCCGTAGTCAACAACACTAAAAACATCACAAAAGCCAGTACCGTCATTTTCTTTGTATCTAACGACAACCCTGTTGTTGTCGGCGCAAAGATACTCAGGATCATAGTATTCTGGTGTGAAGTTTGAGTCAACATACTCTTCGTCATCACGTGTGATGTAGTAGTCTTCGATCTTCTTCTTGCCTGACAATATCTCCAACGCAATCTCTTTCTCGCGTTGTGAATCGCAGGCATTGGTTACCAGCTCACGTACGGTTGAAGGTATAGGTGTGGAGTATTGTGTAGACTGAAGAACATCGAAGACAAGTTTCTCAGCGGACTTGTTGATCCGCTTCTGTAAGCCAGCCGAGCTGCTCTGCACTGACTTACCAATTGTCTTGATGCTCATAGGTGTAAAAGAAAATGGCCCTCACAAAACTGTGGGGGCCATCATCTCTAAGATTTTGTTTACTGTTTCAATGTTCTGTTTCTGATTTCTCGGAACAAACAACACGGGAGGGTCTCCTTGTTCCATCAACAGTTTCTTAAACATCTTCCACTTGAGTGGGAAGCGTTCATTTGCGTAGCCTTTACACTCGATGACCCATCGACCCTGTGGGTCTACGAAGTCAGGAGTGTATGTAATATCACGGACCTTGTACTTCTTCTTGTCCTGATAACCTGTCTTGCCGTTGTCTTCGTACGAGGAGTTGTCGTAGTGAAAGCCCTCCATGAGGACATACTTCTTCTTCTCGTAGTTCGCAGGTATACCTGCATCTCTAAGCTGTCTGTAGCAGTGGGCCTCTAGCAAAGACCTAAACTTGATACCGTCTACTTCTTTAGCTTTGGCATTCCGTACTTTCTTTCTTGACGTACGACTGCCTGTTCTCCGTCCCCTTGATGACATGTTTAGCTATTTCTATACCATGATCTTTAACTAGATCCGATATATCCTTACTGCAATAATGAGAAGGAATAACCAAATTGTCAAGTCCATACTCTTCACAGATGCTCTTAGCCATGGTTTGACCAGGGTTAGAGGCCTTATCAAAGTCGTTGTCGTAAAGTATAATTACTTCTTCGAATCTAGATTTGGCCACTTCGATCGTGGTCGGCCTTGGCATAAGCATCTCTGATTGTAGAGCAATGGATGGGTAACCAAGCACCGCCAAGCACATGACATCCTTGAGGGAACTTGTGAGAACCAGAGTCCGACCACCTTCAGGTAACTGCTGGTAGCCTTGTATGCATTGTACACCCACGTTAGAAAACCATTTAAAGTCTTCTTCAAGAGGACGATAAATCTTATAACCGCAGTCAAAGCGGTAACGATAGCTGATAGTATTACACGTAAAACGTTGTTCATTTATCCAATAGTGTGAGATAGGGTGAACGTCAAATTTACGCAAAATATCTACAGTTATCCCAAAGTCTGACCAGTAATAGTAATCTTGTGCATTAAATGGTCGAGTCTTTACTTTGATTATAGTCTCTTTGAACGTGACTTTTCTTGTTGTTTCCAACGTTGGTACAGGCCGTGACAAACTAGCACTAGTAGAGAGCCCCAGACCAAACACCATATCAATGTGCTTGAGTGTTTCATAAAACGTAAGGTTGTATTTGTATCCGACATACCCGAAGCAGTCAAACTTGTGCTCAGGGTATCCGAAGTCTTTGTACCATAGCCTGCCGCTACGCAACACGGCAATAGATACAGTTGGACTGTTGTCCTCTCGTAGATCGCTAGTGAACTTCTTACCAACGTCTTCAAACGATGGGCAGAAGTGTTTGAATATCTGATACTCCGACACCTTGGAGAGTAGACACTCCTTGGTCAGCGTATCTTCACTCTTTCGATGTTGTATCATAGTGGTAGGTGGGGGAGGTCAAACCCAAATATTTACTCCTCCCCCGTTCGGTTTACCAACCGAAGTCTTCGTTGACTTCTACTTCTTTGGTTGGGGTCTCGTTAGATTCCACAACCTCAGGTGAGTATGACTGCAGCTTGAGATCTGCATTGTACTCAGCGTTGAAGCTGCCGTAGTCTTGATTCAAGGCACGGACAAAGTAGCTGTCATTGCGTGGCTTGAGACGACCAAAGTGCTTCATGTAGACTTGCTGATACTTACCAGACTTCACACCGAGGAGGACACGAAGCTTGTTGTCCTTCAACGTAGTGATGAGCTGCTTGATCTCTGCTACGTCACCAGCCATGATGCTAGCAATAGTAGAGAACGTGCACTCACCATCGTTAGGAACGTTAGCCCATGCCTTCACGAAGTTGATAAGTGTCTCTTCGCCAACGTATGCAGGACGCACACCGTCTGCCTTGAACCACTCATACGCACTAGATGCGGGAGTGTCAATAGCAGAGTATGCAACCTGACCAAACTTGTTGACCCACTGCTTCTTGTCACCATTACGAGAGACCTTCTCCTCAGGCTTGACGAGGATCTCCATACGGCTCAAGAAGTTGTGCTCTTCATTCTGCAACCAGAAGGCGAGCTTGTTGTAGGTGTCACCACCCACGTTTGCATTGAGATAGGTAGGCTCGTTCTGCATGTTGACGCCGATTGCTGCCAACTCACCAAGGGTTGGGTTGATAGCTACGACACGCACAGGAGCGATGCCAGTGAACAGGGGAATACCACCACCGACGACTTCTACGTCGGACGAGTTAGATTGAATAGCCATTAGTCTTGTATTTCAGATTGATTGTCGATTTGTGGAGTGACATCACGCGATGTGATCTCAGCTTCCCTGTCTTGTATCTCTTGGTGCAGTGTGATCTGCGCATCTTCCGTGTCATCAATCAACTGGAATCGCATGACCTTAGCCTTGGGCTTACGAATACCCTTGAGCTTGGGGTGAGAGAACACATGCTTGAACTCAGCCAGAGTCATGCTGTACTTCTTGCGGATCTCGTCACGGGTCATACCATCCTCCTTGATGTGGCTGATGATCTTGGATATAGTCAACACCTTGGGTGTCTCCTCTTGCACTACCTCAGTGGTAGTGTCTACTCTTGCGTCTATAGACATTTGAAATGTTATTAGTCAATGAAAATTGTACCCCAGTCCAACTCGTCGTTCTTAGCGATGAGGTGGTCACAACGCGAACCTGCAGTGTCGTTGTTGCTGGAGTCGAAAGATAGCATGGTCTTGCCATCCTGTCTGTACATGTAGCCAATAGCATCTGCATTAGCACATGCAATGCTGCGGAGCTTACCGCTCAAGTCGAGATCGTTAGCTTTGACTTCCTTTCCTGTTTTGTCTTCGAGATACTTATCTTTAAGGTGTCCAATAAAGATGACGTGAGGTGCCAGTTTAGACAGTCTGTGGAACCAATTCATGAAAGCCTTACGCAAGTACAGATACCCAGCACCGTTAGGCAGTGACAGCACTGAGAGTCCTTTGTTATCCTTGTCGAAGTTTTTGCCCATAGCAGTTTGCTGGTACATCTTCTTACCTTCCTCTTCACACCACACCTCTAACTGTGTGATGGTATCGATAGCAATGTACTTGTAAGGTTTCCCCTCGCTGATGATAGCCTTCCCAATCTTAGCGAGATCAGCGAGTGAATCTGCTTTGACCTTGAGTGCGTCCACCATGTCTGACCCGTCCTCGAGGTCAATGATGAGACAGCCATCAAGCTGTGAGAGTGCTGTGGTCTTACCCACCTTGGGTGGACCATACATGATCATATTCTTAGGTGACTTGCGGGCAGCCTTGATCACCTGTTTAGGTAGTTGTAATTCGCTCATTGATTGTGAATGTTGAAAGGTCTGTTTCGAATGGAATCATACCGAGGATACCATCACGGTTCTTCTCGATATGACAAGCCATGAGTCCTATTGGGTCATGGCCACAGTATTTGTCTGTGATACCGTACAGGTCGTACGGACGCTGCAACATCATGACGACGTGTGCATCCTGACCGATAGAGTCACCACCAAACAAGTCTGTGAGTAGAGGCTGATACTGTTGTTTAGCACGGAACTCCTGCTCGATGTTACGATTGAGCTGCGACAGCAGTATCGTAATGCAGGTCATGCGTGCTTGCATCCACATACACGCCTTAGATAGCTCGTTGAGCTTCTTAAGTTCTGTGTCTGCTTTTGAGCGAACCAGCCGTGAGTGGTCAATAAGGTTGATGACTGTGGTACCAGGGTACCGTATGAATACGTCTTCATTTACCTTCTTGACTCGCTCCATATTCTGCGGGATAGAGCAGAAGAAGATTGGGTATGTCTTGTACTTCTGTACCATACCCTCGTAGGTTTTGAACTTCTCATCGCTGAGCTTGTGTTCAACAGACAATAGTTCGAACGTCTGCATCTTAGTGTCCTTCGAGCCTGCACGTAGTATCTGCTGATACCCAGGCATCTCGAATGACCAATACAGAACGACGACGTTCTTGCCCTTGTTGTAGTCCAATACGTCGAAGATCAACTGGTTTGAGAAGGCTGACTTCCCAACACCAGGTCGACCTGCAATGACATACATCTTACCGGGCTGTAAGCCCCCCATCAAGTTCTTGTTCAGCTTAGGCCACCGCGTAGGGTAGACTACTCTGTTACCCCACATACCAGACTTAACCTCAGCGACAGACTTGTCGACTGAGTATGCGATATGTTTGAGTTCCTTGATGCCGCCTAGATCATAGCGTGCGTGTGATGCGTCCTGTGGATTCTGTGGGTTGTTCATGTTTCTGCTCATACTGTTCCCAAGTATGCCTATTGACCCACGTTTGTAGCATCTGCATATAGCCCAGAGTATTGGTCGACTTACGAAGCTCCAACTCGTTCTTCAAACACTGAACGATGTGGTCATGCTTCTTCTTGTCTTCCCCAATAACTCTTTCGTATGCTTTCTTAGCCTTAGCGTTGTTCTTAGCGTCTGCGCTAGCAGCTCTAAGTATCCTGAGGTGCCCTTGATTGTGCACCTTAATAGGAAAGTGGGAGAGAAGCTCAGACCACATCTGATCGAATGGCACCTGGAACATGTCCAGAAAGTCCTGTCGTACTGTGTGATCTTGTAGCTCCTCCCCCAACTTAATTAGGCCCTTGGTTTGCAGGTCCTCAGGGTTTGGTCTAAGACTTAGATTTGATAACAAATCATAGTGCTTGGCATGCAAGAGATACAAATATAAGAAATCATCACTAGATATCCCAAGTTCTTTGAGAACTTCAGTATTGACTTCTACAATCATACCAATTACTTAAACACTGCAGTAATCTCCTTGCCTCTAATCTCCAGAGTGACGTTCTCTCTGGTCATCAGTAGGTCCACAATCTGCTGACGTACGTCAGGAGTCTTAGGCGTTGTAGACTTAGCTTGAGCCTTAATGGTCCAATACCTACCACATACAGCACTGGTAGAAAACTTCTGACCTGTAGCCTTGAATAGCTCCTGTCTGATCTTCTTGGCTGCAGTTGTCTGCGAATTGTTACCACGTGACTCCATACCTTTTGTGATAATAGAATCTGTCTCCTTGGTGTGTTTCATGTACTTACGTGCCATGGAATAAGGTGTTTAGGTTTACGTTTAGATTTACATTGTTAAGAGTCTTTACGGCTGACTCTAGCCATTTCTGTTCTTGGGAATCCTTGACGTACAGTATGTACACCTTTCCCACTTTGTCTTCCGACTTGCGAAGCAGTCGTCCAAGGCGCTGTATCATAGGCAAAGACTTGGAGTCCAGACCAGCAATGATACCAATGCCTACGTCAGGTACGTTGAAGCCTTGGTTCAAGGCCTTGGTAGAGCACAATACCCTACAGCTACCATCACTAAAACATTGGAGTGCATACTCCCTGTTCTTCTTGGTTAGCTTAGAGTGATAGGCTTCACCATCCAGTGCCTCAGCCATACGATCAGTGAAGTCATTCGAACCAGCAAAGGTTAGAATCTTCTCACCTGCATGGTGATCCACAACAGTACGTGCAACCTCTAGCTTGGACACAGCGTGCTGCACCACAGTCTTACGCTTCCTAATGGCTGCGTAGAACTTAGCTGCTGCTGCCTTGTCACCGGCTAGCTTACCGCCTAGAATAGCTTGCGCATTCTTGAATGCATCGAACCCACCAAGCAAATACTTGGCATGGACGAACATCCTATTGGCTTTGTTGTACTCTGTCTTTTCTTCTGGTGACAGTTCCACAGGCACACAGTATATCTGATAGGGGGCTACCAAACCAAGTGCAACGCACTGGTCTAGAGTTATCCTGTATGCTGTTGGTGCGAGTTCGCTCAACAACTGCCTGTACTCATCCTCCTCTGGGGGAGTAGCAGTCATGCACAAGATTTTGTCGTACGTGTTGTTCATGAAGAACTCACGATAGACGGGGGATAGTCCGAGGTGAACCTCGTCACACACTACAATATCATAGTGTTCATCCTTGTACTTATGCGCTGACTGATAACATACAATCTCAGTGTGGTCTAGGCAGTGTTCTGCTTCCCACTTTCTGAATTCTTCTGCGAACTGGTCTTGGAGTTGGACGGTGGGGACAAGAACAATAGCTCTACCACCAGCAGCAAGAACATGCTTAACAGCCATAACACCACACCGGCTTTTCCCAAAACCAGTACCAGCAATAATAGTGCCTGTATAGTTCTGCCCAGCCCAAGCATTGAGCGCTTTACGTTGTTCCGCATCTTTAACCTCGTTCGTAGAAATCTTCTGGGTCATACTTATTGCGTTCATGATCTTCGATTATCTCTTCTATTACATGTTCGTCAGGTTTCTCCATTTCAATTTTAGTATCAATTAGGTAGACAGAGGGAGGTTCACTCGGGTGATGGTAATCACCCAGACTCCCGTGACTTATCTCGTAGGTAAACGTCACGAGTAAGGTTCCGATTTCTGTCTCCAGCTCCGTTTCTAGTTTGTAGCTCATATTGCATTTCTTGATATTTAACTATAACTGATACTAGCTGCCTGCGCGTCGCAGACAAGTCTTTCTTCAGGAGCTCCATCTGGGTAGAGAGTTCCTGAAGTTTCAAGTTCGTATCCATTAGATGTTAGTTTTTTTGCCGCCTGATATAGACAGCGGTAATACAAAGTCCTGAAGTCCTTCTCAATCTCTATCAGTTCGCCTGCCCTAGCATTAGAGTAGACAACTGTAGAGTGATCACGTTCTCCAAGATATTCACCAAGCACTCTGAACTGAAAGTTGAACAGCTCCCTACCAATCTTGAAGAATATCTTCCTCACGTCTGATAGGTGTCGTGTTCTTAGTTTGCTTATCAGTTCTTCGCTTGTAACGTCAGATGTCTCACATACAACCTGAAGCAAGATGTCAAGCTCGCCCCTATTGAAGCTTCTCTTGTATCGTATGGTTGATTGTGAAGATGTGTGTAATCCTGCGTACACATATGGATGAGGTCGAGGTGTTTGATTCATTTGGAATGTAGTTATGTGTTTGCTGTGCGCCTGGTAGGACTTGAACCTACGGCCAATTGATTATGAGTCAACTGCTCTAACCACTGAGCTACAGGCGCAAAAAGGGCCAGTGACGTTTCACCGGCCCCGCTGCTGAATGAAACACGTGGGAGCTGTTATCGCCTCACACGCGTTCTCGAGGCGGGGCTTGAACCCGCATGTAACCAGTTACCCTTTCAACAAGGTATAAGCTTGAGGGGATACTCGAGAGTACCTCAGGCGGGACTCGAACCCACAACCTACAGCTTAGAAGGCTGTTGCACTATCCAGTTGTGCTACTGAGGCATAGAGACCTACTCTTTGAGTAAGTCGTCGATACTTTGCTCCAGTGCATCTACAGCCTGATTGATAAACACAGATAGACTGTCGTCATTCATGTTTATCCCGAGTACCTTGTCAAGCTGCTGTTGCATACCACTAATGTGGTGCTTCAGCTTATGCTTGAACCTGGTCTCGCCTTGTGTTTCATCGAGTAACTCCTGCAACAACAGTGATGTAACGAATAGTTTCACCTCCAGCTGTTGTATGGTCTTACCTCCTACTGTTACTTCTCCCATGTTGTTGATATGTTTGTGTCTGCTTTGAGCAAGCCGTTGGGTATAATAACCTTGGCTGCCTTTTCCATGAGCTCAGTCATTCTGACTGCCCATTCTTCTGATATCTCTTCCTTACACACAGTGTCAATCTGGTCATGAACGGTCATGACTATCTTGACCTTACCCTGCCAGGACTCTCTGATTTCTCTGTAGATGTACACCAAGGCAAGCTTGGTCATGTCTGCAGAGGAGCCCTGAATGGGTGTGTTCTTGCTAGCACGTTCGATACTACCTAGTTCCATCATCTTATCTCTGTCATTCCACATCTTGGGGTACCAAGAGTCGAACCATCGACGTCGTTTGAATGGTTTAAAGGTACGGATATATCCGTTACGTGTACCGAATGTACCAAGCTTTGTTAGGAAGTCTCGGATGTTAGGGAACTCTGTAAAGTATTTCTCTATGAGAGCCTCTGCATCCTTCTTACTGATCTGCAGTGTGTCTGCTAGCTTAAAAGGACCCATTCCGTATGCGAGTCCGAAGTTAATGGCTTTGATCTGGGTTCTAAGTTCCTTACGTGTAGCGTCGTCTGCTTGTCTCCATTTGTCTTCGAAGACGAGATCAGCACATACGCCGTGCAAGTCCAGGCCTCTTCTAAGAGCATCCAACCACACTGGATCTTGTGATCCGTAGGCGATGACATTTAGTTCCTGTGAAGAGTAATCGGAAGAGACGAAAACCCATCCTGGCTCGGTAACGAAACAGTTTCTAAAGGTATTATCGCTCGGAATTTGCTGCATGTTAGGTTTAGAGGACGAAACTCGTCCAGTATCCAAGATCTGAGAGAAGTTAGTGTGGACTTTTCCGTCACAATTGACGTAGTTGAAGAACTTAGTACCATAGGCGTTCGCCAGTTTGGTTCTTTCTTTATAGCGTATATAGTCATCGATAAGCTTGTGTTTGTACCTGTACTTGTTCAACTTCTTACCGTTGACATCCTCAAGATCAGGCACGAGGTTTCTAAATAGCTCCAAGGTCTGCAAAGGGGAGCTCCACTTGATTGCAGTGTGTCTGACCTCCTCCATTGGAGCAAACATATCTACCTGCACAGGGATGCGGTAGTGTTGTAGCAATGGATGTGCCAACACAGCTTTATCTAATGTTATCTCTTGTTCTCGTGCCAACTTGACATTTTCTTCTGCCATAGCTGTCCATCTGTCTTTGTCAATCATCAAGCCTTCATACTCAATCTCTGAGAATACAAGTACTACTTGATTCTCAAGACTGGCGACTTGCTCCAACTCAAGCGAGCGAAGTAACTCAAGCTGTTTCTCCCGAATGTCCAGCAGATACACCACATCGTTCGCCCCGTACGTAATCTGATCGACGGTATAAGGTTGACCTTTGAGTCCGATGAATTTATTCCGCGTCTCCTTATCGAGAGTTTGATTGAGGTATCTCTCTGTGCACCTGGCAAGAGAGTATCCATAGTCTTGCTTACCACAATTGAGAACTCTCTCCACAAGAAACGTATCGTATACTTTCTCCACCGATATTCCAGCCCACATCTTGATGAACTTGTAATCGAACTTAGCGTTGTGAAAAACCTTGACGATGTCGTCCGACTCGAGTATCTCTCTGAGTGGTTCAATGTCGACTTCTCGTGTGTCGATGACGTACTGTCGCTCTCTGTCTCCGATTTGAAACATGATGAGCTTCTTGCATGTGAAGTCAAAACCCTCCGTCTCGGTGTCCACCCCCAGAACTGTCTTGCTTTCACAATAAGCCTTGCATTCTTGTATCGTCGCTGTCTGGATATCATTGAGAGGACTGTTTGTCCCTATGAATCTTACGCTCTGCATCTTGCATAAATATTAGTATCTGTTTAGCATCACTGACTGTGTACTGTTTGCCTAGGAAAAATACAGCATTTCTCCCAGTACGCTCAGCAACATCAATCATTCTCTTAAGGTCTTCGCTGCGTCCGTCTTCGACCATCGCAGCAATCTGTCCCATTTTACCCATAGCGTAAGATTTAAGGTGTTTGAAAAATGAATGGGGGACGTCTCCCCCATTCGGTGTCTTTGTTATACTTAACCAAAGTACTGATGCGTCCATCAATTCGCAGTTACGACTGCAAACCAGCGCCCTCCATCTGGAGAGTCTCCACGATCTGCGTAGCAGGAGCTGCAGATGCAGGAGTGGCTTGCAAGAAGCTGTGGTTAATAGCTTCTGCCGCAGTCAACTTGGTGTGACGGTAGACAGGCATGCTCGTCCCAGTAGCTGGGTTGAGAGCCTTGACAACCTCACCGGTTGACGGATTTACCTTTGGCTCCTG
>CESX01029945.1_pt1 | contig 12241 bp, 10 predicted proteins | sample 326941 | NCBI WGS metagenome assembly CESX01 (sample SAMEA2622357, study PRJEB7988) | marine metagenome | isolation source: saline water (ENVO:00002010), including
CAAACGCTGTATGCTCCGCAATATCACCGCCCATATAGAGTATCAGTGTAATTGTTTCAGTTACCACGTTGACCGTTCCTCATCTTTTCTATTTGCTCTTCAATATTAGTTAGTCTTTTTTCATAAAAATCTAATGTCAACTTCTGTTGTTGATCATGTGGCGCACGACCTTCATCTATTTGCTCTTGCAATTTAGCAAGCTGCTCCGATAAATGCTCTATTAACATAAACTGTTCTGAGTCTGCTGGCAAAGAACCAGCTTCGCCCCTGGGCCATTTAATACGAAACTCTGTGTTCTGACCAAGATCAGCTTCTATTAAAATAATTTTGTTTTCAATACTGTTAAGACGTTCAATGACTCCAAAATATGCCCATGTAGCAACGGCAGCACCAACAACCATTCCAATAAGGTTGCGAATAGGCATAGATAGTTCAGTATTCTCACTTAACTTGGTAGCCACTATTCACCTTTATGTTCATGTCCCATCCAAATCCCAAATACGCCTGTCATGACTCCCATAACGACACTAACAAAAGCAGATTGTGCAGCAGTTGGAGCATCTAAACCCATAAACCATTCAGCGCAACGCCATGACATAACTGTACTAGCCAACATCATGCAGCGAGGCAGTATTTTCCAAGCTAAAAACTGTTCGACTGTAATCATACCGTTCTCCTTCAACACTGCGAGCAATCGTCATAAACATCACAGCGAATAAAAAGATTGCTACCAAGAGTACACCGAAGATAATTGCACACGTTTTAATTGTCTCTGCCATTTCTTGTTGCCTGAGAGCCTCTTGAACTTGCGCTTTCTTAATCGCTTCTTTTTGTTCCCTGAGTTTCTGATTATGATGATTAAGAATCTCCTGCCATGTACTTGGTTGGTCGGCTGGTTTAGGCCAACGCAGATTAATCATCGTAGCAATTTCTTGCATCTGTTCATTAAGTTTTTTGGCTTCAAGAACAGCATCAATTGAACTGCGAATGTTGATGTCACCAACACCAGCTTGTTTATTGCGTTCTTCATTGAGTTTCTTTTGCGCTGAGAATAACGTACCGATTTGGTCTGAAATATCTGCAACAGATTGAACATCATTGATTCGAGCCTTAATAAACCCTATAGCGTTTGAAGCCGCTGTTACTGCGGCAATAGCTGTGGTTATTGGCTCCATTTATCACGTCTTTGGATTGTCGGCTTTAATTTTAGCAACATGCTCTTGCCACTTATCCAGCCCATTTTCTGTGATATATTCAATCTGAGAGTCAAACTGCCCATAGGCTTCTAAACGATTTAGCAACCAAGCTGGTCTTTCTTCCGCTGCATCTTCTTTAACAGCTTTCTTTGCTGCTGTTCTAGATTCACCAGCCTTTATAAAGCTAGGAGCCTTGCCAGTTTTAGGAGCAAAATCCATAGCTAGATCATCTAAGTCTTCAGCAGTCATAGTTTCAGTTAAAACTATTTCTGCCCAGCTATCATCTGCATAACGGAGTATAGCAACTCCATTCTCTATTTTTTCTACAGTATAATTTGCCATGTTAATCCCACTTTCTTAATGGACATCTAGGTGATTTGAGTTTTACTTTTAAAGGCATAAAACATTTGCATAATTTACATTGCTTAAAAGAAGACCAAAAAAACTCACAAGCTTTGCAAATGTCATATCTTTCAACCGCTGTCATTGCATTAATCCATCAGGAACTTTTGTCCAAACATTCATATTCAAAACTATTCTTATAGGTTGATCATCTTGAGTAACGCCGTAGTGAGGCCCGTTATCAAAAAAAACTATCCTATTTGCTTTGCTTTCAACTATCTCTTCAGAACCGTCTGATTTAATAATATTTGTTGAACCATTACAGTCATGAAAATTAAACACACTGGTAACAACATTTGGCTCAATGCCATCAGAATAATTATTATTAGTAATGTCCGTATGAGGTGAGTGTGATATTCTTTTTCCTTTGTTCAAATACAAGTTAGCCTTTAGGCGAATAGGTACTTGGAAGGGAGTGTAATGATGATGTGTCTGAAAAAAGATATGCCAAAAACTATCAAAATTTAAATCTTTTTGACGAAATGAATAGATCATAGATGACATCATGTGATCATCAACATTAACAGTTGCGCTAGATGATTGCGCTTCATACTGCCATTGAAAATGATTTGAGTGAATCATATCGTGCATAGTTTTAAAAACCATATCAGGTAAAAAATCATCAATAACTTTTATCATGCAACTGTCCCATGCAGCGTTCCGCTGTTATTCATTGTAACTGAAGTGCCTGACACTGCCGCACCAGCCGCACCCCCTGCTGACCCAGCACTGCCATTTGATGCGTTACCATTCGCTCCAGTAGATCCAGTAGACCCGGCTGTTCCATATGTTGCCCCAGCACCGCCAGCACCGCCACTACCAGCACTTGTGCCGCCAGCAGCACCAGAACTTCCTGATGCGTTTGTTACATTGTATCCCTGTCCTACACCGCCAGCCCCACCAGAACCGCCTGATGAGGTTACAGTTCCGGTACGACTTACATAAAACATGGCACAGCTTACATCGTTACCGCACTCAAAGGTGTCATAATAATTTCCTCTAGTATATGTATATCCACCTGTTGAAAAAGTGTTGCCAGAGGGCGTTGTTACTGAACCGTTAGTAGCAAATGAATAATTCCATCGTATAACCAATTTGTTATATTGGTTTGTAAACCAAACATAACTATAAGTGGTTATTGGAGCAACATATGGGCCAAGTGTTTGACTGTAGCTCCCACCACCGCCCGTTCCGCCCTGGCCGCCACCTCCACCCCCTCCAGCTAGCAACGCACCTGATAGATTGTTGATAGTTACACCAGAGGCTGCACAAGCTATAGCACTGCCACCAGCTCCACCATTTGCCGCACCACCAGAGCCAAGGATGCTACCAGAATTATTTATGGTTAGAGTGCCAGCTAGCCCACTTGGGATGTCTATAGCCTCATCTCCGCTACCACCAATTGTAACGCCAGAATTGACATCGATTACCTTTGGGTAATTAACATCATAGTCATCACCAAACAGAGCATCAGCGTCAACATTAGTTGTGTTGCTGCTTATAGTACTTTTAAAACCTTTGGCTGTACTGTAAAAATCTTGCACATCTATAACACCACTTGTCGGTACAGTTGCTGCCATGTTAACCGCTGGGTTATCACCAGCTTTGGACAAAATATTAGAACCACCACGGTATAAATCACCAAGACTGATTGCTGACGAGCCGCCAACAAACTCAGTTCTTAGATCGCTAAATGATACCGCTCCTGATGCTGCTATAGTCATTATGGCGCTCCAAATGCTGTTACATTATCTTTTGCAATTACAGCGCCAGCCGTAGTGATCTTAAATACTTCAGTAGTTGTACCGCCAGAAGTGTATCTGAAAACCATGTCAGATCCATCCAATGTTGCATCCCAGCCAGAAGGAAATGCTGCCACATTATCAAGATTAGCTGCTTGGACATCACCATTGTTGTCAATGAGATCAGCCATTTTCAATGCTTTAGTTGTTGCCATTATGGACTCCCGTAAGCAGTTATATTATCCGCAGATGTTACAGCACCATTGCTTCCCAGTTTAAACACAGTACTGCCATTATACTGAAAATCCAAATCAGTTCCATCAAGAACAATAGTCCACTTACTTGTACCAAACGCTATGCTGCTTGATCCAAGCGCAACATTGCCACTGCCATCAACTGACAGATTGTCATGGTTTGCTATGCCCAGACTAGACAAGCTAGGTGTAGACACAGTACCAAAAGATAGCTGACCTGACCCATCAGTCTTTAGGAACTGTCCAGCTGATCCGTCTGCTTGTGGGTAGTTCAGTCCATCAAGAACCACAGAACCAGAACCATTAGGAGTGATGTTAATATCGCGGTTAGACACAGAAACAATACTATTCGTTCCAACATCAAGCGATCCTCCCAACACAGGTGTTGTGTCTTCAACCACATTAGCCATCAAGCTACCAGCACTAAACGCTCCTTGCTGCCAAGCCGATCCATCCCATACATTTAGCTTATTGCTTGTGCTGTTAAAATAAAGACTGCCAGTAAGAAGCGCATTTCCGTCATTGTCAGTCGACGGAGCCGATGACTTTGCACCAAGGTATCGATCATCAAAGCTATCCAGTGCAGCTTCAGCCGCAGCCTGCGCTGCTTCCGATGCAGTTTTTGCAGTTTCACTAGCAGTCTTCGCAGTTTCACTTGCAGTCTTTGCTGTCTCAGCAGCAGTCTTTGCTGTTGTTGCTGCTGTAGCCTGAGTTGTTGCAGTTGCGGCTTGAGTACTTGCTGTATTAGCGTGACCTTGCGCTGTTGTAACAAGACTGTTTAAAGAAGTTTCTTGTGTCGTGCTAACCTTTGTAAACACCTCAACATACAGTATATCACCAGCCGTAGCACCAGCATTAAGAACTACATTGTTACCAGATATATGATAGTCATTTGTTGATCCGTTAGAACCCTCAACTAAACGAATACCATTTTTAAACACAAGCGTATTGCCATTGGCAAAAATCGACATAGTTTGGCTTGCGTCATCTGTTGTGAATGTCGTCTGATTCGATGTGGCGGTAAATACATGAGTTGTTGTCAGCCCTTGCAAGTAAGCTCCAGCTAATTGAAATGATCCACTCACATAAACTTTTAACGCAGAATTTGTAGTATCATACCAAAGATCACCTTCGCTTGGAGATGATGGAGCAGATGAACCAGCACTAAATAAATCATTAAATGAATTAACAGCAGTTAATGTGCCAGCAACCGTGTTTACATTTGCTATTGAACTAGCAACAGAGTTTATGTTTGTACTGTTACCTGCAACAGAGTTTATGTTTCCTATATTGGAAGCAACAACAGAAAAGTTGTTCGTTACAGTAGTTATACTGTTGCCCATGGCATTACCGTGTACTGTACAGTAATACAATAATCCGCTTGATGGTGCGTTAGAATCTACAATAATTGTAGTTTTTGCACCACTTGAACCCGGAGTTCCAGTGCTAGTTACTCCTGTCGTATAAGAACTGCTGCCGTTCTTAAAAGCTAATGGATGACCAGAGTTACTAGCATCAGATTGATCAAATATGTATGTATTACCACGATCAAGCTGAAGCGAAGGCTTGTTACTTCCATCTACAACAAAAACGTTAACTCCACCCACATTTGCAACAGTAACCACAAATGTAGTTGACGATGATAAAGCATTGGCAAGAGTCGTAACATCAGAGCTAATACCCGCTACGGCTGTTACATTGGAAGCTACGCCAGCTACAGTTGTAACGCTAGAAGCTATACCGCCAACAGTATTTACGTTAGATATAGCACCTGCAACAGTGTTAATATTACTTGAGTTACTATTCACACTACTTACAGCAGATGATATACCTGCAACGCTAGTAACATCAGAAGCTATACCAGCTACCGTGGTAACGTTCGCTTGAACACCAGCTACGGTAGTCACATTAGCCTGTATCCCTGCAACCGTTGTTATGTTGCTGGCAATTCCTGCGGCTGTAGTAACATTTGCTTTTATCGCTGCTAAACCTGATATTGCATCCGTAGCCGTAGTTCCATCTTCTATATCAGCAAGAGCAGCTATGTCGGCTGCCATAGCATTTACAGTCGTAATACCAGATATAGTCGGACCTGATTCCACAGCCCCACTGCTTGCATTAAAAGCCAAGGTTTTGCCTTTGCGATTATCAACATTGGGCAACACAAGTGCAGTAGTTGTATCTGACTCAGGAAGAGATAGGGTTCTAGTAATAGCTGTCTCTAGCTCTTGCTCAATGGCAATAATACGATCAAGCTCAGTGTTAAGTGAGGATATGTTGAATGGACCTGATGTAGGAAAGTCAGTTGTTCTAGAAACTGCTATGTCTCTGAATATAGTGTACTTCGTTCCAGATGCGTATGTGTCACCTAATGTAACGTTACCACCTGAAAACCCATCATCTACAGCAGTACCGTTAACAGTAAATGTTCCAGTGCCAGAACCTCTCGTTAAAGTAGTATCTGTTCCAGAGGTACTAGTAACAATTACATTGATGTCATCCAGACTAAAGAATGGAAAATCAATTGTAAGTTGGGTCGAGTCAGCAGTAACCGCTTGGGTGTACTGAACTCTCGCATCATTATCCGCTATTGATATAGTTGCCATAATAACCTCTTATACATTTCATTGGCTTTACTGTAAATTCACATTTACTTTGTGCCATACACGACATCATAAAATGGATCCATAACAGGATGATTTGATAACGGAGTAACAAATCTCGCTGTTTTTGCAGTTCCTTTATCTACTTGACCAGTTAAAATGTCAGTGGCTATCGAACCAAAGTTAGAAATTGTACCGCCAGCCGGACCTAACACAGCATTCATTTTTGCACCAAATGGCATGTAACGAGGCTCTTCTACAAGAGAACGTAAACCTAATCTGTTATGGCTCAGTTTTTCTACAGCATTATTAACATCCATAAAAAATCCTGTAATACCGCTTCTGTCTACAGCGTTTACAAGTTTTTGTTGAAATGTCTCTGGACGATCAATTCCATATTGGCTTCTTTTAATTTCATTAACAAGAAAGCCCATCCCAACAAGAAGTACAGCTCCTTGCATAAAGGCACCATCTCTTTCCTGCAACCCAGATATAACCATTCTTTGAGTTGCAGACTGACCAAAAGACTTAAACTGAGTAAGCATTGATCCAAGTTCAGTAGATGTCCACAAAGCTCTATCACCAGCCCCAGGAGTAATGATTATACGATCAACATTTTGGTTAAGAGCATTTCTAAACTTTAACCTCATAGTTACATCATTCCAATCATCTGTATTAGGCAGCCACTCTCCATCAATCTTTTCACCACGTTTTTTTATGAGAGCTTGCATTCTCATATGTGAAGACTCGTCTATTCCATTCTTTAAAAATTTTTCTTTATCGGCTTTTGATAAAGTTCTCCAAGGCTTCATAATTCCTTCTGTCATACGAAGCATAGTTACATTGCCAGCTATTTCTTTTAATACTTGGTTCCAAGCATTTAGGCCATTGACCATAAACATGGCATTTGCACCGGAAGTAAGAATACGCTCAAAACCCAGTCTATTACCAAACATATCACCAGTATCAGCAAAAGAATGCGCTCTTAATCCTAAGACAGCATCTACCGCAACAGCAGCCTTTCTTAGTTCTGATTTGGATAATTTTTGTACAGCTTTTGATTGGTTCCTAAAATGAACCTTAAATATTTTATCAAAAGAATTATTAAAACCTTCAACCATAGTTATTCTTACAATATCAGGAACAGAACTAACCATAGCACCACCCATGCCAACAATCACATTGAATGATTTCATAGCTCTTATAAATCTACTGCTCAATTGATGAGGATCTTTAGACGCACCATAAGTGCCTCTGAGTCTATCTCTCAAGCCCCTAATATCACGAAGATCATTTTGTAAAGCTTGCCGAAGCTCTGCTTTTCTTTCCTGACCGGTAGCTTTTGAAATTAAATCATCATATTCCTTTGTTACATCATCAAGAATACCTTTCATATCAAAACTACCAAATGCTCTGGTAAGTTCAATATCAGTACCCATAGTACGAGTATGATGTCTTAATATTGTCTCTATATCTCTTTCTAAAAAATCTTCAATAAGCTCATCAGGTATTTCAAAACTTCTCATACGAACACTGCTAGGGCTTAACATAAAATCAAGATCATCAGTTTCGGGTAGAAGGTATGGCCTACCCTTTGTCACAGAATCCATAATCTCATCTGCATATTTAGAAGCAGCTTTTGAATCCATTCTTTTAGTCTGCATAGCCCAATTTTTTACTATAGAGACAAATCGATTTGGATTGTCCATTATTCTGTCTATACGGTAAATTCTTGGCAGATAAGATTCAGCGGTGTTTACACTCACTCCTTCACTTCTAACCCTATTAAGAGTATTAGTTAATTCTTTAATTTTTATAGACGAAGCATCAGAACCATCTGCTGTTTTCTTTGCAACAGCTAAAGCTTTCTCTATTTGTTTGGTAAACATACCAACTTCTTCAGCACCTTTCTTGATACTGTCTAGCTGCTTTCTTGCATTTTTAGCAGCAGCATTAACAAAAGGAGTAGCAACATCATCTATTGCATCAACATCACCCCTTACCATTGCTTTACCGACTCTAATTCTAAAATCAGTCTGGTTTAAATAAACTGCGCCTTTATCAAATCTATCTTTTGCAGCAAGACCAGCCATATAAACCCCACGTTTAATATCACTGTCTATCCAGTTTTTTTGCCTATAGTTCAAATACTGACCATCAATAGATCGTATCTGTCTTAGAAGCTGGGAATAATATTTGGTTCTTACTGTTGTTTCTACAGCATCAGCCATCGCAATTTCTTCATCAACTCCTTTGGTCATTACCCCTCCCATATCGACCATTTCTTGAGGAAGTTTCTTTGCAATATAATTTTCGCTTTTCATAAGCCTAAATACAGGATTGTAACCAAGCTTTTCAGCTTTGATGCCAGTTTCCTTTGCGGCATCCTGATACATCATTGCCCTCATACCTTCTTGGCGTTTTTCCGGAGAAACGCTTGCACCTGCTGACCTGTAAATCTGCGTACCATCAACCTCTGCATCTAATTTGGCTTCTCTTTGTGCCGCTTTACCAAATCGATATTTGGCTATAGTAGGCCCGGCAATGCTGTTTAATGTACCGCCTATTGCGGCAATAGAAGCTAAACTTAAAGCAGTCTCAGCAAGAGGTTTTTCTTGTCTTGTAGCTTGTAAAATTAACTGCTCAGGGGCAGCAACAGCAGTAGAGTATGCAGCTCCAGTTATAAAACGCTGATGAGCATAAGCTTTGCTCATTCCTCTTAACGTAGCAAAAGGAAATATTGTACTAGGAGTAGCAAAAGCTGCTGTTAAACTAGCAACCTGAGAATCAGAAGCACTTAATATTGCAAGATTCTCTTGTTCTTCTTTTACTCTTTCTACTATTCTTCTTGTTTCACCACGACTCCCACTGTTAAGTGATCTCATTAATAAATGAATATCATCTTTGACTAGAGGGTCAGAAGCTACATCATAACCCTCCTCATCAGGAGTAGATGCAAGTAACCCTTGAACAAAATCAACCATACCAACAACAGGATTGTATTGGTTAAAAGCAGCTTTCCATATTTTTTCTGAATTTGTTTCAAAATAAACAGGATTTGCAGAATGAAATATGTTGTATCTAATACCCTTATAAGCTTCGTCTTTTGTATCCATAGACTCAGCAAATCTTTGGGAAAACGTTTTGTCTCTTAGTTCAACCATACATTACAAACCTAAAAGGTAATCCGCTTCACGGTTACGCCTTGATGAATATTTATCTCCAAAATTACGCAAATTTTTTACAGCACCATCCCAGTCATTACCTGTTATCTGTTTCCAAAAGTTTGGAGTTTTTGATGCAAGATCACCATACTGAAATGCAACAGACGCTATTACTGTAGCCTGAGATTTAGGCAGATCATCAAACGATGTATTTGTAGCCGATTCCCATTTTTTCTTTAACCTAGAAGTAGCTTCTCGTTTAGAAAAAGCATCTATAACAGAAGCTTGGCGTTCAGATATTTTAAGAGTATCTGCACATCTAACAGCCTCTTCTCCTTTTAAGCCAAGATAAGGAGTACAGATCTGAATAATATCAGTTGGCAACCCCTCAAGATCTGACTCACACCTTGCACCAAGATCAAATCCACTAGCAATAGTTACACCAGATTTTGAGTTTTCGGCATCAGGCACATAACCAGTAGTTTGTGTACCTTCCTGTTCCTTAATAAAATCCCAGTCAATATTTGTCATTTTACAAGTAAATCGCTTTCTAATAATCTTTTCATAGACATATTAGATATATCGTTCTTTTCTAATTTATCTATATTTTTTACATATTCATTAAAAGTGCTTTCAGTTGCCATATTTGTTTCACCTGTGGACATAGAGCGAAGCTGGTTAGTCAAAAATAATCGAAGTATTTTGACATCATTGTCATCAACTTTTTGATCATATCTAGTACTAGTGTCACCTTCCATAGATCCAAATGGATAAGTCGCTACAATAAATGGAACAGCGTCTTCTCTCATAAATTTATGGATTTTTTCAACAACACCTAAAAATCGTTTTTTACCTTCAACACCACTAAAGGTAGAAGAATCAATAAAGGGACTATCTTCACGAAGATCAGCCAATATTGACTCTTGAAAAGATTTTAAAACCTTTGGCTGTACAGATGAAACATATTCAACAAAGTATTTTAATGATGTGTTTTGCAATCTATTCATAGCAGCACGCATCATTGCATTGTCCATTGATAACTCATAGTTATAGATAAAATTTTCTAAAACAAGAGTTCTTTGCCCATCGTTATCAACCCAAAGTATAGTCTGTCCTTCACCAAATCTATCATCTTTTGAAATTACCTGAAATTTACCATCTTCATTTTTAATTGCTTCTCTTATACGATCATCTATAGGATTTAGAGGATTAAGAACATGCCTTTCAACCTCTCTAAAATAAGCACCCTTTACACCACCTACTAAAGCGTCTTGAGCAGCCGGAGGTATAGATGCAGCTACTTTACCAAACCAGGGATTCAGAACTAACTCAACATTGCCATCAGAATCAACATCTAAGCCTAATTTATTGCTTAGTTCGTGCATAACAGATTGCGCTGCATTTATAACATTTTCTTCAGATTCATCCATGTTATAAGCATTTAGTTTATTTCTCACCATATCTTCAAAAAGCATGGAAAGTTTTTCATTCTTTATCATTGCGTCACTTAGAGATAAATCCCCAGACAACTGATTCTTTTCTATAGCATCAATACCATGATGGATTTCATCTAACTTATCTCCATCTCCACCAAAAACCCAATGTCCTAGCATACCCAAAACATTATACTGAGAGTACGCATCAAGCCATTCGGAACGTGTATCGTTTAATACATTACCTAAATTAGAAAGATTAGCGTCAGTTCTATTTGATTTAAGACTGGTAACCATATTGGCTTTATGTTTTTTGTATTCTTCATAGCCAAGTTGAGTTGCAGTCCACACATCAAGTGAATCAATACCACTTTGATGAAGTATATGTTTAGCTATAGTACCTGCATGACCTATTGTTGTATCAGTATTATCAGCAATACTAGATTGCAACTGAGCAAGTATTTCATTATGAAGATTCAAAGCTGTAACAAAAGATTCTTCGCTTGCGCTAGCAGTAAAACCTGCTTTTAATAACTGCTCTGCTTCAGTTGGCAACATTTTATATTCTCTAGCAAACTTAACCACTTTCTTAAAATTATTTTCAGCAATTTCAGGATTTGAATGATTAAAAATGCTACCGTTTTCATCAGCTACTAAATTTACGCTAACTTCATCCTGTACTATTTTTCTCTGAGATTCTGTTGCTACTCCATTTCTAGCAGCATCCATAGCTCTAAATTTTTCATCTTCTCTTTGGGCATGCTTTTTATATGCTGAAACATAACTATTATATTTGCCTAACAAATATTTTGTTGTAGGACCGCCTTCCTTATCTAAAATACCGTCAGTTGCAGCTTGTTTTACTATCCCCAACAAATCATTAGGGTGAATGTTAAAAGCATTAGGACCAGTCGTAAGAGTTGCCTCTTCAAATGCAATGGTAAATGGAACTGATTTTTGTTTTATTCTGGCTTTAATAAAATTAGCAAAAACACCAGAATATGGACCAAAAGTCTCTTCAGTGACTACTTGCCGCATACCTTTGGCCTGAAGTAAATGAGCTTCCGCATCTTCTAAATTATTTGCTGCTAAAGCTATTTTAGCGTTGTTAACATGACCTTTAAATGTATTAGCATTTTCTTTTTTAACTTCGGCTCTTGCATCCTTAATTGCTTTTTGATCACCAGTTTGTCTTGTTGCTAAAGCTCTTAAAACAATTGCGCCACCACCATCACTAAGGTTACGATCAGTTATGTGACGAACAATTTCTTCTTCGCTCGGAAGATCTTCTTTTTTTGCAGTTATTATTTCTACTACTAATTCATCTTTAAAGTCATTTTGAGCTTGAGTATTAGCAACCTTACCAGCGTCATCTCGTTCTTTCATTTTTTTAAGATGAGCCGTCATAGATTTAGACAAGCTAACAAGATTCTGTTCACTAAAAGTA